>Ga0136611_10000550_pt1 | contig 24842 bp, 23 predicted proteins | sample AntDrymUQ2232306_2_FD_106645 | JGI IMG/M metagenome (GOLD analysis project Ga0136611, IMG submission 106645) | Polar desert sand microbial communities from Dry Valleys, Antarctica - metaG UQ223 (23.06) | ecosystem: Environmental > Terrestrial > Soil > Desert | place: Antarctica: Dry Valley...
AGCTGTTCTGGGCGGTGCGTGGCGGCAGCGGCAACTTCGGAATCGTCACGACGTTGGAGTTTGCGCTGCACCCGCTGACCCAGGTGCTCGGTGGCATGGTTGTCTTCCCGTTCGAGCGTGCCCAGGAAGTGCTGCGGTTCTACCGCAACCTGACCGAGAATGCCCCGGACGAGCTGACCACCTACGCGGTGATGGCGACGATGCCGGACGGCATGCCGATCGTCGCGTTCATGCTGATGTACTCCGGCGACGACCTGGCCGAGGGCGAGCGCGTGATCGCGCCGATCCGCGAGCTTGGCCCGGTCATGGACATGATCGGCCCGATGTCCTACGAGCAGATGATTCGGATGACTGATCCGTTCATCGCCCCCGGCGCGGCCCGCGACGAGCGCTGGAACACGATGAACGCGCTCTCCGACGAGACGATTGATGAACTGATCGAGCTGGCGCACCCATCGCGGTCACTCGGCAACGCCATGATTCTCAAGCAACTGAACGGTAAGGCAACTCGCGTTGCATCTGATGCAACTGTCTTCCCGCACCGCAACGCGCCGTACAGCATCGTTGCCATCGGCCAGTGGTTCGACCGCTCGCTCGATGAGGCGCAGGCTGCCTGGGCCGGGTCGGTGATCGAGGCGACCCGCCGCGACATGGCTGGCTACTACGTCAACGGCACCGACTCCGGCTCCTTGGAGGAGATCTACGCCGGCAACTACGCCCGTCTCGCACGGGTGAAGCACGCCTACGATCCGGACAACGTCTTCCGCCTCAACAACAACATCGAACCCGCCGCCGAGTAGTTTCTATTAAACACAGAGAGAACGCCCTGCCAGTATGGCAGGGCGTTCCCGCGCTGGTCGTAGGAGCGATGCGGTGCATCGCCCGCGTCGGTGGACATCCGTTCGGGCGGGTCGACATCGTCGGATGCCGACGTGATCTGATACCAACGTCGCGGACCAGATGGCAGGTGGTTCGCCAACACACGACCAGCGATGCGGGTGATGCACCGCATCGACCCTACGACCAGGTTCGTTCCTGATATGCCTTCGCCGCCGCCAGGATCGTGTTCTCCTCCCAGGCGCGGCCTGTAAAGACGATTGAGGTCGGCAGGCCGCGTTCGCCGATGCCGTTCGGGATGGCGATGCCGGGCAGGCCGGCGACGTTGGCTGCGCTGCCGAGTGACGAGCGTTTCGCGCGTGGGAAGTAGTCGTCGAAGTTTGTGTCGAGCGGGCTGGCGACGGTCGGGCTGGTTGGCGCGAGGATCGCGTCGTAGCGCGCGAAGACGGCGTCGAGCTCGACGCACAGCTTGCGCCGGATACGTAGCGCGCGGATGTAGACCGTTGCTGGTATCGCCAGCGATGCGAGGCCGTTGACGCGGTCCTCCGGCGCGGTGAGGCCGCGAACACTGCCGCTTGTCATCAGTTCTTCAAACGCGGCGGCTTTTTCGGCGTCGATGATGACGCGGGCGACATCGTTGTACGGCAGGTCGGGCAAAGATACTTCTTCAAGTGTTCCCATCTGCTCCAGGATGGCAAGCGACGCCTCGAAGTTCGCCTTCACCTCGGGCTGAACGTTCTCAGTGCAGCCAGCGAGGATGGCGAAGCGGAAACCCTCGGTACGCATCGCGGACGCTGGGTACCGATACGCTCGCTGGCTGGCGGACGGGTCGCCGGGATCGGGGCCAGCGATGGCATCCAGCACCAGTCCGCAATCGTGCGCCGAACGGCACATCGGCCCGAGCTTGTCCATCGTCCACGACAGTGCCATCGCCCCGCGCCGGGAGACACGTCCGAAGGTTGGCCGCAGCCCGGAGATGCCGCAGTTGTTGGCCGGGGATGTGATCGAGCCGTGCGTCTCCGAGCCGATCGCGAAGCCAACGACACCGGCTGCGACCGCCGAGCCGGACCCGCTGGACGAGCCTCCAGCCCACGAATCAGCCGCGCCACGTGGCGAGATGCCCGGCCCGGTCAACGAGGCGTTCGGCTGGTCGTAGCCCATGCCACCGGCCAGCTCGACCATGCCAAGCTTGGCAACGAGCACGGCCCCCGCGTCGCGCAGCCGCTCGATGACCTGCGCGTCGGCGGGAAACTGCTGATCCTGGAAAGGTATCGCCCCCCATGTCGTTGGGTATCCTGCCGCGTTCAGCAGATCCTTCGCGCCGTATGGGATGCCATGCAGCGGGCCACGGTCGAAGCCAGCGTTCAGTTCGGCTTCCGCCTGGCGCGCCTCGCGCATGGCCCGCTCTTCAGTGATCGTGACGACTGCGTTGTAGCGTCGCCCGACCACGTCTAGCCGTTCGATGTACATCCTTGTCAGCTCGGTCGGCGTCGTTTCTCCTGCCCGTAGCAGCCTTCCCAGCTCAATGACCGTGCTGTCGTGTCGTTCGTTCGTCATGGAATCAGCCCTCCGCCCGGTAGACGCGGAAGATGAAGTCAGGTTCGTCGGCGTTCTCAAGCGGGAACGCGCGCAATGCATCCCCAAGCTTCAGATGCCCGATGACGCGCTCGCGGACGGCAGCGCGCCCCGCGTCATCCAGGTCGTACGAGAGTTCCGCGACGACAGCAGCGACGCCCGCGTCGATCCGATCTGCTGCAGGCTCAGGAGGGGTTTCGTGGTCAGACATCTGTATACACCTCTGAGATGACCGCCGACTGCCTGGCAACTGGCGGAAACGACTCCACGTTCAATGCGCGTCAGTCTAACGCGGGTTGTGTTTGGCACAAGAGGCCGCATGAAATTGAGAATCGCCAATGCGCGCAGTGCACAACCGAGGCGCTACGGAAGGTCGATGACACCCAGCGATGATGACATCTCGTTCATGTCGGACTGTGCCTCATCAAATCCAGCGTTATGTACCAATCCGGCATCCATTGACAGAACCCCGAAGCCGTCTCGTTCATCGCTGAGATCATGGAGATTGACTGCCTCGCGCAACCGAGCGATCTCCCGTTCACGATCGTGGTCGCGAGCGCGGAGTTGGGCGCTCTCGTGCTCCAGCCGGGCAATGCGCTGCTCAAGGTTCTGCACGTAGCTGGCAAAGCCCATCGGCTCGCTGGATGGAACGACATCAATCGGTAGTGGTATCAGGGGTGTCGATGATGCAGGAATGTCGACCAGTTCATCGCCGTCGCCCGCCCACACCTCGGTGAGGCGCAGTGCGTCGATCAGGTTGCGGACTTCCTGATGCGAGAGGCTGACGCCGGTGCGGGGTGTCCAGCCGCGCACATGGCGCATCCACTCGTCCACGTTGAACCACCAGCGGCCGTAGCGGCTCGGCGGAGCCAGTGGCAGGCGATGTTGCGTTCCACCTGGGGAGAGCAATAACAGGTCTGGCCAGACGCGAAAGTCAGCTGACGGGCGAATCTCCGCCGTCTCGCGGTAGAGCTGCTGGTTGTTCCAAAGCCAGTCGGCCAGCGCGTTGGCGGAGTTGACCGCCTGCCAGTAGGGGTTCGTGTCGGTGCCGTTGGCTGGAACTTCTTCCCATTCGCCGGTACTCGACTGCTTCTCCCACAGGCCATTGACCGCACCGCGCAACGGCTTGTTGATGCGCTTCAACTCCGTCAGGATCAGGGTCGATGGGTTGTCAGGACGAATGATGAACCAGTCGATGTTGCGACCGATATTGATTTCCGCGAAGATCCAGAAGGTGTCGGGAAGCTGCTTGAGGGTGTCGAACACTTCCTGATCGATCATACTCAGTTCGCCCGCAAAGATCCGCGCCATAGGGAGTCCCCCTCTATCAATTCTGTATTTAAATTGCTGCTACTGCTACTGCTACTTGCCACCGAGTACTGACCGCGACACACTGCCGCGTGACGATGACGGTGCAGGTCGCGGGTTTCAAGATAGCCATGTTGAACGCGGGCATCACCGGTGCTTCTGAGACTGACACTATTCGACGCGCCTGTAGCAGAACGCCTGTCCATGAAACACGTCACACGATACCGCGAATTCGTGAATCAAACAAGCGTGTAAGCACGACGAGCACGACCTGTGGCGGTATTCAATGGCGATCAACCGTTCGCGGATATCCATAATACGTTCAATCGGCACATCGTACAGGATAGTTGGTCGGAAAACGACGCCAGGTAGTACTGATGCTTCGCTCCCGAAACGACGACTGGCATCCGGCTTGCATCCCTGCTCAGCACGATGCACCGCGCCGCACTCGGACAGGCGTGTGTTATGAAAGGATCCTGCCATGGTTGAACGAAGCGACGAACAACAGCGACGCGTGATAGTCGAGGACATGCACGATGACACGTCCTCAAAATCTATACCAGCGGATGCCGGTGCCATTGACGGAAGCGGAATTGGCCGGGAGCCCAACCAGCTGACTACCAGCGAAACCGGTGTCATGAGCGGTGGAGCTGGCTCAGAGGTCGGCGCGGTCGGTGACTTCGACGTGGCAGGACAGGCTGGTTCACAACCTGTCGAGGTGCCTGGTGGGGAGAGTGAATTTGACCCGGCAACTGGATTGAGCGGCCAGGTCAGCGATACACACTCGCACTCCGATGCGTGCTCACGACCCGAAGACGCCGCAGACGACGCGCACACTGGCGCGGCCTTCCCGTCCGATACACCGTAGCGGGAATGGTGCACGACCGATCGACCGCCGTCGAACGTTCGACGTACGTAGACGGAACGCGCTGGTTCTGGCGCGAATGGGACAGTCCGATTGTCCGCGCATCGCAACTGCCGATCGTCCTCGTCCACGGGTTTGCTGTATCGAGCAGCTACATGGTCCCGCTTGGTGACCATCTGTCGGCTACCTTCCGCGTTGTCGCGCCCGACCTGCCCGGACATGGCCGCAGTGCCGATCCTGGTCGCGTGCTTGACGTTCCCGAGACGGCTCGGGCGCTGGTCCGCTGGATGGAGGTGTGCGAGATCGAGCGAGCAACGTTCGTTGGCAATTCGTTCGGTTGCCAGGCGATCGCCGCGCTCGCGGTGGATCACCCGTCTATGGTCGAGCGGATCGTCCTGATCGGGCCGACCGTCGACGCGGAAGCACGCAGCCTGCCGCGCCAACTCGGACGGCTTGCGCTCGATATCGTCCGCGAGCGCCCGGTGCTCGTGTCGATTCAGGCGCTGGACTACGGGCGTACTGGGATCTGGCGTTCTTGCCTGACCGCGTGGCACATGTTCTCTGACCGAATCGAGGACAGGTTGCCGCTCATCGACGCGCCTGCGCTCGTCGGGCGTGGTGCGCGCGATCCGCTCGCTCCACGCGCCTGGGTCGAGCACTGCGCGGGTCTGCTCCCCAACGGGCGCTTCATCGAGATTCCCGGCGTCGCGCACGCCGCGACCTACAGTGCGGCTGGCTCGCTGGCCTACCTGATCGAGCGCTTCATGCTCGAAGAGCGGTAGTGACGCTACGCGTAGCGGACGCCCAGCGCTGCCCAGGCGTAGACATTCAGGTTCGCCGGAATAGCGACATCGGCGACCGAACGATTGGATGCGAACCTGGTGGCGCTGCCCTGCTTCTCGACCGTGCAGGGAGTCGAGGCAATCAGCATGACGATTGCGAACGCGATCATCAGCGTGTGTGGCGAGACATGGCGCGTAGCAGGCCCATCCTCAACGAACGTCGAGTCTCCCCGCTTCCACAAGCGCTGGTAGCGGGTACGGCTCAACACATTGGCTTCGATGCGTCATCGAAGATTGACGTATGAGGCTGAACGGCTGATTCCCGCATGTGTGCATCGTTGGTTGCTGGTTGCTGGTTGCTGGTTGCTGGTCGCTGGTCGCTGGTTGCCGGAGGTAGGTCGCTATTCGACCCGAATCGTCCAGCTGCCGGACGCGCGAATGTCGATCAACAGGAAGACATCGTTGCCTTCGCCTGTCTCTGTACCCTCACTGGTCCCGGCTGGTGGCTCAGGAACGGTAAACGTTTCCAGCGTATCGATCAGACCGCTAGAAATCAGCACCTCATCCACGAATGATCCATCGCTCGAGATCATGGAGACCGAAAACCCTGCCACTCCATCATGCGTCGCCGCCAGCGTGTGGTCTCCCGGTAAGACTCGCACGAAGTAGAGAGCCTGCGATCCTCCGCCCGTCTGCTCGAACGGCAGTTCGGAGATGATCGACGTGGCTGGGTCGCGGGCATCCAGTTCGATTTGCCAATCGCCATCCGCCGTCACCTCGGCAACGTATGCGCCCGTTTCTGGCAGCACGATCGCGCGCGATCCGACCCAGGCCCCCATACCATCGGCCAGTTCGACGGCTGGCTCGCCGTTCGCATCCAGGAGCGTCACGACGAACGGACCTGAGCCAACGTGCGTGATCTGCGCGAGCAGCACTCCGGCATTCAGTGAAACGGCTTTCGATACATCCGTACCGGTTCCATTCAGGCGCGCTGGCAGGCCAGCTTCTGGGCTGGGTACGGTGGCCGTGGGATTGACGGTTTCCGTTCCCACGGTCTCTGTCACGGCGATCGTTGCTGTCGCATCCGGCGTCGCCAGTGTCGGCGTCGGGATGATCACCGTCGTCGCCGTCGCCGTTGGGCTGGTCGTTGGTGACGGACGGCTGGCCGCGATCGATGTTTGCTCCGCGTAGAACGTCGCGTCGGCCTCCGCCGCTTCTGGCGCGCCGCAGGCCGCCAGCGACATCGCGAGCAGCCCCAGGGCAATCATCAACCCAACGACCTTTGCTTCGCGCTTCCTACGTCCTTGCGTGTTGGCCAGCCAACCCGACCCGACGGCTCCAAGCTTCATCCTCATCATCCAACCTTCGTTGACGCAGAGCTGTTCTAGATGCTTCGAACATCGCCACACTATGGGCATATCGTCACAATCGCACGAGAACGTACCACAGCGAAGCCGTCTCGCGGCGGCACGGTGGAATACCATCGAGCGTCGATTGCGGTGTATCAGGTTATGGCGGCGATACTCGGATCGCGCTGACGGATCACATAGCAGCACATATGGTCGCCAGCGACCATATGGCAGGAGCGGTGGACCTCCGCGTCCAGCAAACGACGGTAGGTCTCCAGTTCATAGAAGCAGGCCTGCGGAAAGGTCGTGGCAATGCGTTGGATGGCGCAGTTGTACTGCGACAGTGCGTACTCCCCCGGTCCGGTCTGCTCCCAGCTCGCGAGGTAGCCCAGTTCGTCCATGCCGGAGGCCAGCGCGGCCACCCGCTCGTCGAACGAGCGCGCTCCGGCCACCCGCGCTTCAAGGTATTCAAACGTGCGCTCGGCCCGCCGATTGAAGAGTAGATCAACCTTGTCCGGACCATCAAGCGAGATCAGGTCGCTCAGGAACTCGACGACGATCGAATCGTACTCGTTCGGGAACAGGTCTTCCGAGGCTGGCAGCAACCCATACACCCGTGCTGGCCGACCCACCGGACGACGTTCGAGCGTCGAGGAGATCAAATTGTCGCGTTCCAGCGCCGCCAGGTGCTTGCGGACCGCCATGGTGGTCAGACCAAGCTGTGTGGCCAACTGGTCGGCGGTCAGGCCGTCAGCCCGCTTGAGTGCCTGGAGGACATCGTTCCGGGTCTTGCCGCGTTGTTGCCCAGGCTGGTTGGACCGACTGGAACGGGAGGACGCGCGCCCAGATGAATGCGGTTCCGACGCTTGCTGTTGCGGTTTCAGACCGTCATCTATCGGCACCGACCACTACTTTCACGTCGTTTCACGACCGTTGTATCGGTCGATCATCATAACATAATGCCGATCTCCGGCAGCCACTGATTCAGGACGAATGTGCGATCCGACGAGCCAGGTACGGTTGCTATACTCGCTGAACCTGGCATCGTCAGGCCCGTGAGACGTGTCGATCCACGCCGTGATGAATCGTACGCCAGGAAGCACTCGCTGATGTGATTCCGCGAGCGTGCTCGTGGCGTCACCAGTCAGACAGAGCAACCATGGTCGTAGATTCCGAACAACGTGCGATATCGGCTAAGGCTTCCGGTACTCCTGGCGCGCCGATGTCCCGCATGCATGCATCGACCGCCCGACAGAACATCTCGCGACTCGATCCCGTCGGAGCAGGTGATGAGTGGTTCGACGATCAGGAGTACGGACTGGAGATCGTCCGGCCCAGTGGAGGAGCACGCGTGGCCGCGGCGCTTTCCTACCTGGCCGCGTGTTCGGTGGTCGTCGTTGCGGCTCGCCCTGCCCGGCGCTTTCCTTTTCTGCACTCACGACTCGCGCTCGTGCTGCATGTTACGCGCTTCGTATGGACAACCCTGGCATTGCTGGTCTGGTGGCGGTCAACGCCACAGCCGGATACCGCGTACGATCTGGCCCACTTCGCCTCCGATGCGGGATTGCTCCTGCTCGTCGGTGTTCCGCGCGTCTCGACGATCGAGTCTGATGCCCTGTTCTGGTTGTTGACGCCAATGCTTGTCACCTGGGCGCTGTCGTTGATCGGCTTCGCCTGCTCGATGCGCGGATTGACACTCGATTTCCGAGCGCTGACGCATGCCAACTGGAACGATCTCGTGCAGCGCGCAGACTGGGATGACATCCGAGCCGACCGCGAACGCCATCGCGCCCGTGCGGCCCGGCAACGGCACGTCGATCGACTGCGTCGGACCCAGCAGGCGGTCGGCGTCGAACGCGTGCGCCGTGAGCGATCGCTAGAGGCTGAGGAGCAGATTGGACGCCTGCACGCCGAGCGTGCGCACATCGATCAGTTGCTTGCGCTCGGCGAGATCAGCCGGCGGCGCTACGACAGTCTCACCAAAGACATCACGGAAGAGATGCACGATCTGCGGGCATCGGTGGACGAGATGCGCCAGCGGCAGACGACGCCAAAGCGGATGCCGACGACGATGCGCGTCGGACGCCTCGACCGCTCACCGGAGAGCGATGTCGAAACGATCGCGATCATCGCGCCGTCCGGTATTCCGCTGTTCACCTACGGTACATTCCAGCTCGACAATACCATCGTCGCGGGCATGCTCTCCGCATTCGATGGCATCTCTGAGGAAGTGTTCGGCTCACGCGTCCACAAGACCGAACTGGCCGAGGGCCAGGTGCTGCACTTCGCGCACGGTCAGCACGTCATCGTGCTCGCCATCTTTGTCGAAGAACCGTCACCCCGTCAGGTCGAACAGCTCCGCACCATGCTGCAACAGTTCGAGGCCGCCAACGCCGGCCCATTGGCCCGCAACGCCTTCGACCCCGACTACCTCCACGAGGTCATCAGCCCGTTTACGTTTCGGGAGCGGAGCTGACCCCTGACGACTTTCACAACCCCGGGCTGTGCAGACTCGGCACGATATACTTACCCCCGAACACCGTCCGACCGGCTGACCGACTTGGCGAGTATCGATGACCGCGACGTGCATTCCCAGCATCACTGTCCCAGGCATCCTGTCCGCCCCAACGGCTGAGGACGGTGTTTTGGCGTGTCCGCTGCGTGGGTCGCTGATGGACGTGCCTCGCCTGACTGCGGAGGAGGCGCGCCGGCTGATCAGCAGCTATGACGTCGGGCCGGTCGATGGGGCTGGGCGGCTGGTCGTGGTTGCGATGAGCGGCGGGGTCGATTCGGCGGTGACGGGACTCGTGCTGCGCGAGCGCGGCTACCGTGTTGTCGGCGTTAACATGCGGCTTTACAATCCACCGGACGATCAGGGCTTCATGAATCCCTGCTGCTCGATTGACGCGATGGAGGACGCCCGCGCGACCTGCCAGCGCATCGACATTCCGTTCTACGCGATGAACATGGCGCGCGAGTTCGATGAAGCGGTCATCGGTCGGTTCGTGGACGAGTACGCGAACGGGCGCACACCCAACCCGTGCCTGGAGTGCAACCGGCACGTCAAGTTTCGCCACCTGATCGTAAAGGCGCGCCAGCTTGGCGCGGCGCACCTCGCGACCGGGCATTACGCGCGCATCGAGCACGACGGCGACGGCGTCTACCATCTCTACCGTGCATTCGATGAGAATAAAGATCAATCGTACGTCCTGCACACCTTGTCTCAGGAACAGCTCAGCTATCTTCTTTTCCCACTGGGGCGGCTCCGCAAGCCTGAGGTGCGTGAACTTGCGCGCGGGTTCGGGCTGCCGGTGGCGGACAAGCCAGAAAGCCAGGACATCTGCTTCGTCGGTAAGGGCCAGTACGCTGCGTTCGTCTCGAAGCGCCGAAGTGACCTGACCACGCCCGGTGAGATCGTCGATGCCGATGGCAACGTGCTCGGCGAGCATCCGGGGCTGCTGCACTACACAGTCGGGCAGCGTAAGGGGCTGCGGATCGCGGCGCGCGAGGCGCTATTCGTCCTCCGGCTTGACACCGAAGCGAATCGGTTGATCGTCGGCACGCGCGCAGACATGCACTTCAATCACCTCGACGCATCCGACGTGACGTTCACGAGCGACGGATGGCCGGCTGAGCCGTTCGACTGCACCGCAGTGGTGCGCTATCGAGGCACGGAGTACGCCGCCACCGTCGAGCCGCTGGCAGCGGGACGGGCGTACGTGCGCTTTGCTGAGGAACCGTCCGCGATCGCGCCAGGCCAGGCCGTCGTCTTCTACCGTGATGACGAAGTCCTCGGTGGAGGCACGATCGCTGCCGCCTCACGTTCCCGTCCGACGATTTCGCTGGCGCGGATGGCCTGACGTGACATCAGCAACATCCCACATCCCACGTCCCACGTCCCACCTTCCAGCCTACTGATGCCACCCTCGATGCTGATGGCGCTGGTCATCGCCCTCGTTTACGGCTGCGCGTTTCATGTGCTCGTTGGCCGGAGCATCTGGCAGTGGCCGGTGTTCTGCTTGGCGGCGACCATAGGGTTCTTCGTCGGCTATGTTGGTGGCGTCGCACTGGGGATTGACGTGCTGCTGCTCGGCAGCATTCCAATGCTGACGGCGACGCTCGGCGCACTCGGTGCGCTGGGTCTGGCCTGGTACTTTACTTCTCCTTCCCCCTCTCCGCTGCCCCGTGACGATCGCTAACCGCGATCCACGATAATCAAATCCTCGGACCTTGTTCGCCAAACCGCGCACCATGCGCCCCACCACCTATCGCTTTTCTCGAATCCTATGGCACACTAGCCGAGCAGGAACCGCAACGCACATCGCAACGCACTCACGCTGCACCTGGTGACATGCAATGCAGGCACTGTCAATGCAGACAACGCATTCGGCATCATGAAATGACTCATGCCGGGTTCGCGATTTGGCGTATCCGCCGGATGCTTCGTGACGGGTGACGGGTGACGGGTGACGCAGTGGGGGCTTCCGTCATCAGGTGTAGACATCAACGGTGCGGCGTGTGACGCAGACAGTTTCCCGCGGGGTTGGTACCTGGTGTACACAGGGGGATCGAGCCGATGATTTTTCGAATAGTCGTGAGACGCCTCTTTTTCCTCATCTTCGTGCTGTTTGGTCTGTCGCTGGTGACATTCTCGCTGTCACACCTCATCCCATCGAATCCGGCCCGGCTCATCGCTGGACCGCGCGCCAGCAAAGAGGTGGTGGACAAGATTCGCGAGCAGTACGGAATGAACGACCCGGTGGTGACGCAGTACGTGGACTACATGCAGGGCATCGTCGTCTTTGATTTCGGCGAATCAACCTCGTCACGTCGCCCGGTGTCAGACGATATCAAGCAGTACCTTCCGGCAACCGTCGAGCTCACGCTGGCTGCGCTGTTTCTTGCGATTGTTGTCGGGATGCCGCTCGGCATCCTCTCGGCGGTCCGCCCGAACAGTATTTTCGACATCATCGGGCGGCTGGTGTCGATCACCGGGCTGGCGATGCCATCGTTCTGGCTCGCGCTCATGTTTCAGTTCTTCTTCTTCGCCAAGCTCGGCTGGCTCCCGGACGGGCAACGCCTGCCCTCCCAGGTCGAGCCGCCGGGCCAGATCACGACGCTGTATACGGTTGATTCGTTGCTCCGTGGTGATATCGGCCTGTTCTGGACATCGTTCAAGCATCTGATCCTTCCCTCGGTCGTTCTGGCCTACGGTTCGCTGGCGGTCATCACGCGCATGGTGCGTAGCGGCATGTTGGAGGTGCTGTCGCAGGACTATGTGCGGACTGCCCGTGCCAAGGGTCTGCGAGAATCGGTCGTGGTCGTCAAGCATGCGCTCAAGAACGCACTGTTGCCGACGCTGACCGTGCTTGGGCTGCAAGTTGGCCTGGTCTTCGGGGGCGCGGTGCTGGTCGAGATCGTCTTCTCGTGGCCAGGGCTGGGGCGCTACGCGGTTCAGGGCATTAACCAGTTCGATTACAATGCCGTCATGGGGACGACACTCATTATCGCGTTCATCTATGTGGTCGTGAATCTTGTCGTCGACGTGCTGTACGTCGTCGTAGACCCAAGGATCAGCTACGCATGAGCATCGAAGACACGCACCCGACATCGGTCCGCACCGTTCCGCCGCGAACGGCAGCTGTACCCGCCGCCAGCGAGCGCGCCGCGACCCTGCTCGCGGAGGGTCGTGCTTCTCGCATGGCCGATCCGACCGATTGGCGCAGCCGGATAGGGCGCTTCAATCGGCGCTTCTTTCGAGGCAAGCCGTTGAACGCGCTTGGCGCGTTCATTATCGTGCTCTTCTTTATCCTGACGATCCTCGGCAGCAACCTGGCCCGCGCGCGCGGCGTCGAGTACGACCCGACCCGGCCACGCTGCGGCGAAAGCAACTCCTGTATCTCGCAGAAGTTCGAGGGGCCGTCCTGGAAGCACTGGTTCGGCACCGATGATATCGGGCGCGATGTGTTCTCGCGCGTAATCTCCGGCGCGAAGTACTCGCTGGCGATCGCGGCGATGATCCTGGTCATCGCCGTCACGGTCGGGACGATCGTGGGAGCTGTCGCAGGCTACATGGGCGGTGCAGTCGACGAGCTGCTGATGCGAATCACCGATATGTTCCTCGCCTTTCCGGCCCTGGTGCTGGCGATCGCGATTTCGGCGTCGCTGGGGCCAAGTCTGCGGAACGCCGTCATCGCGTTGTCGGTCGTCTACTGGCCGTGGTATGCCCGGTTGGTACGGGCCCAGGTGCTCTCGATTAAGACCCGCGAATATGTTGAGGCGGCGCGCGCCATCGGTTCGTCGCACAATCGCGTGCTGCTGCGTCACATCATGCCGAACGCCGTCAGCGTCGTCATCATCCAGATGACGCTCGATGTTGGCTACGCCGTGCTTGCAACCGCCGGGCTCTCCTTCATCGGCCTCGGCGCACAGCCTCCGACCCCGGAGTGGGGACGCATGATCACCGACGCGCGTAACTTTTTCCGCGACGCGTGGTGGTTTATCACGTTCCCGGGCCTGGCGCTCACCATCACCGTCCTCGGCTTCAACCTCGTCGGCGACGGCCTGCGGGATTACCTCGATCCACGGACGGTTCGGGAGTAGCGTGCGGTGGGGCGTGCGAAACGGTATGGATCGTGCGAACACCATGTGGTGAATTGTCGTGCCGGAAGGAGTCTGAGACTGTGAAACAGATCGCGCGCGAGTACAGTCCTGAAGAAGAACGCCCACTGACGGCTTATATCGTACTGGTAGCCCTTTTCAACGCGGTGTTTGCCGGATTCCTGTTTCTGGTGCGCCGCACAGGGCGCGAGCTGCCAGCGCGTACCGCGCCGAGCGACCTGGCGTTGCTGGCGGTCGGCACCTACAAGATCAGTCGACTGTTGACGAAGGACTGGGTAACGAGCTTCTACCGCGCCCCATTTGCGACCTACAAAGGCGCGGCCAGTGGACCGGAAGTGAATGAGGAGCCGCGCGGCCAGGGGATGCGACTCGCGATCGGGGAACTGTTCACCTGACCATACTGCCTTGGGCAGTGGGTCGCTGCCTTCCTCGGCTACGGACTGGTCTTCGCACCGCGTGTCACACGTTTCATCGCCGGCACCTTCACGATCATCACGATCTCCGATCTTCTCCATGATGGCTACGATCTGCTCAAGAAAGCCACGGAAGAATAGAGCTGGGGCGTCCGCGGGCGTTCAGTGTGCGTCTCGTGATCGATGGTTTCGGGACAGGCCATTCCGGTTTCAGCTACCTCCAATGCTTTCCAATCGACATCTTCAAGATCGACAAGCCATTTTTGCTGTACGACGATCGAGTGGACGATGTCGCCGCACTGGCGCTGACGATTGTCAATCTCGCGGAGGCGCAACAGCTTCATACCGTCGCCGAGGGGATAGAAGAGCTGAGCCAGTCCACCGAGCTCGCGCGCCTGGGCTGCACCCACGGGCAGGGTTTCCTCTTCGCTCGACCAGCCGACGCTGCCAGCATTGCGGAACGGTTGCAGCAGCAGGCTCCGAATTGCGCACTTGATCTACACCTGGCGATTCATGCTGACGCTGGCGAGCTCGTTGCTCGTTGATCGATGCAGCTGATAATCAATCGACCGTGTCAGTGAATCCCCCATCCTGCCACCTGCCGAGTGGAACGTGCCCAACAGAAACTTCTTCTCGACTTAATCTCAATCCAACAGCACCTTAACAGACCAGCAACACCTCCCCTCGATTTGCCAGATAGGCTGACGTATCGAGAGGGGAACAGATGGTGTTGAACGATGCGTGATGAGTCGGTTGCTGGACCGACGATGGCTGGCGGAGTACGAGCAGCGAATGCCGCGCGACCCGAGGCTCGTGCCATAGGCCGCCTGCGGCGCGCGAGGCGTAGTGAGGCGCTCCTGTTTCTGCTGTTCATTGGTCCGAACCTGCTGCTGTTCGGTGTGTTCACCTACTGGCCGATGATCTACAACGCCTATCTCTCGACCGTGCGCTGGGATCTGATCGCGCCAATCAAGACGCCGGTTGGACTCGACAACTATCGCTACCTGCTGGACAATGCGACGTTTCACACCGTCATGAAGAACACGTTCGTGTTCACCCTCGGGGCGGTCGGCGGGTCGCTGCTGCTCGGTCTGCTGGTCGCGCTGTTGTTGAACCAGCCACTGCGCGGGCGGGACGGGGCACGCACCGCCCTGTTCGCGCCGACAATGCTCTCCGGTGCGGCCATCTCCATCGTTTGGGTATACATGTTCGATCCCCGCTTCGGTTTGCTGGCCGAGTTCCTGTCGTGGTTCAGCCTGCGTTCGCCGAACTGGCTGCGCGACCCGCAATGGGCCATGGCGGCCATCATCATCGTCTACATCTGGAAGAACGTCGGCTACACCGTGGTCATCTTCCTGGGCGGCCTTCAGGCGATCCCGAAGGATCTGTACGAGGCGGCGCGGGTCGATGGCGCGGGGCCGGTGCGGCGCTTCTGGAATATTACCCTGCCACAGCTTTCGCCAATCACGTTCTTTCTGATGGTCACGTCGTTGATCAACTCATTTCAGGCGTTCGACATCATCAAAGTCATGACGGATGGCGGCCCGGTCGACTCCACGAACACTCTCATCTTCTACGTCTACGAACAGGGTTTCGTGGCCTTCAACGCGGGCCGTGCGGCCGCCGCATCGCTCATTCTGTTCGTCCTGATGTTCGGCGTCACGATCGCACAATTGCGCTGGGGCGAACGGCGGGTTCACTATGCGTAACCCCACCATCGACACTGCCGTAATTCCGCCGGCCCGCCGTCCCCGCAAGCCCGCGGCAACGATCGGTCGCGGAGCTGTCTACGCCCTCATGCTGCTGGCGGTGCTCGTCGTCGGCCTGCCGCTCTACTGGATGCTGATCGGTTCGCTTAAGACACTGACGGAGATTCGCACGTTTCCACCGACGTGGTTTCCACAGGAGCCGCGGCTGGCGAACTTCACCGATGCTTGGAACGGTGCGCCATTCGGACGCTTCTACATCAACAGCCTCGTGACAACGCTGGCTGGCACCGCCCTGGAGATGCTGAACGCGGTCTTCTCCGCCTACGCGCTCGCCTTTCTGCGCTTTCCACGGAAGAACCTTGTCTTCATCCTGCTGCTGGCCGCACTGATGGTGCCGACGCAGGTGACGATTCTGCCGAATTACCTCACAATGGCGCGCTTCGACTGGGTGAACTCCTACCAGGGCATTGTCCTGCCTGGCGCGGCCGTCGCGTTCGGTACCTTCCTGCTGCGTCAGTACTTTCTCGGCCTGCCGCGCGATGTCATCGACGCGGCCCGCGTGGATGGCTGCACGCACCTGCGGCTCATGTGGCGTGTGGTCGTGCCGATGTCGTGGCCAGCCATCGTGACCTTCGGCCTCATCTCACTGGTGAGTAAGTGGAACGAGTTCCTCTGGCCGCTGGTCATCACCAACACTCTGGAGATGCGCACGCTTCCCATTGGCATCTCATATCTGCTCGACAGCGAGGGCAATACCCAGTGGGGCACGGTCATGGCTGGGACGATCTTCGTCATCCTGCCAGTCCTGATCGTCTTTCTACTGGCGCAGCGCTTCATCGTTGGCGGCATCACGTCGGGCGCGACGAAAGGGTAGTGCGATAGAGCAGCAGTGTCGAAGAACGAAGTCCGAAGTTCGGTTAAACAGGTGTGATGAGTGTAAGGGATGAGAAATCAGATGGATCAGTTGGAACGACGTTTGAATCGACGATCCTTCGTCAAGGGCATCGCGGCGACGGCGGCGGTGGCAGCTATGACCCCGTTGCTGGCCGCCTGTGGCGGTGACGATGACGATGACAGCGGAAGCACCAGCGATTCGACCGCGACGACCGGCGGTTCCACGGGATCGTCCGCAACGGCGACCGGTGGTGGCTCGACGGTCAGTGCGACGACCGCGTCATCAGGTTCAGGGTCCGGTGGTGAGCGTGTCAAAGTCGTCTACTGGGGTTCGTTCTCGGACGCGCTCGGCGAAGCGGAGCAGGAAGTCGTCAAGCGCTTCAACGAGTCCCAGCAGGATGTTGAAGTCGAGTATCAGTTCCAGGGAAACTACGAGGAGACGGCTCAGAAGCTGACGCAGGCGCTGGCGGCGGATCAAGCACCGGATGTGTCACTGCTCTCCGATGTCTGGTGGTTCAAGTTCTACGTCAACCAGAAGCTCGCTCCGCTCAACGAGTTCATCTCTGCCTCGGGTCTGGATACCAGCGACTACGTCGATTCGCTCTACATCGAGGGCGTGCGCAACGACACGACCTTCTGGCTGCCGTTCGCCCGCTCGACCCCACTCTTCTACTTCAACCGCGACGCTTTCGCTGAGGCTGGATTGCCCGATCGCGGACCGGAGACCTGGGATGAGTTCATGGAGTGGGCACCCGAACTCGTGACGATGGATGGCAGCACGGTCTCTCGTTCCGCCTTCGCCCATCCGGGCGCGGCGTCATATATCGCATGGTTGTTCCAGGGGGCCATCTGGCAGTTCAACGGTCGCTATTCTGATCCCGACTTCACCGTCCGCATCGCCGAGCCTGAGGGCATCGCCGCTGGAGAGTTCTATAAGGCGTCGGTCGGCGATGGCTGGGCCACCACCCCAGTCGATATCAACGCCGACTTCACCAATCAGCTTACCTGCGCGATGATGGCATCGACCGGCGGACTGAAAGGCATCCAGGAGACAGCCACCTTCGAGGTCGGCACGTCGTTCCTGCCGGAGATGGAAGCGTTCGGCTGCCCAACTGGCGGCGCGGGACTCGCCGTTCTCTCAACGTCTCCGCGCGAGAAGCAGGAGGCTGCCTTCAAGTTCATCGAGTTCGCGACATCACCGGAGACGACGACCTACTGGTCGCAGAACACTGGCTACATGCCGGTGCGTAAGTCCGCCTTTAGCAGCCCGGAAATGACTGAGTTCTTCACCACCAACCCGAACTTCAAGACGGCCGTCGATCAGCTCGCGAAGACGCAGCCCCAGGACGCCGCCCGTGTCTTCATCCCCGGCGGCGACCAGATCATCGGTAAAGGACTAGAGCGCGTCACGATCAATCAGGAAGACGTTGCGTCGGTATTCGCGGACGTGCAGGCCGAGCTGGAAGCTGAGGCCAAGCCTGTCCTTGAATCGATGGAGAGTTTGTAGCAGGGTATCGCGACGGCTGACCTGAAGCAGAAATGTCACGAGCAATGGAAGAGGGCCAGGAGCAAGCGCTTGCTCCTGGCCCTCTTCCATTGCTCGTGACGAACCGGTTGTGGTTTATCACGAGCGTATAGGCATTGAATTTCCGGAGGCAGTGGGCAACCTATAGTTACTACCCCCGGGAATTGCTATATCGCATTGATGGCCGAGTGCCAGAACGAAGTATGGCTGAACGGTGGGTGCTACGGGCGCGAAAAGTGTCACAAAGTCGTTACACTTGCAACGTGGGACGTGGGACGTGGGACGTGGGACGTGGGACGTGGGACGTGAGGATGTGACGATGGAACCGTGGGATTGGCCGTTCTCGACCTGGGATGATGTGGACGAATGGACGGGTGCGCGGGAGGATCGCGGCTGGCGTGGGCGGCGGCTTGTCTTCGAGGGCTGCTGGGTGCTGCACATGTCGGTCGACGCAGGCTTCGGTTGGGCGCACGCGCACCCGCAATCGCAGGTCGTCTGGCTGACCTCCGGCGAACTGCTGGCGAAGATCGGTGATCCCGCACAGCCGGGCGATGTCCGTGAGCAGATCATCCGGCCCGGTGATGTTCTGAAGATCCCTGGCAACGTCCACCACGATATGACCGCTCTCACCGACCTCGACGCCTGGGAAGTGCGCGGTATGGAGGGGCCGGACGATTGGGAAACCTACTCGATCCGTGTCAGAGAGCTGATCGTCGATGTCCACCGGGCTGACCACATTGAGTGCACTGACCGTGATACACGTCTCCAGCAGGCCGTCTCCCTGCGTGAAGCGGGAGACGCCGAAACCGCTCGTCCTCTCCTCGTTGCGCTGGCTGCCGAATACCCGGATGATGCGGATATCCAGTATCAGGCTGGCTGGGTCCACGATCGGCTTGGCCTTGAAGCTGAGGCCATTCCATACTACGAGAGCGCCTAGGCGCTGGGCCTGCCGGAGCCAGACCGCGAGGGTCTCACGCTCGGCCTCGGCAGCACATACCGCAATGTCGGACGACTTGGGGACTCGCTAGCGCTGCTGGAATCTGGCGTACGCGACTACTCTGCCAACCACGCGATGCAGTGCTTCCTGGCCCTTACACGCCTGTCCAACGGCGATGCCGGTGAAGCAGTCGCGATCCTGCTGGATGTCATTCTTGATTCCAGTTCGTCAGCGGACATTGAGCGTTACTGCCGCGCGCTGGCCTCTTACCGCGACGAACTGCGCGGGATCAATGAGGCGTAATGCGTAATGATCCAATAGTCCGGCGCAGTTGGCCGAGTACGTACGCTCCAATGACAGTCGAAATAGAACAAATGTTCTGATACAATTCGATTGATGAAAGGCAGGTGTACATGTACCTCGGATGGTATGACCCGGACAAGAAGAAGAAGACTTCGACGAAGCTGGCCGAAGCCGTGGAACGCTACGAAGAGAAGTACGGCAAATCACCCGCCGTGGTGCTGGTCAACCCGGCCGACGCGCAGGAGCATCCCTGCATTGAGGTGCGCGTCGTAGCCCATGTGGCCCCAAACACGTTCTTCGTTGGCGAGGATGAGCCAGTTGAGTCGGCGCTAGCGGCATAGCTTTCGGCGATCAGCGATTAGCGATGCGTTTCTTATGCGGTACCTACTGTTGATCGCTGATCGCTACTCCTTCGGCTCGATCACCGCAATTGTCGCCCCAAGCTGAATCGGCTTACCAGCTTCAACGCCGACTTCAGTCACTGTGCCAGCCTGATGCGCAACGATCTCGTTCTCCATCTTCATCGCCTCGACGACGCAGATGAGCTGGCCCTGTTCTACCGTCGCTCCCTGTTCGACCGCGACGGAGAGTACAGTCCCCTGAATTGGACTGGTGAGTGAATTGCCAGTCGATGAAATGGCGGCACGTTTCGTTGAGCCACTCCGAGGCGCGCGTCGAGTGGGGGCGCTGCCTGGCGCGCGCGCCGAACCAACGGCCATCCCGTCGGGCAGTTTCACTCGATAGGGCAGGCCATTGACCTCGACAATCAGCACATCGTCCTGCTCGTCTGGAGCAGCGGGTGGAGTGAACGGCGTGACGCGCGATGCCAGACCAGTGCGTTCGAGGAACGTCGTGTTGTAGTCGCCAGCGGCGAACTCAGGGTGCCGGACGAGCGCCTGGAAGAGCGGGATCGTCGTCGCGACGCCCGCTACCTGGAAATCGGCCAGCGCGCGGGTGAGACGCGAGAGCGCCTCCTCGCGATCCCTCCCCCAGACGATCAGCTTGGCGATCAGCGAATCGAAGCGCGGGTCGATTGAGCCACCCGCCGTGAATCCGGTATCGACCCGTACACCGAATCCTCCTGGTGGCACGAACTCGATCAGCGGCCCTGGAGTCGGCTTGAAGTCGCGCGCCGGGTCTTCGGCGTTGACGCGCACTTCGATGGCGTGCCCCCACGGCTCCGGCGCTCGCTCGAACGATAGCGGTAACCCTTGAGCCACGCGCAATTGCTCGCGAATCAGGTCGATGCCGGTGACGAGTTCCGTCACTGGATGCTCGACCTGAATGCGAGTGTTCATCTCCAGGAAGTAAAACTTGTCGTCCTGCACCAGAAACTCGCACGTCCCGGCGCTGTAATAGCCGACGGCACGGGCCAGCGCCTCGGCGGTGCCGTTCATCTCTGCGCGCATCTCCCCGTCGATGGCAGGCGAGGGGCTCTCCTCGACCAGCTTCTGATGCCGACGTTGGATCGAGCAGTCGCGCTCGCCGAGGCCGACGACGTTGCCGTGTCGGTCGGCCATCACCTGAATCTCGATGTGGCGTGGGTGATCGAAGTATCGTTCGACATACACGGTGGGGTTGTTGAAGTACCGCTGCGCCTCACCGCTTGCACCAGCCCAGGCATCCGCAACATCTTCGGCAGTCCGCGCGACGCGGAAGCCGCGCCCTCCTCCGCCGGCCGATGCCTTCAGCGCGAGCGGGTAGCCGTGCTCATCGCCAAACACCCGTGCGCCCGCGGCATCGACCGGCCCATCGCTGCCAGGCACGATCGGTACACCCGCCGCGAGCGCCGCTGTGCGCGCTGTGACCTTGTCGCCCATGACCGCGATTGCGTTCGGCGGCGGACCGATCCAGACGAAGCCAGCCGCTTCACATTGCTCCGCGCAGGCCGCATTCTCTGCCAGGAAGCCGTAGCCAGGATGGATCGCTTCCGCACCAGACTGTGTCGCCGCGCGCAGCACGGCATCGACATCAAGGTACGGAAGCGGATGCTCCGAGATGAGCGTCACCGCCTCGTCGGCGTAGCGCGTGTGTAGCGGATCGCCCTCTCCCTCGGAGACGACCGCGACGCTGGCGATCCCCTCCTCACGACAGGCACGCATCACCCGAATCGCGATCTCGCCACGGTTGGCGACCAGGACTTTGCGGATTGGTCTGGTACTTACTGACATTGACGCTCCCGGGCGTTCGCCCTCACCCCCCCAACCCCTCTCCCAATCCTGGGAGCGGGGAGTTTTGGATACGAAGTACGTGCTCTCGGAGTGAGCCACTCAGTTACCCGTGCTCCCCCTCTCCCAGGATTGGGAGAGGGGGTTGGGGAGTGAGGGCGAACGTTGGCTCACCGCCACGCCCGCTCGCGCTCGTCACTTCGCCAGCATTCGCGTCCTGTTGCCCGCCATGACGGCGCGACACGCCCGGAACGCGCCCAGGTCAGTACCGGTACTGGCGCATCTTCCGGCTGCTCCAGTGCGGCCAGCGCGGCGACAATGGCGGCGACAACAGCCGGTGGCAGTTCGTCAGGATCACGTCGGCTCGTCATAGCGGAATGTTGCCATGTTTGCGCTGCGGACGTGCCTCGCGCTTGTTGCGCAGCATTTCAAGCCCACGAATGAGCATGCGGCGCGTCTCGCGGGGCCGGATAACGGCTTCGATATAGCCGCGACCTGCGGCCTGGAACGGGCTGGCGAATTGTTCTCGGTAGTCGGCGACGAGTTCCTTCTCTTTCGCGACCGGGTCGTCCGCCGCAGCGATGTCGCGGCGCATGATGAGGCGCACGGCGGCGTCCGATCCCATGACCGCGATCTCGGCGGTCGGCCAGGCGAGTGAGAGATCGGAGCGAATCGAGCGCGAGCACATGACGACGTAGGCACCGCCGTACGCCTTACGGGTGATGACGGTCAGCTTCGGCACGGTCGCCTCGCAGTAGGCATAGAGCAGCTTCGAGCCGTGGCGGATGATGCCGCCGTGCTCCTGCGCGACACCTGGCAGGAAACCCGGCACATCGACGAAGGTGATGAGGGGGATGTTGAAGGCGTCGCAGAAGCGCACGAAGCGCGCGGCCTTCTCCGAGGCGTCGATATCGAGCGTGCCGGCCAGCACCTTTGGCTGGTTGGCGACGATTCCGACTGGACGCCCGTTCATCCTCGCAAAGCCAATCAGAATGTTCCCGGCCCAGAGCTGCTGAACCTCCAGAAACTCGCCGTCATCGACGATGCGCGCGATCACCTCGTGCATGTCATATGGCCGTGTCGATTCCTCGGGGATGAGCGAGTCGAGGTCGGGGTCTTCGCGCTCCGGGTCGTCGTCGGGCGCGTAGGCCGGCAGATCATCGAGGTTGTTCGATGGCAGGTAGGAGAAAACGGCGCGCACCAGCTCGAACGTCTCCGCTTCGTCGTGCGTGACGAAGTGTGCGACGCCGGACACGGAGTTATGCGTGATCGCTCCCCCCAGCGCCTCGTGGGTGACATCTTCGCCAGTCACGGTGCGGATGACATCCGGGCCGGTGATGAACATCTGCGACGTGTCCTGCACCATGAAGACGAAGTCGGTCATGGCTGGTGAGTAGACTGCGCCGCCAGCGCACGGCCCGGCGATGATCGAGAGCTGAGGGACGACGCCGCTGGCCTGCACGTTGCGCCAGAAGACCTCGCCGTAGCCAGCCAGCCCTTCGACCCCCTCCTGGATGCGCGCGCCAGCCGAGTCGTTGATGCCAATGATTGGGCAGCCGATCTTCAGCGCTTCATCCATGATCTTGATCATCTTCTCGGCGAACGCCTCGCCCAGCGACCCGCCGAACACGGTGAAGTCCTGCGAAAAGACGGCCACATCGCGCCCGTCGATCTTCCCCATGCCGGTGATGACACCGTCGCCATACGGTCGGCGCTCGTACATGCCGAAGTAGTGCGAGCGATGCTGCACGAACGCATCCAGCTCGACGAACGAGCCGGGATCGAGCAACAGGTCGATGCGCGCGCGCGCCGACAGCTTGCCGCGCGCCTCCTGCTTCTCGGCAGCTTCGCCTGCCTGATTGAGTAGCTCGGCGCGGTGCACCTCGAACTGCTCGGCGCGGGACGATGTTTTTGTTACTGCTTGCTGCTCGGTGGCCACGGCCCTCACCCCCCGGCCCCCTCTCCCAATTCTGGGAGAGGGGGTGACTCTTATTAACGTGGAGTCCTATCGGACCCGACCGCTCAGTTACCCTTACTCCCCCTCTCCCAGAATTGGGAGAGGGGGAGTAAGGGTGAGGGCCGTCCGCCCCTCAATACCCCGGTCGGTATTCCCCCCACACATCCCGCAGCGCGTTGCAGATCTGTCCGAGAGTTGTGTTCGCCCGCAGTGCGTCGTGCATCAGTGGCAGTAGATTGTCGGTGCCGGACGCGGCGTTGCGGATGCGTTCCAGGGCGGTATCGACGTTTGGTCCGGCGTGCTGCTCTTTGTAGGCTCGGGTGCGCGCGATCTGCTGTTCGACGATTTCACGGTCGATGGCGTGGAGTGGGACAGTCGTCTCCTGCTGGTCGCGCTGGAAATTGACGCCGACGATGCGTCGCTCGCCGCTCTCGACGGCCTCCTCCCAGGCGTAGGCGGAGTCGGCGATCTGGTCCTGCATGAAGCCACTTTCGATCGCCGCGACCGCCCCGCCGCGCTCCTCGACCTCGGCCATCAGTTCCAGCGCTCGTCTCTCAATTTCGTCGGTCAGGGCTTCGACGACGTAGGAGCCTGCCAGCGGGTCGGCGGTGTCGGCCACGCCACTTTCGAGGGCAATCACCTGCTGAGTGCGCAATGCGAGCGTCGCAGCGTCAGCAGTCGGCAGGGAGAGCGCTTCGTCGTAGCCGTTCGTATGCAGCGACTGCGTGCCACCCATGACGGCTGCCAGCGCCTGCAATGCGACGCGCACGACGTTGTTGAGGGGCTGCTGCGCCGTCAGCGTCGAGCCGCCGGTCTGCGTATGGAAGCGTAGCATCAGCGAGCGCGGATTCTGCGCTCCGAAGCGCTCGCGCATGATGATCGCCCACATGCGGCGAGCTGCGCGGTATTTGGCGACCTCCTCCAGAAAATTGTTGTGCGCGTTAAAGAAGAACGAGAGGCGCGGAGCAAAATCGTCGACGGGCAGTCCAGCGTCAATCGCGGCCTGTACGTAGGCGACGCCGTTGGCGAGTGTGAAGGCGACCTCTTGCACGGCCGTCGAGCCTGCCTCGCGGATGTGGTAGCCAGAGATGGAGATCGTGTTCCAGCTCGGCAGCGACTGGAAGCAGTACTGGAACGTATCGGTAACGAGCCGCATCGACGGGCGCGGCGGGAAGATGTAGGTGCCGCGCGCCGCGTACTCCTTGAGGATATCGTTTTGGATCGTGCCGCCGAGCTTCGTCAGGTCCGCGCCCTGCTCCTCACCGATCAGTTGGTACATCAGCATAAGGATTGAGGCTGGCGCGTTGATCGTCATTGAAGTCGTCGCGGCGTTGAGGTCGATACCGTCGATCAGGCGGCGCATGTCGTCCAGCGTCGAAATGGAGACGCCGACGAGGCCGACCTCAGCTTCGGCGCGCGGGTCGTCGGCGTCGAGTCCAAGCTGCGTCGGCAGATCGAAGGCGCAGGAGAGTCCGGTCTGCCCGCGTTCGAGCAGCAGGCGAAAGCGCCGGTTCGTCTCCTCGGCTGAGGAGAACCCGGCGTACTGCCGCATCGTCCACGGTCGCCCACGGTACATGTCGCGGTAGACGCCACGTGTAT
>Ga0136611_10000551_pt1 | contig 24826 bp, 26 predicted proteins | sample AntDrymUQ2232306_2_FD_106645 | JGI IMG/M metagenome (GOLD analysis project Ga0136611, IMG submission 106645) | Polar desert sand microbial communities from Dry Valleys, Antarctica - metaG UQ223 (23.06) | ecosystem: Environmental > Terrestrial > Soil > Desert | place: Antarctica: Dry Valley...
AAGGTTCTTGCATCTGTTTTTTCCATCCTCTTATGACATACAAAATTACCAAAAATTCAAACTATTTATTGGCCGGATCTATAATGACCACACATTGAATCTTTTGTAGGTGAAATTCCAGCATCCAAATGCCTCAGGCAAGTCTCGCCACGGGCCACCAACCTGCATTCGATACAGCATACCTTCCGCCGTCATGCGCAAATTGCGCTTGTTATAAATGGCTTCTTGAAGCAGAATCTTCTCTAGCTTCGACCAGAGCTCATCACTGAGCATCAATCGGGGCATCGCAAACTCGTTTTATTGGTGGTATGCGAACACCAATATTACGAGTTTGCTTCTATTTATTAAAAACTTAGCTTAAATTGTCAACAGACCCTAGACGACATGCAAAGATCGGTAACAAGACACCCGTTGATTTCGCCAATCAGTTTTACGTTCACAGTCAAATTTTCTGCTTAAACCGATGACTTGCACGTCAATTAAATCAGACCCAGCTCATCCTGTTGCCACCTGTCAACGCAAGGAAGTAAGTGTGATTACGTACAGAAACTTCAATTCTTTTTTTACATAATTACTAACTCATAACTCAGGCACTTACCATGCAAAAGAGAAATGTCAGTCAAGTATCTTTCATCAGAATACTTCATTAATTCCCAGCACTCACTTATTTAGGTATTTCATAAGAGATTGTTTAATTGGTGCTTGAATATTTACACTTTTTTCCAAAAATATTCCTGAAGCCAATGTTCTACGAATTTATGAAATATTTTTATTATGTTGGAGCTTTTAAAATCTAATCAAGATGCTGCATTGTTTTATTAGGAGAATCGCATGAGTCGTACCGTCGCCGAACAATTGGTTGAAATGCTCAAGACTGCTGGTATCCGTCGTATTTATGGAGTCACTGGCGATAGCCTGAATTTCTTCAATGATGCTCTGCGCCGTGATGGCAGCATCGACTGGATTCACGTTCGTCATGAAGAAGTCGGCGCCTATGCTGCTATGGTTGAAGGTGTACTTGGTGGGATTGGGTGCTGTGCTGGCAGCTCGGGACCTGGCCATGTCCACCTCATTAACGGTCTTTATGATGCTCATCGCTGGGGTGCGCCTGTGTTGGCACTAGCCTCCACCATTACCTCCGAGGATTACGGAACTGAAAGCTTTCAATCCACCGACCTGCACATGTTCGACGGATGCAGTTACTACAATGAGGTAGCGACGATACCGCAGCAATTGCCACGGATGTTGCAACAGGCGCTTCAGCACGCATGGAATCGTAAGGGTGTAGGCGTGTGTGCTTTCCCTGGGGATCTGATGACATGTAACGCCGATGATGACGCACTGTGTGCCGACTTGTATAGACCACAACCGGTTATGACTCCTTCCGATGTGGAGATCCAGATATTAGCAGAGCTGATTAATAATTCTGAAGACATTGGCATTTATGCAGGCGTTGGCTGTGCTGATGCCCGTTCTGAGGTGATTGAATTGGCTCGTCTTCTCAAAGCTCCGATGGCTTATACGCTTAAGGCCAAGATGATGTTGGAATACGACAATCCTTACGCTGTCGGACTGACGGGTTTGCTGGGCAACAAGGCCGGCGCTCGCGCCATTACAGGAGGCAAGCTGTTGCTCATGCTCGGCAGCGATTTCCCTTGGAAGGAATTCCTGGATAGTTCGGTCAAAATCGTACAGGTCGATACCAAGCCGGAACGGCTTGGGCGGCGTGTTACATTACACATGGGCCTCTGCGGCGATATCGGCCCCACATTACGGAAGTTGCTGCCATTAATTAATTCGAAGACCGACGACGGTTTTCTAAATGCCTGTCTGACGGACTATGTCGAAGTAGAGGAAGATCTTCATGTGCATGCTGCGGATCCCGGCGAGGAAAACTTGATCAAGCCTGAATTTGTCGCAGCGATGATTGATCGGCTAGCCGATGTCGATGCCATCTTCACTGCAGATACTGGCATGAGTACCGTATGGGCGGCACGCTACCTGCACGGCACTGGGAAGCGCACATTGATGGGTAGTTTTTCGCACGGATCTATGGCCAATGCGATGCCGCAATCTATCGACGCCGCATTACACTCGCCCGAGCGCCAAGTCATCGCCTTGTGTGGTGACGGGGGTATTTCGATGCTCATGGGAGACCTGATGACTATCGCGCAATATAAATTGCCGATAAAACTGATTGTGTTTAATAATCGTAGTCTAGGGATGGTCGAACTGGAAATGCAGGTAGCCGGCTTACCCGACTGGCAGACTAAGTTGGTCAATCCAGATTTTGCGATGGTGGCCGAGGCTTGTGGCATCCGCGGTTATTCGGTCACTAATCCCGCCAAGCTCGAAAATATTCTTCAGGAAGCATTGCTGCATAACGGCCCGGCGCTCGCGAATGTGTTCACTAACCCGCATGTGCCGACTCTGCCGCCCCATACTTCAGTCGGCGTAATGTCTCGTTATATTCAATCGCAGGCCAAATTGGCGCTTGGAGGGCGAATGGATGAAGTATGGGAAACATTTAGAACAAACATTAAATATATACGCGATCTGTGATGCTTTTGAATATTGTTACAAAAGATGAGATGGCAAAACAAATCTGGCCGGAATCTGATACCCAAACCTCAAATTAGTGCATAAGCTTTAATCAAGAATTACAGCGATCATGAGAGGCAATGTTTTACTGTATTACCTTACTGCTCTTCAGCTTGTCGTGATCATAGGTGCAGCCATCATTTCGGCAATAAATGGCTATCTACTCTATCTAAGGCCGGGTAATTCCTAGAAATATTGATATTCAGTGATTTGTTATCTAAAAACATAACAAACCAATGAGAAGGTTATCGAGTAGGAGGTGGTGGCGGTGGATTACCTGGCGGGGGTGGTGGCGGAGTAGAGTTCGCTGGTGGTGTTGAAATTCTTCGATTACTACCATCGTAAACAGTGGATGGATCCCTAGTGACATTCCCCGAAACAGGAACAGTATGGCCTTTCGCATACATGCAAGGAATATAGCTGTTGTCATATCTTTGTTGACTGGCATTCCCTGAAGATGTGGCATTGCTTGCTCCAAACAATGCACCCGTTAAAAGACCTAGACCAGCACCTATGGCAGCACCCTCTCCACCGCCTATAGCAGCGCCTGCAGCGGCACCAAGCCCGGCTCCAATGGCTGCACCTTCTACACCGCTAGTTCGGGAAGATTGTCGAGGAGTATTGTCTCCAATCTGTTGAGAGGCGTATTCTCTGCATTCATTATCATCTTGACGAAACTGATCAAAGCTTTTACCGGAACCAGGTAATGTCATAACGCTGGGGCCTGTTGGCAGATTTACACATGCGGTCAATATACCAGTAACCAGCAATATGAATAATCTTCTCATTATTAACATATTTTACCTTTATTCGTTATTGTCCGGAAGGCTGCGGAGATACTTGTAGCCAACCCGCCGGACAATTTTTTACGTATGGATAGTAACCTTCAGGGTCTTGGCAATAGTACCAATAATTGGTTTGTGGCTGAGCCGGTTGAACCTGTGGTTGCTGTATATAAACCGGGGGTGAAGTCGGTACAATAACAGTTCGCGGATAAACATAGGGAGGTGGATAATAAAAAGGATTGCCGAAACCATAACCATATCCACCAAAGCCATAACCACCACCATACCCATACCCACCATAAAATCCAGGGCCGTAGTAGCCTAGACCAATATTTAAATGACTATGCCCATGACCTCCATACCCCCCTCCATAGTGTCCACCACCAAAATTCCCACCACCATGTCCTCCACCTCGCGCCCAAACAGAACTATTTGTTATGAGTATCATAAGCAACACGACTGCTAGATATGTCAATTTCATATTTCTCATAGGAATCCCATTCAATATTCGAGGTGTATAGTGAGACTAAAAACTTAGACTAATACATTACTCCACAATTCCATCAGCTTGCAAAACTAGCTTTTCCATAAACCTTACGCCATAAACACTCTTGATTAAGCCGCAATGTGGCTGACATACTCCACACAGTGAAAGCTGGATACCAGAAAGATATGGATGTAGTATTCCGATTGGAGGATCTACATATGAATGGTTATGATTATTCATTCATGGGAAGAAAGAATCCATACGAACCAGAAGATCATGGTTATCTAAACACACAGTTTACTCATTACAAGTTTGTTTATGGCAAATTAACAGGCATAAACCGAGACTATGGCGATTCTTCCCACTGCACCATAACAATCCATCAGTATGAAGCAGAAACAATTAAAATTTAAAAAATCGCATAAATAACTAGACTGGTAAGTTTTACTCAATCCCTCAGCTTAAGGATATAAACTCTTTCCATAAGTAAAGATAAGGAATCCATCATGAAGATTAATCAAGGAACGGATCATCTACCACGCCGCCGCAGCCTGGAGAACGAAATAATAACTGCTGTCGTCGTATTGTACCTACTGCTTGCAGTAATCATGATTGTGGTGCATTACTTACAGCCTTCCGGGCAAGAGACGGCAACATCGTCAACATCGCTTTCCCATAGTGAACACTCAACCGGCAAGTCGAACGATAAATAAAAATACTCGCCGGAACACCCAAGAAAGAGGAGAAACCAACTCATGATTCACAGCATCATTAAAACGCAGCAATCACTTTCCATCGTGCATGGCATGCTAAACCCAGAAAATGATCGGGACGTCGTTTGGCTCGATGTTACCGCGCCAACAATGGAAGAGAGCACAATGTTGCGCCAGCGCTTCGGGATCGACACTGCACCAAAAAACAGCAGTGTGACAGAGGACCACCGATTCCTCTATATGCGCGCTTACTTACTGACACTGGACGCGAACGGGGTACCATCCTTTGGACACGTTACTTTCGTTCTTGGAGAGCAGATGGTCGCCACGCTCAGCAATGAAGAGGACTTTCATCCATTTGCGATTACATTACAACGCTTAAACCGCAAGCGGTCTAATACCCAGAGTCCTAAAGAGGTACTGCGCGTACTGCTGCAAGTAGCCAATGATAGCGCCGACATCGCCATCGACCACATCGCTAATGAGCTTGAGCGCAGCGCCCGGGAGATCTCAGAAATATCGGATGGGTATAATGCCCAAGGAAAAGAACTGGGGGTGACTGATCTTCTGGGGACTATGCGCAGCTTGAATGAGACTGAAGAACTTATTTCCAAATGTGTAGAGGCCCAATTGTCACTGGCGCGTGCGGTGCGCTATCTTGGTGGCGAGGTTGATAATGTTGCTGAAGCGGAGTTACAGACACTGGTCAACGAACTCGCTGGCGATGTCATTGGTGTCAAGGAACATGCTTACTTCGAACACGAGAAGGTGCGCTATCTCCAAAACGCCGTCACAAATATTTTGAACATCAAGCAGAACCAAATAGTTAAGGTCTTCACTATTATTACCGCCGTTTTCCTTCCACCTACATTAGTGGGCACATTCTATGGGATGAATTTCGCGGTGATGCCGGAATTGTCATGGCAGCACGGTTTCATTTACTCAATGATGCTAACCCTCGCCGCCGCATTATTGCCGCTGGCCTATATCAAGAAAAAAGGATGGTTGCGGTAATTCCAGCACAATTACCCTCCCAGGGTTTGATCCTGCTTTTTAAACCAAGCAAGGGCGTGCTTAAAATGTTGCGGATCAAAATCTGGCCAATATTCATCCCTTACATAGAAGTCAGCATAAACCGATTGTACCGGTAGAAAACCACTCAATCGGCGCCCACCTCCCCAGCGAACAATTAAATCCATCCGTGAAACTTCCGCTGAACGCAGGCCACCGTTTTTAAGACCGGCCAAATCCCATTCCCATCCATAGTTGACAAGTAGATTTACCTTCATTCCGACGCCCTGGCGCTGCCGGAATTCTTTTAATACCTTTGGGAATTGTATTGAACTCTCATCGCCGACAACAAGCAAGGCTGCCCCTCGACGTACTATTTCAAAAGCGAATGCAACGGTAGCCTCGCTGAATGCATGCTTCTGAATAGAAGCCCGCTTCGTGTTGTCTTGGGTAAAACAATATATGGAAACTTCCTTGATCCCGCATTTTTTACATTCCTCGTACAATTGCAGCCCGGGGGAAATACCATGGGCATATCCGGCTTCTTTAGGCAACCCCTGCTCCAAGGCCCACCGACGATTTCCATCAGGAATGAAACCGACGTGACAAGGAATATTAATTTTCGCCATTGCAACCTTTATCTCAGCAAAACTCTGGTTAGACCTTATGCATATTTGGGCTGAAGATAAAACGATATGCCCTAATTTCTACAGCTATTAACTCTCAAGATATTTCCTTTGGGGATATCAATCTGATCCAATTGGGTTACTTAACGCATGCCGGACTAACACTAGTTAGAAACTTCTTGATAGATACCTACAATAATATCAAGGGACTACTGTGAATCAGCTGATCTTTTATTAAGTATCCCGCCGCAAACAACAAGCAGCGGGAAAGTGAATCTGGTGGGATTAAATAAACTCAACCAAATCCGCAGATAAATTACTTGACTGTAGTCCAACAAGAGTGATCGATGCGATATCATCAACAAAATGTACAACCACCCCTTCGCTGGTATCCTCGACGCTGCTGATCGCTGCTACTAATGCATCAAAGTCACCGATGCCTGTAGTTGCTGAATCGAAAATTAATAAATCTGCTGAGTTATCAAAATCCTGTACTGTAAAATCTCCAGCGGCATAAAAACTGAAACGATCGCTACCTTCTCCGCCAGTTAAGTCATCCTGGCCGAATCCTGCATGGAGAGTGTCATCACCCAGTCCGCCTGTTAATGTGTCGTCTCCGACATCACCGTCCAGGTTATCATCGCCCTCACCGCCATCGAGAGTATCATTACCGTCACCGCCGTCGAGATTATCATTACCTAATCCCCCTATTAAAGTATCATCGCCACTACCGCCATCAAGACCATCATCACCATTACCGCCGTTGAGACTATCATTGCCATCGCCCGCATGAAAATGGTCATTATCATCACCACCGGGGAAGTCATCTTGTCCTATCGTTCCGTTATCTATGCTCATATCAATTTCCTCTAATGTTTGATTAATAAATCTAATTCTTATTTTACAGATTTCAAGAATAATCTTATCAATTTCAACTATTTAATCTATTAGAACACCTAAACTAGTGTAAATAGAAAAATGCATCGCCGTGTTTTACTAATAAGCGTACTCTATCGATACTCTGTAGATTCCAGAAAGGAGTGAGAATTTTGTCGTACACCTCTCACAAACTAAGGTACAGGTGAAATTAAATTTCATCGGTTCGATAACGAACATAGGTTACATTTACTCGAACTGTAGAATATAAAAAACGGCGCCTACAATAAACCTGAGGCGCTGCGATAAGGAAGTGAGCGGTGATTTCCTTAACGCCAATCTAACAGGCCGTTGAAAAACGTTTTCGAGGCAGCCGATACAAGGCCCAAACAGGCGAAAAAGCGCAGTTTATACGAGATAAATGAGCATTTTGAGCCTGTTTTTAACACAGTAGCGGCAACACAGAGAGTTTTCAACGACCTGCTAATGGGAATGGGATGTAAATCCACAACCTGAAGGATGCAATCTATTATGCACGTGGTGTACTTTATGACGAATTGTTTGGCAGGAAAATAAACAATGCGGGACAAGCCGACTTTAATTTCGATCTTCTTCTATGGCCTCTGAAAATACACCGGCTACTTTCCCAATCGTTGGCATTGGCGCTTCTGCCGGTGGTTTAGAAGCCTTTGAGCAATTCTTCCATCACGTCTCTGCTAATAGCGGCATGGCTTTCGTGCTGGTGCAGCATCTCAGTCCCAGCCATGTCAGCTTACTCACTGAAATCCTGCAACGCTCCACAACCATGCTGGTGACCGAGGCTGTAGATGAAATATTGGTTGAACCCAATCATGTCTATGTCATTCCACCCAACCGTGATATGGCAATCTTCCACGGAAAACTGCAATTAAGCGTGCCCAATGATCCACGCGGGCAGCGTTTACCCATTGATACTTTTCTGCAGTCATTGGCTGAAGATCAACAAGAAAACGCCGTCGGCATCATCTTATCCGGCACTGGATCTGATGGCACTCAGGGGTTACGCGCTATTCTTGGCGCAGGCGGCGTAACATTGGTGCAGGAACCAACCACCGCCAAATATGACGGCATGCCTTCCAGCGCCATTCAAGCAGGTTGTGCTACCCAGGTACTACCTGTTGATAAAATGCCGGAAGCACTGCAAGTAGGTGTACGTCGAATGGGCGTTTATGCTCAAACCTCCAATGACCCCATAATAACCAGCGGGATGAGTCATATCCTCATGCAATTGCGGACTAAAACCGGCCACGACTTCTCGCTATATAAAAAAAATACGATCACTCGTCGTATCGAACGTCGCATGTTGCATCATGCTATCGAAGACACGGATATTTACGCCCGATTTCTCAAGGAAAATCCGTCCGAGGTTACCGCCTTATTCAAAGAATTGTTGATCAATGTCACCAGCTTTTTTCGGGATACGGACGCATTTGGCGTGCTGCAGAAGGATATCTTGCCGGAACTATGCAAAGACAAATCAGAACATTCCAACTTTCGCGCTTGGGTTGCTGGCTGCTCTACCGGTGAGGAGGCTTATTCTATCGCAATACTGCTCAAAGAATGGATGGAAGAGAATCATCACGAATTTAAAGTACAAATCTACAGCACCGACCTGGATGATGAAGCCATTGCCATTGCTCGCACCGGTATCTATCCACCCAATATCACGCAGGATATCACGCCGGAACGACTGCGCCGATTCTTTAGCGAAGATGATACTGGCTATCGGATAAAGAAGGAAATTCGCGAAATGGTGGTATTCGCTATCCAAAATGTACTTAAAGATCCCCCCTTCACCAAGCTCGATCTGCTCAGTTGCCGCAATCTGCTGATTTATCTGGGGCCGGAATTACAAAATCAATTGATGCCAACTTTTTATTACGCGCTCAAGCCTGGCGGGGTCCTGCTTCTCTCGCCCTCGGAAAGCATCGGCAATCATATCGAACTTTTCTCTTCAATCAACCGCAAATGGAAATTCTATCGGGCTATCCCTTCCATCCCCGCTTCTCGCGCTGTGATGACGCCAGTTTTATCTTGGGCAGCAAGAATGGGTGGAAAAACACCGGAGGAAGTCATGATCAAACCTAAGAATACCAACCTTGCTGAACTCACTCGTCGGTTGCTGTTGCAATATTTTGCGCCTGCTGCGATAGTTACCGACCTCAAAGGTGACATCCTCTACGTGCATGGCGAGACCGGCAAATATCTACGTCCACCGCCCGGGCAGGCCAGCCTTAATGTCATTGAAATGGCTCGCGAGGGACTGGATCTGGAACTTCGGGCGGCCATCCGAGCAGCAGCCGACGAAGGAACGCCCACGCTGAACAAAGAAATACAAGTCAAAACGAATGGGGATTTCACAGCGGTTAATCTGAGCGTGCGGTCCATTGCCAGCTCTGATGACATTCAACACCTTCTTCTGGTAAGTTTCCAGGAAATTGCCAGGCCAATAACCGTAAGGTCGCGTCACAAACGCACGGTCAAACCGGCAGAGCTGGGACGTATCGAAGAGGTGGAACGTGATCTTGCATCCTTAAAAGAGAATTACCAAGCCGCCCTGGAAGAGCAACAAGCTTCTAACGAGGAACTCAAGGCGACCAACGAAGAAATGCAATCCACCAATGAGGAACTTCAGTCAACCAATGAAGAACTGGAAACTTCCCAAGAGGAGCTGCAATCGATCAATGAAGAACTCATCACCGTTAACTCCGAACTGCAGACCAAAATTGAGCAACTGGCTGGCATGCAGAATGACATGAAGAACTTGCTCGATAATACTCACATTGGCACCGTGTTCCTCGATGAGAGATTAATCATTCGGCTGTTCACACGTGAGGCAACCAATATTTATCGACTCATTCCTTCAGATATGGGCCGACCTTTGGGCGACATTAAATCCAATCTTGAAGGGAAAGAACTGCAGATCCAAGCTCAATCTGTACTCGAAACGCTCATACCGTTTGAGCAGGAGGTGCAAACCCATAACGAAACCTGGTATCTCTTACGTATTCAGCCCTACCGCACCCTCGATAACGTGATCGAAGGCGTGGTTATGACTTTCACCGACATCAGCACGCGCATCAAAGCAGAGACTGATGTACGATTGGCGCGTGATCTGGCCGAAAGCGTGGTCGATACTATTGCCGAACCACTAATAGTCATGGATGGCGATTTAAACGTTATTTCTTCCAACCGCGCCTTTTATCAATTCTTTCAAGCTACAGCTACTGGTACAATTGGACGAAAGATTTACGATTTGGGCAACAGCCAATGGGATATCCCGGCCTTGCGGGAATTACTGGAAATCATTCTGCCACGTGACCAAGCCTTTGAGGGGTTTTTTATGGAACATGCTTTCCCTGTTATTGGGCACCAAAGAATGCTATTGAATGCGCGCCGCATTGTCGGCAAATCCAGTGAATTATCTTTGATTTTATTAATAATTAGAAATATAAACGATCCGTCTATTACAAATGAAACTACCCCATGACTCCTAAATGGGATGGGATTGAGCGGCGCAAGTCATTAAGAACAAACGCCGAGGCGATGGTGAAAACTTTTTCTGTAGCGGCTGATGCAGCTACACCTACCGAGCTATTGATACACGAACTCCTGGTGCATAAAATTGAGTTGGAAATGCAGAATGAAGAGTTGCGCAGGGCGCATATGATAATAGAAGAAGCGCGCGATCGTTATGTGGATCTCTATGAGTTTGCCCCGGTCAGTTATATCACCCTCAACCGTGACGGTGTAATTGATGGAATCAACCTGACTGGAGCCGCACTGCTAGGTGTGGCTCGCGCTAAACTGATCAATCGTCGCTTCTCAACGTTTGTCGCCAGTGCAGATAAAGATCGATGGTATCGTTTATTCATGAGCATGATGGAGCATGGTAAGAGTGAGCAGCAAAAGTTCAGTCTACAGATGATGCGTGCTGATGGATCCGCGTTTTATGGTCATTTTGACTGCTTGCGTAAAGAAACATTGAATGCACCACCGATGCTGCGAGTTGCTCTGACCGATCTCACCCAATAAAAGGTCTCGTGTAAGGAGCATAAGGAAGAAATCAAAGTCGACGCATCATAAAATAACCGCTCAGGAAATCACGTACGTAATGAAAGAACCTAAATTCCGCTCTATTTTCACACCGGCATCCAAACAAGAACGAACTAAAAATTTTGAAGATTATTGGCTATTTACTCAGCATCATAATGGTGAATTACTGGAATATGATAAAGATTTGGTAAAAAAACGCGCTAGATTCAAGTTCTTTCAAGACAATCCTGTTCAGTTACGAATACCACTCGTCAACCCTGATGCATTCTATCGTAATTATGTGGATATGCACGATGATCCCAAAAACTTGGATCACATGACGTTAATGTTAACCAGCATGTACAAATTCGCGCGCCATGAATGGGTGGGTATTAAAGGTGCTTGGGATGTGGTGCCCAATATGGTTAATTCGCATTCGATCGAAGATAAGATTAGCCGTGTACATTTAGCTTAAGAATTTTGCCATGTTCGTTTGTTTGATGAAATGCTGCGGAGTTGTGGACTGGATAAAGTAGAGTGGGTACCACTCACGCCGATTAAAGAAAAAATTTATGAACAATTTCCCAAATTTCCAGGATTCTTAATGGATACGCCTGCATTTGTGACAGAATTGATGGGAGTTACTTATTATTGCCATTTGACTCGTTTAATTGACGAACTATTGGTAGATGAGCCAGAAGTACGTACCCGATTAAAAGAACTACTTGACGAGATTACCATTGATGAAGTGGCCCATGTTGGGCAACGTAGAAATTTTATTGGTCCCATCGGTATACGAATTTCCAGATGGCTAGTTAAACCATTTTACACCTTGTTTTTTAATGATATTCCCGAAGTTGCCAAGCTATTTGATGTAAAACAGATGATTAAAGACGGTGAGTCGTTTGATTTTAATCAATTGCCTGATTACATTATCGAGAAAAGCTGGGTTCCTTCTTACTGTAAAGTTTAACGAAAGAAATCTCGTGAGATTGCGGCCGAGTAGTCAGCCTGAAGGAATTTTTCATCCCCCAGCAATAATGCAGTGAGTGCTGATTGAATAGTCAGCGTTATCGCTATATTGAAATAGCACAAATAGATGAGTTTGGTGTATATTGAGCCGCTGATATGTATCGGGGTGCTAACTTATGTCTGATAAACATTTCAATCCTAAACAAAACCATCTCCTTAATATGCTGCCGCCGGAGGAATACGAGCGTATTTTTCCTCATCTGCAGCTCGTCCCAATGCCCCTTGGTGAAGTTCTTTACGAATCAGGAGAAAATATACACTACATCAATTTTCCCATTGATTGCATCGTATCGTTGCTTTATGTTATGGAGAATGGTGCGTCAGCGGAAATTGCTGTGGTTGGCTTTGAGGGCGCAATCGGTGTCGCTGTCTTCATGGGTGGACAAACCATGCCAAATCGAGCTGTGGTGCAGAGTTCAGGTCATTCTTACCAGATGCGAAAGGAACCATTTATGCAAGAATTTCACCATCACGGCACGCTACTACGTTCGATGCTTCTCTATACGCAAGCGCTTATTACCCAAATGGCACAAACAGCGGTATGCAATCGGCATCATACGGTAGACCAGCAACTTTGCCGCTGGTTGCTGCTCAGTCTTGATCGGCTTCCATCCAATGAATTGTTAATGACCCAGGAATTGATTTCCAATATGTTGGGCGTACGCCGTGAAGGCGTGACCGAAGCTGCTGGAAAACTGCAGGAGGCAGGACTGATTCAATACAACCGCGGTCATATCACCGTCCTGGATAGGCCGGGACTGGAAGCACGAACCTGTGAGTGTTACCAAGTAGTCAAGGCGGAATTCGATCGCCTGTTGCCTTCTTCCACCTCGCAAGATAAACCGATACGTCATTCTGCACATTCTGCACATTCTGCACATTCTGCACATTCTGCACATTCTGCAACTCATTGGAACAGATAAATATCTTCTCCGACAGGAAATGCTTCACCTGTTTCGGCTCGAGAGAGTTATAATCTCATTCTGACAAAATAACATAATTTACATAGGCTTAAGATGCCGACGCCTGCTAAAACAGCCGACGAAACACATGATGGTTTTTTGCAGAAATTCTACTTTTACATTTTCCTGGCCATTGTTTATTTGTTAAGCCTCGTCTAATTGTGGCAAACTTCGGGATAAATTTATTATGGGTGTATAAATTCGTGTCCCCTTATGAACTTTTCATTGGTTTGCGCTATACGCGCGCCAAAAAACGTAACCATTTCATCTCGTTTATCTCATTAATCTCCCTGTTGGGCATTACACTGGGAATGACGGCGCTTATTACCGTCATGTCGGTCATGAATGGTTTTCAGAAAGAAGTGCGCACCCGCATTCTGGGTGTCGCCTCGCATGTCCAGATCGGCAGCATGCATGGCAATATGAGTCACTGGCAGCAAACTGCGGATGAAGCAAGCAAGCATCCAGCCGTAGAAGCTGCCGCGCCTTATGTGAATGCGCAAGGGATGTTGTCACATAATCAGGTTGTACAAGGCGTCATTGTGCGTGGCATTTTGCCAACAATGGAAGACAAGGTGGCTGATTTTGCAAAAATGATGGTCAGTGGTGAACTGGATCATCTGGTACCGGGCGAATTCGGTATCGTCATCGGCATGGAATTGGCCCGCACCATGGGAACTTTCGTCGGTGACAAGATTGTCTTGATCTCACCGCAAGGACAAGTCACCCCCGCGGGCATTTTGCCGCGGCTGAAGCAATTCACCGTAGTAGGCATCTTTGAAGTGGGACATTTTGAATATGACTCCGGTCTGGTTCTGATTCACATGTTCGATGCGCAAAAGCTGTATCGCATGGAAAATGATGATGTGTCCGGTGTGCGCTTGAAGCTAAAGGATTTATTTCAGGCCCCCACGGTGGTGCAAGAGTTACCCGCACTGCTGACGATCGACAGCTATATCAGCGACTGGACCAAACAACACGCCAATTATTTTCGTGCCATCCAGATCGAGAAACGCATGTTGTCATTGATTCTGGCATTGATTATCGCGGTCGCGGCATTCAACATTGTATCCACATTAGTGATGGCGGTGACCGACAAACAATCGGATATTGCGATTTTACGCACCCTCGGCGCCAGCCCGCGCAGCATCATGAAGATATTCATTGTGCAGGGAACGTTTATTGGTGTCTTTGGCACTATCCTGGGTGTTGCCGGCGGTATGCTGTTAGCTTACAACGTCGGTGAAGTGGTCGCATTTATTGAATGGCTGCTCAACGTGCAATTTCTGTCGCGCGAGGTTTATTACATCAGCAAGATTCCAACCGACCCGCAAATGACGGATATCACAACGGTCGCCGTCACTTCATTTATTCTAACTTTATTGGCAACTATTTATCCCAGTTACCGTGCATCCAAGGTGAATCCGGCAGAGGCGCTGCGCTATGAATGATACAGTTATTTCCTGTCACAATCTGTTCAAACAGTTTTCCCAAGGCGATCTGGCGGTTCCGGTATTAAAGGGCGTTAATCTGACGCTGACTAAAGGTGAAATGCTAGCCATCGTCGGCGCATCCGGCTCGGGCAAAAGTACGCTGCTGCATGTACTCGGCGGATTGGATGCACCCACCAGCGGCGATATCCAGATTCTCGGGCAGGATATCGCGCATATCAATGAAGAAGAGCGATGCCGGTTACGCAATGGTTCTCTGGGTTTCATCTATCAATTTCATCATTTGTTGCCGGAATTCAGTGCGCTGGAAAATGTCGCCATGCCGCTGCTGATCCGCCGCATGCCGAATCAGGAAGCGTATGACCGTGCGGCTGATATTTTGAAGCAAGTGGGTTTGAGTCACCGCCTGACCCATACCCCAGGCGAATTATCCGGTGGCGAGCGCCAACGCGCCGCAGTTGCGCGTGCATTGGTGACACAACCCGCCTGTATTCTGGCTGATGAACCTACAGGAAATCTTGACCGCCATACGGCTGAAGCGGTATTTGATTTAATGTTGGAACTGAATCATAAGGTCAATGCCAGTCTGATCATCGTAACCCACGATGTGCGGTTGGCTAATCGCGCGCAACAGGTCAAGCAATTGATTGACGGGGTTTTATGTGACATTGCGAATGCCCAGTGAATATAAATTAATGCAATAAAAATCAAATAATACCGGCATATCTACACAGACAAGCAGTACTGATTAACGCTGGCAAAGATTCAGTACATCAAAAAATAATGTTACAACAATCCTAAAAGGATAAAAAATGATGAACATTACGACTATTCTGGGAAATGAAAGTGATTTACTTCTCAATCATGTATGCAACACGATACCTAAGAGCAGCCTACAGTTACCGGGCGCTGATTTCGTCGATCGCGTGATGGCCTGGAGCGATCGCAAACCCAGCGTATTGCGCAATCTTCAGATGCTGTATAACCATGGACGTTTGGCAGGCACGGGTTATTTATCACTGCTGCCAGTGGATCAAGGCGTTGAGCATTCTGCAGGCGCATCATTTGCGCCCAACCCGATGTTTTTTGATCCTCAGCACATTGTTGAACTCGCGATTGCTGGAGGTTGCAATGGTGTGGCCTCCACACTGGGCGTGCTAGCCATCGTAGCACGGCGTTATGCGCATAAAATCCCCATGATTCTTAAAATTAATCATAATGAATTATTAACCTATCCCAATAAATTCGACCAAACACTTTTTGCCAGCGTCAACCAAGCTTTTGATATGGGTGCCTGCGCAGTCGGTGCGACGGTTTTTTTCGGCGCTGAAGAATCGCGCCGCCAAATTCAGGAGGTTTCTCACGCATTTGAACATGCGCATAGTCTGGGCATGGTCACCATATTGTGGGCTTATACACGTAATAATGCGTTTAAAACGGCTGAGCAGGATTACCATGTCAGTGCTGACCTGACCGGCCAGGCGAATCATCTGGCGGCAACCATTGGTGCTGATATTGTCAAACAAAAAATGGCAACCAATAATGGCGGTTATAACGCCATTAAATTCGGTAAGACGCATCCCAAAGTGTATAGCGAGTTGACGACTGATCACCCGATTGATCTGGTGCGTTATCAGGTCGCAAATTGCTACATGGGAAGGATTGGTATGATCAATTCGGGCGGCGAATCAGGCAGTGACGATCTGCACCAGGCAATTCGAACTGCGGTCATTAACAAGCGAGCGGGTGGCATGGGGCTAATTTCCGGGCGCAAGGCATTTCAAAAACCATTTGCTGAGGGTGTCAAACTACTCAATGCCATTCAGGATGTTTATTTATCTGAAGCAGTGACTATTGCCTGAGTAATCCTAAAAAAGCCGCACGTTAAACTTGAATCTATTTTCACAAACAACCAATTGATAACTGACCCATTTTTCTAACCCGCTTATGCGTACTTTATTTACGTACATTATGGTTTTCCCCCGGCGCAGTGCGTTTGTTCTGGTTGCATTGCTCATCGCCGGCATCGCTGAAGGGCTGAGTTTAACCGCGTTGCTGCCTTTGTTATCGATCGCTATGGGCGATTCCGGCGAATCGAGTGATTCAGGCATCGGTAAATTCATGGAAAAAATGCTGCAAAATATGGGTATTGAACCCACTTTGGATACCATCTTGTTCATTATCGTTGGCGGCATGTTTTTCAAGGGACTGGTGCTGTTAGTAGCCAATCGTCAGGTAGGTTATACCGTTGCCCATGTGGCTACCGCCTTACGTCTGGATCTCATTGAAGCTTTATTGGCCAGCCGATGGCAATATTATTTACGTCAACCCGTTGGGGCGCTGGCTAACTCGGTTGCGACGGAGGCCTATCGCGCAGCCAACGGTTTTGAACACAGCGCTAATGTGCTGGCTCTCTCCGTTCAAGTGCTGGTATATGCCATCGTGGCATTATTTATTTCATGGGAAGCCACACTGGCTTCACTGATCATCGGTTTATTCTTACTGATTGCGTTGAATCGTTTAGTCAATGCAACTCGTCGTGCAGGCACCAAACAAACCCACTTGCTACGCAATTTATTGACATACTTATCCGATGTGCTTAGTTCCGTGAAATCACTGAAAGCCATGGCACGCGATAACGTTGCCGATGCCATTCTGCATGAACAAACACAGCAACTGGAAAAAGCTACACGTCGGGAAGTAATGAACAGAGAAGCATTAATCGCTCTCCAGGAACCCATTCTCGCCGCACTGACAGCCAGCGGCTTGTATCTTGCGTTGGTGGTGTGGGAGTTATCCTTGCCGGAAGTCATGTTGATGGTTTTTTTATTGACCCGTATCCTGGGATTACTGAATAAAACGCAACGCAGATACCAACAGCTTGCCGTACAAGAAAGCGCTTATTGGGCTTTACGCAAGGCTGCCGAAGATGCACGCGCGGCAGCTGAAAGTACAACCGGGACACTGCAACCCACGCTGCAAAAAGGCATTACTTTGCAACACATCAAATTTAATTATGGTCAGAAAACCATTTTCAAGGATCTGACTATCGAAATCCCGATCAACTCATTCACCGCAGTCATGGGACCTTCCGGTGTCGGCAAAAGCACTTTGCTGGATTTACTCTGCGGATTGACCGAACCGCAATCCGGCGAAGTCCAGATCGACGGCGTATCATTGCATGACATCAATCTGCGCCAATGGCGCCACATGATTGGCTATGTCTCGCAAGACACCATCCTGTTGCATGATACGGTGATGAATAACATTCTGGTCGGGGAACCCGCATTGACTGCTGATGATGCAGAACGGGCGCTACGTCAGGCCGGTGCCTGGGATTTTGTCAGTACCTTGCCGGAAGGATTACAGACGGTTGTAGGCGAACGTGGTGGACTGCTTTCCGGCGGACAACGCCAACGCATCGCCATCGCACGCGCACTGGCGCACAAACCATCGTTTCTAATCCTGGACGAACCCACCAGCGCACTGGACCCGGAAAGCGAACAAACCATCTGCGAAACGCTACAAAAATTATCACAAAACCTGACCATCATCGCTGTTTCTCACCAACCGGCAGTGATCAACGCGGCAGACCGTGTATTCATACTTTCCAATGGGGTGGCGGAACCGTTGTCGAAAGGGCCCAGTCAACAATAATGGGTTCGTATTTTGTCTGATCGCAGATTAATATCGTTTCTGATCTCACTCACATGCCGTGACTCTAAAGTCTTATGTTTTTCATAAGCATCTCAAGCGATCTCTGTAACTAGTTTTTCGTAATAATCACCTTGCACCAGATCAAATCCCGCAGAAGCAGCAATATTCGCTTGTTTTTTTTGTTCGATTTGTTGCAATATCGTTTGTCCACCGGCCAAATTTTGTAGTTCTATCAATTTTTTTAAATCCGATGGCCAAACATCCGAATGCTGACTGATTTCAATATTGGGTGCATTAATACGCAAATAATTCGCCGACATTTTAACAATCAAATCCCAAAGCCCAGTTGCGGTATATAGTGAGCCCATATTAAGTGCTATTTGATAGCCGCGGCGGCGATAATTGTATAAACCGTCCAGCAACTGGGTGTGATTTAAAGCATAAGAACTATTAATTGCCGTTGAAATGACTACATTCTTGGTTGCCAATCCGCATTTGAAAATAATTTTCTCAAAATAGGCGCCATGCTCTTGCTGAACACCAAGTATGTGTCTTGGATCAACATCCAGGAAGACGACGCCACCGTTATGCGCATGATTGAGATAATTCAACATGTGAACCGTTCTGCATAGGCGATCCAGGCTAATAATGGATTGAAAATTGGTAGGTTGCGTAGCAACATCTGTGATCAAATTGCCCATTTTTGCGGACTGTTCGCTATGCACGTTATTGTCATAGGGTATAATGGATAACTGCGCAATATGACCGATAAGCGCTTCGCTATTATCAGCCTGCCGCACAGGCAAAAAAGTGCTACTAACCCGAATGGGTCCAAAAATACCACTCACCAAACCTTTTTCCAAAATAAATGGGCGAAAATTGTAGTGATGTTCGTGTTCAAAACGATCGTTAAAATAATCTACTAATTGTTGTAAAGGTACTAATTGTTGTATAGGCATAGTTACTCCATGTTTTAAGAGTGCCGCGAAAAGAAACAAATTTTTTACATCCGCGCGAGTGTGAGCCTGCCCTAAAATCAATAGGATTCGCCTCGCTCGTTCGGTGTGGTTTGGCTATAATACATTCATAGGATTAAAAATCACAGGATCAATCGAGTTAGGCGCTACCTAAGCGCAATTCCCTCATTCAAACGTATTAAGCTTTCCACAGCTCTCAAAGGTTAGAGCGTGTTTTTATTTATTGATTCTGTTGAAGTAATAATGCAAAACATTTCAACGCACCTGCGCAGTATCACCCGTTCTATTTTTATGGTTCGGAAACAGATCCAGGCGACGTGGTTTAATAAAGACTTCGTCGCCTTTTACCAGTTGTAGTTCACGAAAACGTTCCTTACTGATTTCAACCTGGATGGGCGTTTTATCGTCATCATTGTTACGCACCAGCTCCAGTCGCACGATCGGGCCGACGGAAAGAACGTGAACGACACGCGCCGCCAGTGCCGCTTCACCATTATGCGCCCGCTCAACTTCGATTTCATGCGGACGCACGTAGGCAACTGCTGTGAGTTCTTCAGCTTCGGCGTGTCCCGGTGCATCCACTTCGATGTCGCCGATCCAGGCACGGCCACGGTGCAGCCTGCTATGGAACAGATTCACATTGCCAAGAAATTCATACACAAACGGGCTGGCAGGTTGCTCATACACCTCATCCGGTGTGCCGATTTGTTCAATCCGGCCTTCATTCATGACCACCACCCGATCGGCAACTTCAAGGGCTTCTTCCTGATCATGGGTCACAAACACACTGGTGATATGCATGTCGTCATGCAATCTGCGCAACCACGAACGCAATTCCTTCCGCACCTTGGCATCGAGCGCACCGAAAGGTTCATCCAACAATAACACCTTGGGTTCTACCGCCAATGCTCGCGCCAATGCAATACGCTGACGCTGACCACCGGAAAGCTGATGCGGATAGCGATCCGCCAACCAATCGAGTTGTACCAATTGCAATAATTTTATGACACGACTGTGGATTTCCGTATTGGAAGGACGAAATTTCTTCGGGCGCACGCGCAAACCAAAAGCCACATTCTCGAAAATCGTCATATTGCGAAACAAAGCGTAGTGCTGAAATACAAAACCGACTTGACGTTCGCGCACATGTTGATCGGTGGCGTCTTCGCCATGGAATAGCACCTGACCGCTATCGGCTGTTTCAAGCCCTGCGATCACGCGCAGTAACGTGGTTTTTCCAGAACCCGAAGGACCCAGCAGCGCCAACAATTCACCGGAGTGCACTTGTAGGTTGACATCATGCAGTGCGGTAAAAGTGCCAAATTGTTTTGACAGATTAAGGACTTCAATACTCATTCGTGACCCCTTGATTTTTGATGTTGTTGATTGCGGAATTCAATCAGCGTTTTTAATACGAGCGTCACCAATGCCAGCAATGCCAGTAGTGAAGCCACTGCAAAGGCAGCTGCGAAGTTGTATTCGTTGTAGAGAATTTCGACATGCAGGGGCATGGTATTGGTGCTGCCGCGAATATGACCTGATACCACCGATACGGCGCCAAACTCGCCCATGGCCCGCGCATTACAAAGGATAGCGCCATACAACAGACCCCATTTGATATTGGGCAGTGTCACCTGATAGAAGGTTTGCCAGCCACTCGCACCCAGCACTACAGCAGCTTCCTCTTCCTCCGTGCCTTGCGCCTGCATCAATGGTATCAGCTCGCGTGCAATGAATGGCACGGTCACAAAAACTGTCGCCAAAACAATACCGGGCACGGCAAAGATAATTTTGATGTCATGCTCTGCCAGCCACGGCCCCAGCCACCCCTGCAAACCAAAGACGAGCACATAGATCAGCCCTGAAACTACGGGTGATACCGAGAAAGGCAAGTCAATCAAGGTGATCAGCAGATTCTTACCACGAAATTCAAATTTGGCGATCGCCCAAGCCGCAGCCACACCAAATACCAAATTTAAAGGAACTGCAATCGCCGCCACCGTAAGTGTCAGCTTGATGGCGGAAACCGCATCGGGATCGGTGATCGCAGCCAAATAGACATCGCTCCCTTTTTTGAATGCTTCATAAAAAACCGAAATCAGCGGGATAAAGAGAAACAATGTTAAAAATACAAGCGCCACTCCAATCAAGGACCAGCGCACCCAGGCAGGTTCCTGCGTCGCTCGTTCTTTTTGAGCACCCGGAGATAAGGGAAAAGTAATCGTCGTCATTGTAGTGACCTCATGACTCAATACTGCGGCGCCGACTCCACCATTGCAGCAAGTTAATAATTAATAACAAAATAAACGAAATCACCAACATCATGACCGACAGTGCCGTAGCACCTGCGTAGTCATATTGTTCCAGTTTAGTAATAATCAGCAGCGGTGTGATTTCTGAGACCATCGGCATGTTCCCGGCAATGAAAATAACCGATCCATACTCACCAATCGCGCGCGCAAAAGCAAGTGCAAATCCGGTCATTAATGCCGGGAAGAGTGCCGGGAAGATTATGCGCGTAAAGGTTTGCCAGCGATTGGCGCCGAGCGTTGCTGCCGCCTCTTCCAACTCTGATTCAATATCCTCGAGTACTGGCTGTACCGTGCGCACCACGAATGGCAGACCGATAAAAGTCAGCGCCACAAAAATCCCCAGCGGTGTAAAAGCAACCTTGATATCCAGCGGTTCAAGGTACTGACCGATCCAACCATTGCCCGCATACAGCGCGGTCAACGCAATACCGGCTACCGCCGTCGGCAGAGCAAAGGGAAGATCCACCAAGGCATCGACTATTTTCTTACCGGGAAACTGGTAACGCACCAATACCCAGGCCACCAAAAGACCAAATACCGCATTGACGATGGCAGCCGCGAATGATGCACCGAACGTTAAGCGATACGAGGCCACCACGCGCGGCGTGGTTACAATCGACCAGAATTCCGGCCAGCTCAGTTCGGCCGTACGAATAAACGCCGCCGAAAGCGGAATCAGTACGATCAAACTGAGATACAGCAATGTAAATCCAAGCGCCAGATTAAATCCTGGCAAGATGCTGTGTTGTTTAAAAGTATGCAAATCTAACTCCTTCCTGTTAAATTCATTGCGGTTTCGCCGGTATTGACTGTTTCTGAAACGGGTAACCGATCAATCATTCTGATTGCCTGCGCCGGTTCGTCGAGTAGATTTCCTTGCAGATAATCCGCATCCGCGCGGATGGCAGCCGCCAAATGCCCTGATGTTTCGATATCTCGCACCAGCAAGCTTGCCCCAAAGCTATGTATGGTATCCACCAGTGATGCAATGGCTTCATGCCGTATCAGATCATCCGCTTCAATACGCACGATGTTCGCGTACAAGCTACCCAATTCCACCATCCAATCACTACGAGTGCCGCTGTAATTGGCAGCGATTTGATAACCGCGATAACGATAGTTGGTAATGACATGTTGCAGCAGCTTCCAGTTGCGATTGACGATAGCCGGAATTACAATGACCACTCGCGAAGTTTTCACGCCAATCAAATCAAGAAAATTTTCAAAGGCGCGGCCATGATCGTCTTTAACACTCTCCAATAAGCGTGGATGGATATCCACAAACAAGTTGTCCGATCTGGAAGTACTGTTGAAATAATAATTCAGGGCGTGAATTGCACGGCATAAACGATCCAGATCAACCAGTTGATCATCCTTTGACGCCAGTGAAAAAACCTGCCAAGGCCAAAGTGCGACATCGCCGTTTGCCTTGGAGCGGATATACGCCGCGTGCCCCATGGTTTTACCTTGGCTGATACTGAAAATAGGCTGAAAAACGCTGGTTAATTCGCAATGATAAAAAAGTCCGCTTATCCAACCATTTTCAGCGCGTTTCAGAGAATAGTCTGTGGCTGATTTGATAAGCTCAAATTCATCCTTGACAGTAAAAGTATTGTTTGCTGATGCATTCATGGAATAATCCCTGCATAAATTTAGCGGCTATCTACAGACAGCGAAACTATTTGAATTCTTAGTGAAATCTCTGTAATTGATCTTTGCTTCCACAAAAACTTCTACAACAATACTCTCGATCTGTTTGATGAGTATTCAGCAACTTGTCTTTCAACTCATTCACTGAGCAATGGCAATAAACTAACGGAATACCGCTGCGACTTGCTTTTTCCTTCACTGAATTGGCAAGGCTGTGATTGACGTAGTCGCAAATAACGACAACTAACTGTGTTTCGTTTGGAAGTGAACGTTTGTTAAATCCTTTCTTGCGACCACTCCAATGCTCAATGCGTGCATGGCGCTGAATGGAAATGAGATGCTTGAGCGATGTAACATAATCCCCACCGACAATTAGAACGGTCATATTCAGTCCTTTTCCTTATAGGGGCAGCACACCGGCGGCGCGCTGCCCCGTGTTATTTACTTCAAGTAAATCTGATCAAATGTGCCGCCATCGGCAAAGTGAGCTTTGTGCGCATTTTTCCAGCCACCAAAGGCGTCATCGATTTTGAACAACTCGATCTTTGGAAACTTGCTGGCATATTTCTCAGCGATCTTCGGATCAGTGGGGCGATAAAAATGCTTGGCAGCAATCTCCTGACCTTCTTCCGAATAGAGATACTGGAGGTAGGCTTCAGCAATCTGACGTGTCCCTTTTTTGTCGACTACTTTGTCAACAACGGCAACCGGTGGTTCTGCAAGAACACTCAGAGACGGTATGACAATTTCAAATTTATTTGCCCCATATTCCTTGAGGGCCAGGAAGGCTTCGTTCTCCCAGGAAATCAAAACATCACCCACACCACGCTCCACAAACGTTGTGGTCGAACCCCGCGCACCGGAATCCAGTACCGGCACATTTTTGTAGATGCTTCTGACAAATTCCTGTTCTTTATTCTCACCATGCTTCCGTTTGCCGAATTCCCATGCCGCCAGATAATTCCATTGCGCACCCCCGGAAGTTTTCGGATTAGGCGTAATCACACTCACACCGGGACGCGCCAAATCGTCCCAATCTTTAATTCCTTTGGGATTGCCATTGCGTACCAGGAAAATGATCGTCGAGGTATATGGCGTACTGTTAAGGGCCAATCGCTTCTGCCAATCTTCCGGGAGTAATTTGGCTTTCTCGGCGATTGCATTAATGTCGTTGGCCAAAGCCAGTGTGACAACATCCGCTTCCAAACCATCAATGACGGATCGTGCCTGTTTTCCGGAACCGCCGTGTGATTGCTGGATTTTCACTGCTTCCTTGGTTTGTGCCTGCCAATGCTTAGCAAAAGCTGCATTAAACTCCTGATAAAGCTCACGGGTTGGATCGTAAGAAACATTGAGTATGGTTTTTTCTGCCAATACATTACCGCTGATAAAGAGACTTGCTGCCAAAAAACTTGTTGCTAGCCATGTTTTAGTATTCATGATTTTTCCTCCAATAGAAATTTAAGATTGTTTACAAGAGACTGATTAACACTTCAAAGTATAGAAAATCCGTGTCGCCTGAGCGTTGATCGACGCAAGGGTGCGAGTGGCCGCCGGCGCAGGAGTTTGCTGCGATGCGATTTTTTACGAATTCACCCGCAGTAAAATGGGT
>Ga0136611_10000552_pt1 | contig 24818 bp, 21 predicted proteins | sample AntDrymUQ2232306_2_FD_106645 | JGI IMG/M metagenome (GOLD analysis project Ga0136611, IMG submission 106645) | Polar desert sand microbial communities from Dry Valleys, Antarctica - metaG UQ223 (23.06) | ecosystem: Environmental > Terrestrial > Soil > Desert | place: Antarctica: Dry Valley...
CCACAGCGCGGCGAATGACTCGAGACTGTAGCGCCTGAAGTGACCGTGACTGACGTCGTGTTCGGTCCACAACTCCTGGTTCGCCGGCACGGTCGCCAGGAACAGTGCTCCATCCTTGGCAACGGCCAGCAGCCGCTCGATGATCGCCCCGTCGTTCTCGATATGCTCGAGCACATCAGACAGCACGAACACATCCGCCAATCGCGCCTCGGCAAGGACATCTTCGGGGGCAGCACCACTCACGAAGTCGATCTGGGGAAAGCGGATGCGTGCAAGGCTTACCGCTGCTTCTGCCGGCTCCACTCCGATGACACTGTAGCTGTCTGCAAATGCCGCAGCGTTGCCACCGGTCCCGCATCCGATGTCGATCAGAAGTTTCCCCTTACCAGGCGGCACGCACGCTTCGAGGACCGCGCCGAGAATCTGCCGGCGGGCCAGAAACCACCAGTGAGCGTCTTCCATCTGGGCGTGGGTTACGAATAGCTGTGCATCCATTGCTTGAAAGAAGGGGTCGCGAAGGTTTCCCTGACAAGCGACTCAAAATACATTGACTCGAGCCAGCATGGCGACTGGATGGAACGATCCCGATTCTCAACCCCATAGAGCTGCAGGGATTGCCCGATGCCATCGCTTCGCTGCAGCGTTCCGACAGCGAAACGGGGCCACCAGTGAAGCTACGCTTTAACGCAGGCGAGCCGTAAGCTGAATGGTTACGAAAAACGATTCGACCGTTTTTTTGCCGAGAACGACACCCTTATGCACTCCGAGATCTACCTGGCTGTCTGCACCCGCATGCATCCGCTCGCTTCCCCTCTATCGGACAAAACGCTGTGCAATGGAAGGGGTGGGACAATTTCCGGCGGTTGGGTAAATATCATTTTCCGACTGCCCGCGCGCTCTCCGCATTCGTGGTTTCGCCCGCGGAGGGACGGCGGCCCGATCTGTTTATTCCTCGGCGCCCCCTGCCGGGCGCGCGTCTGCTGGATAGCACAGGATGGAACGATGACCGGTACTAAATCGCCGACAATGCATCGCCAGCCGGACAGTCGAGACGCTGAGGCCGCAGCACCCCGGCACCTTGGAACCGGAGGATGAGTACCCGGTCCAACTGGCTCCGGCGGGCGCGGGCACAAAGAGCCGGCGCTGATTCATCCTCCGCAGTTTGCGCGCGCGTCCTCGGTGAATACGCCCCCAGCCCGTAGTAGCGACTCAGCTTGCATCCGAACGCCGGCATTCCGTCTATCATCGCCATCCCGGAAAGCGCGGGCGCAATGAATGATGCAAAGGTGCAAGCCCCGGGTCGCGCGAGAATGCTCCAGTAGGCAGTCTCGGATTGCGGAATGAAAAGGGCGGTTCTTCGCCGTTCATTACGGGGCAGCCGACTCAACGCCCGCAACTGGTCGAGAACCGGGATGTTTCGCGCACTGCGCACGCCCGGCTGCAGCACTCCAGGTTCGATCAATCGTGGCAAAGCACGAATTCCGGCGGGAGAGGGCGCGCCGGCGTCAGACGGGTAAACTGCGCGACGCGTGGCGACGTTATCCCGAAGCATCTGGGCGGGCCATTCCAAAGCATTCGCGCCCATGGAAATCAGCATCGGAATGGCGATAAAGGCGACGAGCGCGAAAACCGCGGGAATGCGGCTCAGTGACTGCTGCGTCCAGACTGCCGGAATCGCGGGCCGGGCTGGAACTCCAGGCTCGCCCGTCCCGATCCTGTAGGGGCGCACGAGGACGTTGGCTGCGGCAACGAGCAACGCCACCGACAGCCAACGCTGCACATCGGAGAAGTAGAACGCCGACCCACCGTCGATGTGGACTGCGAGTCCCGGGGCGATTCCGGCCGCCGCGATCACCACGACCGACTCGGCGTCGAGCAACCGGCGTTCCCTGATCGCAGCATAAATATCGCCAAGAGTCCGAACACCCTCGTACCGCAGCCTGAGCACGACAAAAACCCACGACCACAGCAGATGTATCACGAAGAAGAACGGCCACCACGGGCGAGGCACGTACGAGTTCAGGAAATCGAACGCCGCAAACCCTTCACTGTGAGCCGGCTGCAGGACGCGGCCGTATGTCAGGAACACGAGCAACACCAGCACCACGCCAGCCGCTGCAAAGAGGGGGCGCCTGTAAAGGCGCAGCCGTAATCCAAGGTACAGTGAAAGGCCAAACCCGAGCACCATCAGCGAAATCTTGACATATCCCAGCGCGACAATTCCCAGCGGGAAAATTGCCAGCGCAAAAAATGAATCCGTCACCTTGTTCCCGCGCGTCTTCCAGAAAACGAACGCGGTTGCAAGCAACAGCAGCGCGACAGGTACCGCGACTGTATAAGACTCGGAGATGACTACGTTCGACATCCACACCCCCATGGAGTCCATCGCCGAAGCCGGGATCACTCCAGCGCTTGCAGCCATTAAGATCAGCCATGGCCGAAAGCCGCTCAATGGTCCACGCGCGGTCGTCCCGGACAGCCGGCCAATCTCGATTGCTACAGCCAGGATAGCGCCGAAGAAAAGCGGAATCGCAATGACCGGGAAGGCAAGCTGATAGAAATCCAGACTGTCGATTCCAAGCAGGTTCGACCATTGCGCAAAGAGCCACATCGAGCCCCAGTGGTACGCAGTATATGGGAGCCCATCTAATCCGGTACTCGCGACGCCGTAGGTGCGGAGCATGCTGGCGAATGCCATCAGCGGCAGTGAATCATGATGCACCACACCACTGACCGCGAGATTTTCGAAGAAGAGAGGATTCTTGTAGATCCGGCCCCATACCACGCCGGATGTCCACAACGCAAACGCGCCACTGCCGACGATGATCGCGGCACTCCTTCGCGGTCTTTCACGCCGCAGCCAGTTCACCAGGGTCAGAACGAACGCTGTTGTCCCCGCCACACCCAGCAACACACCGAACAACACGCCTCCCTCACCAGCGACCCGCCCGCCCAGAGCAGAGGACAGGAGCCCCACGAGCCAGAGGAAGGAATAAGATGACATCCAGGAGTACGTACCGGTCCGCAACGATATCAGATGCCGTGCAAAGTGCGGAAACGAGATCAGAAACAAACTGAAGCTGACGGTCCTCAGCACGGGCGCGACTGGATTAGAGAAGCCGGTCCGGCTCAGCCAGTAGACCGCTCCGATGCCAATGGCAACAAGCGATGAGCAGACAACGACCGTTCCGAACGACTCATCGACCGATTGCTGCTCCAGCTGCAGGGGGTCCGCCAGCTGCTGGTCCGCCCGCTCTGCCTTACCGATCACGGGATAATGGGCAAGTGAGTCTGGCTATGAGGCTTCACCCTTCGATCGATGGTGCTTTCCGCGGCGACGAACCCGGCGGCGCGATGCCGGTCGACCGGTCGACGACATACAACGGACGCCCTTTAACCTCGTCATAAATACGGCCGATGAATTCGCCGATCACACCAAGACAGATGAGTTGCACTCCGCCGAGGAACAGGACCACCACGATGGTGGAGGCCCAGCCGCGTGCCAGATCGGCCGAAGTCGTAAGACGCTCGATGATGAACGTGATCCCGAGTATGAAACTCGCTCCGGAGACGACGAACCCAAAATATGTGGCAAGGCGGAGTGGTGCCTTCGAAAGCGAAAAGATGGCGTCCGTCGCGAGTCCAAAGAGTCGCGCCAGAGAATATTTCGTTTCTCCCGCGAACCGGCCCGGCCGCTCGAACTGCACCGCCGTCTGCCGAAACCCCAGCCACGCTCTGAGCCCGCGGATGTAGCGGTTGCGTTCCGGCATGGCGTTCAGGAGATCGACCACCTGGCGGTCCATCAGGCAGAAATCCCCCGTATCCGGCGGAACCTTGACTTCACTGAGGGCGCCGAACCCCCGGTAAAACAGGAAAGCTGTCGCGCGGAAGGCAAAGCTCTCGCTGCGTCTCGCTATACGTTGCGCGTAAACGACCTCGAATCCTTCGCGCCATTTCGCAACGAGGTCGACGATCAGCTCGGGAGGATCCTGAAGATCCGCATCGATGACGATCGCGCAGTCGCCCGAGATCGCGTGAAGGCCTGCCGTCACAGCCGCCTGATGACCAAAGTTCCGTGAGAAATGCAGTGCCTTGAATCGACGATCTGCATCGCAGACCGCGTCCAGCATTGCCGCCGATCGGTCGCGGCTGCCATCGTTGACGAGGATCACCTCGAACGACGCATTCATTCCTTCGAGCACGGGCAGCAGCCGCGAATGAAGCGCGTCGATGACCAGTTCCTCGTTAAAGATGGGAACTACCACCGAGATGACAGGATGGTCTTCGGCGTTCGGCAAGTCGGATGGGAATGAAGGAATCGGTGAGCAGAGAAACGGCGGGGGCGCAACGACCTGCAGCGCGTGACGCAATGGCTGTTGCGCCAGTAAACTTAGAGTAGCGGTACCGTGCCGCAAGTTTCTCTCTCTTCATCCAGAGTACAAAAAATGACTATCGACCGGCGGGCATTTTTCGCGGCAAGCGGCGGACTGATTGCGGGCGGACCCACGGCCACAGCGCCCGCCACGGCGCTTTCACCAGCCCGTTACGCGAATGCCCAATCGCACACCGTCAGCGTCCGGGCCGCACCGTTCCTCGCACGCGGTGACGGTCGGGCGAACGACACCCGTGCCATCGAGGCGGCCCTGAATGCCGTAGCTGCAGCAGGCGGGGGCGTGGTCGAGATTCCCTCTGGCGACTACCTCGTCGATACAATCCACATTCCCGTAGTCAAGGGAGGAACCCTGCGAATCGTCGGCCAGGGCTGGAGTTATGACTCAGGCGCGACATCGCGCATCATCTCCGCGTCCGCGCGGCCGATGTTTCAGCCCGGAGGCGGGGTCAATGGCATCGAGCTGTCGATGCTCCACCTGGACGGCAACAATATCGGAACCACCGGCTGGGACGGGCAACACGGTAACAAAGCCCGTCTTTATAATCTGCTTGTCGATCGCTTTACGAATTACGGGATCTACTTCAATCAGGGACTGTGCGAGCTCAGACAATCGTACGTGCGGTTCAATCGTGGAGTCGGCGTTCGGACAAGCAGCGACGGCTGGTTCTCCGGCAATGAAATCGGGTCGAATGGAGGCATCGGCATGATCGTATCGGCAGGAGGAAATCGCATAACTGACAACCTCATCAACTCAAACGGATCTCACGGAATTCACATTACCGGCCGAACCACGAGCAATCTCATCAACTCCGTCATCGGAGGCTACCTCGGCGAAAACGTCGGCCAGAACATTCTGATCGAGGGAGTTTCAGCTGGCGACAGGAACGTTGGATACACATCCATAGTAGGCTGTTTCATTCAGCAAACCGGCCCAAAGCGAGCTGGAGGCATCCGTATTGTGAACGCGCGCCAGACCCAGATAACCGCAATCAATTACCTCGGTGGCGCAAACGATACCGGATGCATCTCGATGGATGGCTGTGACTCATCTCAGGTTTCCGGAGTGGTAGCATCGTATTCGTCCGGCAACGTCGTGCGGCTCGATCGCTGTGACGACGTCAGTATTTCAGCGGTGACGTCGCGCGATCACGCATCGGCCATCACGCGCCTGGACGACACCTACATGATTCGCGTCGGAGAAGGCTGTCATCGGTGTTCAGTGACTGACGTTCGCGCCACCGATGCTCGAAGCCCGGCGTACGCGCGGGGGATAAAAAACAAGGGGCAGGGCACGATTATCCTCGGCGCCTACACGTTTTCAGGCGCGTCGAACGCGGATGCATTTGGCGGTGCGGCCGTAATGACGTTCGATGCAGGCTCAGGGAGATGGATCACTCTCAACGGGCGAGCGTAGCGATCGCCTGTACCGCTTTATAATCCAGCTTTCATTTTCGAATGACTCCACCGGCGCGTGCGATTTTTCGATCAGTCTTAAGACGCTCTCATACCCCGGATTGATCTCCGCCTTTTTCTGAATGAGCCATCCTCCGCTTCCGACGCGGGCGGCGAATCGCTCGACATACGCATCGCGGCGAGTCGGCGGGAGGGTGCTGATTATTTCGTACGGCTTGGGCATCCAGGCCTGCTCACTCATGGCGGCTCGCCCACCGACGGTTGCGGGCCAGCGCGGCAACAGAAACTTCCCGTCGCTCGTGAAGAAGACCGGATCCGATGGTTTGATTCCCGCCTCGTCAGCGAGCGTTGCAAGCGAAGGCTCCATGACCGGCACCTGCATTGAAATCGCCGCCATCGGCACTTGTGGTTCTCCCAGCAGGGCCAGGAATCCACCGTGCGAATACGTGAGTGCGGCCGGAAAGCAGATAAGCGGCACCGCCGCAAGCTTGACCAGGCGAATCCAGTACGCCTGCAGTAGAGAACGGCAGAGGTGAAGGACGATCACGAACGCAAACACCAGCAGCGGAATCAGACTGAGAAGATTGACCGGATGACTGCGGGATACGAAGTAGCTCGAGATGGCCCAGATCATCCCCAGCGAGCCCACCGCAACGAAAACGCGCGGATGGCGCGGGTCGAGGATAAGAAACTGAATGACGACGGTGGATACTGCCGCGAAGACCGCGATCAGATACCACACCGAACCGAAACCGTCTATCGGGAGCGCGCTGTACCCGCCACTGAACAAAAGCGCGTATTCGTAATAGGCCGCCCAATCGGGGCCGTGACCCTCGAAGATCTGGTAGACCAGACTGGTCAGAGCGACCGCCGACAGGATGCCGCCACTGAACAAACCCAGGCTGACAGCAGCGTATCGCGCCACGACGCGCGGTGTTCCCTTCGTCGCTTGAGTTTCTGGACCAGGCCCGCCTGGCGGGTGAGACGCGGCAAAGGCACTCTGCACGGCAAATACTCCAAACGCCCCAACCCATGCAACCGTGCAATAGATGGCGCTTTCCGCCGACCACGCTACACTGGCGATCCACACTAGCGTTCCAACTATCGCAAACCGTCTAGGCGACACTTTGTCGCCCCGCGTGTACTTCCACGCGAGCACCGCGAGTATCGCGTAGCACCAGACAAACCGCATTGGCCCGCCGGCTGGAGTCATCTGCGCCGGTAGAATGAGCGCAGACGTGCGCGGACGGAAGAAAAGTGCCGACGCCGTGAAGGCGACTGCGAGCACACGCCCGGCAATGCCGCGCCGAAGACCCTTCAGCGCACCGTAGATCGCCATTGCGACGGCAACGTAGAGAATCGCCTGGAGGAGGTACAATGCCTGCCACGCGTCGCTGAGCGGCAATAGCGCGGGAAGAAGGACGCTGAAGAAGCCGTATTGAGACGGCACGTCCCACAGCAGCCAGCCGCCTTGCTTCAATGCTTCAATCGGCCCCACCCAGAAGCTCCAGTGATAAAACTCGACGATCGGAGCCGTGCGGAACGAGAGAATGATGAATGCCAGCAGCGCCGGGATGTCAGCGACCGATGGTGCGAAACGGCGATCATCAGCAACCGCATGGACCTCCTCCCCGTTCTGGCTTGCGGCAAACAGCACTTGCACGGCGCAACCAATTAGCGCGAGCAATAACAGCGGCGTAAGGTAAGACTGGACAGCCCAGTCCCATGGTCGCGTCCACGACGCAAGGGTGATCACCGATGACCATACAGCAGCGAGCACGACTGCCGAAACAACCAACGAGGCGGTATCGCGATCCGGACGCTCCGGCTGGGCCCACTCCGCGCCGATCATTGTGACCGCTGCGAGCGCGACACATATCAGAATTGCCGCTTGCCCAGACGTCCAGACGAATGCGGCGCCACAAACCAGCATGAATACGCCGAGTGCGCCGTCGATTCCCCGGAGCCAGTTCTGTCCTGACATTTGAGGGCCAAATAGCGCCCGCCCTGCAGCAACTACGGGGAATGCAGTCCCGAGTGACAGAAAGACCAGCCACTCAACCGTTTCCCGCTGGCCACCTCGTCCAAAGAAGCGGATGATCGGCGGAAGCCACGCCGCGCCTGCAACGACGATGAGTGTGACCATCCCAGCCACCCAGAGCGAGCCTATTGCATCACGCCATCCGTCCAACGATGACCGTGGGTGCCGGGGTGGCGAATTCCCGCTATTTCTTCCGCGTCGGGAAGCCCCGTCGGTTACCGGGGCCGGCGGCGAGGGCACTAGATACGATCCAGTTGCGTCAGGCGTAATGTCATTTGTTCAATACTTCTATCAATCCCGCGTTCTCCAGGCGCTCTGCAATTTCGAGCGCTTGTTGCGCGCTTATTCCAGTTCGCGTGGCGATGTCGACGAGGTCCATGGTGCCATCCGAGTATGCCAGCACGTTGGTGAGCGCACGGACGGTGAAGCCCGAGCCGCGTGTACCGAGGGTCGGATACAGACCACGTTTTCCGAGCTGGGGCTCGCATAGCGTGGTTGCCCGGTAGCAATGATTCTTCTCCAGCAGCTCGATACATTTTCGGAGCGCGTCAAAACCTCCCGCCAGCCCGGCAGCGGTAATGAAGGAAAGATCGTCGAGAGACGTGTGATACTCGCTGTAGCTGTTGTACCCTGACCGCATGATGGATACGACCGGGAGATCCACTCCCGGACTGCAATACTGGCGTTCATCACTCCCCCGCTCGAGAAACGAATAGCGAACATGGTCCGGCGCGTGCGCGCTCATCACCAGCCGCGCCGCTCTGTCGGCAAGAGTATTGCCATGCCGCGAGCTCAGCAAAGTGTACGCTCGCTCGTCGCCGACACATGTAACCACAAACCCGGCGACAGTATTTTTTCTCATCGCCTCGAGGTGGCGACTCAGATATACAATGGACCCGATGGTCTCCGGAACGAACACTATCCGGTAGGTGAATCTCCGGTCGCCGAGCGAGCCAAGCCATTCGGCGAGCGCAGTGCTGACCACCGGGCCGGATAGCTCGTTGTTGGCCATCGACGGGTGACAGATGTACGTCGACAGGAGGATTTCTTTTTCCTCCCTGCCCTTCAGAATGACCTCGCCGTATGTCATGGAGCCGGGTGCCAGGGTGCTGTCGATCACTACGTGATACAGACCTCTGCCCAGCAGCTCGCGCTCCGCATGCGCCATGCAGAATCCCCACCGCCGAACGTAGTAGGATGTGATATATGGGACCGCATACGGTTGATCGGGCAGCGAGTGAAGATGAGGCTGCAACTCCTCGAGGGTCATCCATTGATCCACCGGCTCGGAGTATCCCACCACGTGCAGATTGCTGAGGGCAAAGTCGACGATTCTGCGTCCGGTTTCGTCCTCGACGTAGGCATTCGTAATGTTCCACTCGTCGGGTACCTTCCAGTCGAATGCCTGAGTTCCCGACGGTACTTCGTGGACCGTCATCGACGGCACGATGCGCTGCAGATACGCCAGGGTCTGGCGAACACCGTCGCCGGTAATGCTCCGGCAGATGGGGAAAAGATCGGAAGCCCACTCGTGCATTCTCCCGCCGCGCGCCAGCGTGTCGGCGTCCACTCCACTGTCGTTCATCGAACCTGCGGCCTGCGCAATTTGCCAAGCAATGCATGCTCACTATGCAAACGCGCGTGGATTTCGCCGCGCCGCAACAGTCCCAGAAAGAGGAGGAGGGCCGCGCTGTCGCCGCGGAAAAGCTGCGGCTGATATTCGTTGAAGGTGTCCACCACCCTGGCCGGATCGAATGTCCGCTTGGCATCCTCGAGCTGCGCCGTCAGCACGCCGATGTCGTTGTCGTATATCCGGAAGTTGGGGGAATGGGCTCCCGGCCCCGGGGACGCCGGATCGTCTTTCATCCAGTGCGCGCCCGCCCAGCTGGCATGTGGTGTAAAGATCAGGCTGCCACATGCCTGAAGCTCGCAGATCGGCAGTCCGAAGCTTTCCCGATGCGCGAGCATGAAGATGCCGGTCCGGCGATAGATCGCCCGTATCTCCGCCGCCGTATATGTGCCGTCGAGAATCTCGTACGGAATTCCCGCTCTTTCGAGGCCGTCGATCTGCTTGGCACGGTACGAGGGGTAGTCGTTGCGCTCCTGAGCGAAGTCGATGAGGGCTCTCAACTCGCCGTTCTGCGCGGGATACAGGCTGCCATCGTCCAGGTGGATGCCAATCACTGAACACGGTTGCGCACCCGGAGGCATCGGCAGCTCGCTCGCGGTTGAAACCATCAGATACCAGTCGTACCGGTCCATACCGAGCACTCCCCGCTCGATTCCCTGCATGTCGGCATCCGTGAGCCCGGCATCCTCGCCATTTAGAATGGCGCGGCCCCATTTCACGATCGTTGGCAGATAGTGCAGATCGTAGTTAACAATCGGTATTGACGGCAACAGGCGGCGAAGCAACTCGATGTTCGGCATTGCAACCCGCGAAAAGCTCAGCGGCACGTTCGCCACGACAACCACGACGTCACAACCGCGAATACTGTCGGCGAATCGTGAGAGCTGACGGCGACGGGGCAAAAGCCGGAGCGCGGTGCCGGCAATCGATCGCGCGGACGACCAATCGACGGAGGTGGGTAATCCAGATGGTGCAGACCGTCGTACCTGACCCAAGCGTCTGCACCGGCTGCGCACAGCATGCGCTGCAAGCCCTCAGCGGTAGGCCGCACGAAACTGTCGCGATTGTTCGCCAGAATCGCAACCCGCAGTGACCGGTCGGTCATTCCGGCGACCAGAGCGGTTCGGGCGCCCCGAAGTCGCCGAGCAGAAATCTGCGGCCGAGATCGTCGAGCGCGGGTGCGACCCACGCACGGCTGGAGGCGTCCAGCAATGCGAGCGGGTCGGCTTTCATGGCCGCAACCCAGAGACTGCAGAGATCACGCGCAGAGGCGGCGACGAGCTCGTCGTGACCCTCGACGTGCCTGCAGACGCCGGCCGCCAGCGCCCTTTGAAGCAGCCCCGCCCAGTTATAGTCGAGTCCGGTGCCAAGGGGGCGAACGTGATAACAGAGCGATCCGCGCGCGCTCGTGCCGTCGGTATTCACTACCCTTCCAGGAAACAGCTTGTCATATCGATACGCTGGGCCGCCCGACACCCTCTCGGCATAGTGCACAATGGTGCTGTAGCGGAAGGTGCTTCCGTAGTAAAGGATGACGCCGTCGCTTTCCACGAGTCGCGCAAACATCGACGACTCGCCGAACGGGTCGGTGTTGTCTCCCCATTCAATTTCAGGCCGAGCTCCAGTTCCCGCTATCGAGAAAATCGGGACCGGACTGCGCCACGCAGCCGTCGTGTTTCGGAATTGCTCGGGGAGCGGGCCGAGTTGCGCCTCGTCGAAACGGACGTCGAACACGCGCGTTCGGGGAAAATCGTAATTGAAAGTCGGAATCCAGAGAGGTCTCTCCGCAGCTATATCCATCAACAACACGATGTGCGCGCCGAGCAGGTCTGCCTTGTTGCGCACCCGGCCGACGAGGCGGGCGGCGCGGAACGGATCGGAATGGGCGAGCACCGGCCCCCCCCCCGAGCCCGGCCAGCAGGGCGGCCGCCTTATCAGCGACGTTCATCCACGGCCAATGGGGGTTTCTGCGGTGCGGTCAGATTCATCTCTGCTTAAATCGGTGGCTCACCGCTACCTCGCCGACAATTACCCTGTGCGGACAAACCTGTTTCTGCAGATGAGATCGAAAATGCAACGTCAGCTGTCGGCGATCGAGCTCCGCCCCCGGCTTCGGCTGGCAGATCACCTCGATGTGCTGGCCGGTGATCGGGTTCGCGACCCCGTAGGCCCTGGCGCGCAGAACGTTGTGGTCGAGTAATGCTACCCGCTCGATTTCGCCGGGCAGAATTTTCAGTCCGCCAACATTCAGTACCTCCTTCGCGCGGCCCACTACCTGGATGAAATCGCCATTGGTTTCGACGATGTCGCCAGTGTCGTACCAGCCATCCGCAAACGGAGAGGGCGCGTTGAGATAACCGATCATGCGGTTGTCGGAGTGGATCTGCAGCACATCGCCGACAATCCGGGTTTGGACTCCCTCGCCGCCAATCTGCATCCAGAGACTGTCGCGTGCTTTCGATCTCACCTTGAGGACGCCCAGCTCAGACAGGCCATACGTCTGGCGAAAATCCACCGACGGCAACATTGCGCACAGGCGGTCGAGCGTGCCCTGATCCATCCGCTCCGTGCCGTAGGTTATCACCCGCAGCGAGGGAAACGCCGTCGACTCGAATACCCCGGCCAGGAGCATCATCCGCAGAAACGTCGGCGTTGCGGGCAGCAGCTCGACGGCATGCGCGGCCATGTCCGCGGCAATAGTCTCGGGTGTCCGGTCGGTCGGCACCACAACGACGCCCCCGTTGAACAGCGTATGCAGCATCGTGTTGATGCCGCCAGCGTGATCGAACAACAGGAAATTGAGCGCCCTCTGCGGCGCCCGCGCAACCGCATACCGCTCCAGGAAACGGTTGAAATCGTGCAGTATCGCCTTTGGCCGGCCGGTTGTGCCTGATGAAAAGAAAACAATCCCGGGATGCCCGGTAGCACGAAGCTGCTCGAGCAGCGACGCGTCGAACTCGTCAGGGCGCCGGCGGCGCACGAGAGTGCGTCCACGGATTATCCAGTCTGCTCCTCCCGTGTCGAAGAAGTACTCATGATCCGCTCTCGTGCCGTGGGTCAGCGGCATGAGTATCGCGCCTTGATCGAGGAGCTGGAGCATTGTCGAAATCGTCTGGTGGTCGAAGTCGCCGACCAGTGCCACGACGTCGCCGGCTGCTATACGTGAACTGTCAATGCCCGAAGAATCGGCAGCGGCGGAGATGTCGTCAAACGTCAGCGACCCCTTTGGCCCGATCAGAAAGGGAACGCGCCTTCCGGCATTCCTGCCTCGTAGCTCTTCGATGATCTGCACCTAGGCACCGCCGACGTGGATAGTCTCGCCACTGATCATCGAGCTTTCTGGCGACAGAAGAAGGGATACGATATTCCAGACGTCTTCCGGCTTTGCCTGTCGCTGGATGATCTGCTGCCGCACGACTGCGTCCACTTTCTCCCTCGGAACCTTCGCTATCAACGCTGTATCGATGGGCCCCGGGGCAACGATGTTCACGGTAACGCCGTGCGGCGACATCTCGCGCGCAAAAGCCCTCGAAAAACCTTCGACCCCTGCCTTCGAGGCGACGTAAATCGCCTCCCCCTTGATTGCCAGCGGCACGCCCATCGTGGAGAAATTTATGATCCTGCCGTTGCCCCGTCTGATGAGTGCCGGCGCTACCTGCTGGCAGAGAAAAATCGTTCCAAGCAGGTTAGTCTCGATAATGCGGCGGATGGTCGCCGCCGGCGTCGTCAGCACGAGGTTCAGCGACGCGATACCCGCCGCATTGATCAACGCGTAAACGCCTTTGTCCCGGCGAACATCGGCCAGCGCAGCCGCTACAGATGCGGGATCTGTGACATCCGCCGCCCGCATCTCGAAGGGCGCAACAGCGCCGGAACTACGGCCAAGGCCAACCACACGGTACCCGCTCGAATGCAGTCGGTCGGCGCAGAACCGTCCGAGTCCACGCGATGCTCCAGTAACGATGACGGTATCGGTCGCCACGAATCTACGCGGGCTGCAGGTCAGTCAGATGACGCGCCAGTGTGCCGATGTTTCGCAGAGTGCTGCGGGCTTCCGACATTGCGCTGTCGCTCGTCCAGTCGAACGCAACGTTCATCTTGTCCCGCGCATACTCTTCCGCAGCGAGAAGAAGCATCACGAGGTCGGCCGAATCCACCACGCGGCTGGTGCCAACCAGCACAGTCGCTCCGGAAACATTTTCGGGCGGGCCCGCGGTGAGCGAGGCAACCTCGTCGCGCAAAAATCTCTCGACTTCCTCATAGCTGACGCTCATTCTTCTGCCTCTTATCAGGATTTGTGGATTCGCGAAGACGCTACTTCGAGCAGATGAGAAGAGTTCGCGAGTCAGGGTAGGACGGAAGCACCTCGACCACACTGAAACGCCCGCGAAGTGCAGTGACGAAATTCTCCTGAGTGTACCATTGGAAATCATCTCGTGCTGCAGCGTATGCCGGGAAAAAAAAGGAGCCGCCCGTAATCATCCGATCTTCCATGGAAACGAACTCCACGCAGAGGTGCCGGTCCGCAAGGTCACCCAGTATGCATGCGATAGTACTGAAGCTCAGTGACTGACCAAGCGCGAGATGGTGGACGACAGCAAGTGCCAGCACCATGTCGCAACGCAACCGGCTGGCCGGTGATCTGATCAAGGGCGCATCCGAGCCGATCAACGACCTCGAAGGCTCATCCGCATAGATCCGGGCACTGAGTTCGGGAAGGGGTGCGGTAAGGTTGGCGACGAGGGGTGAAATCGGCAGGCCCTCGCGCCGTGCCGCGTGGAAGAGCCGGTCGATGCAGGCTTCGTCGAGGTCCACTGCAACTACCTTGCACCCGAGTTTCGCCGCCAGCATCGAGAACCAGCCGGTATTGCTTCCAAGGTCCAGCACTGTGCGCGGGGCCAATCGGACGATCGCATCGTGGACCCCGTGCTGTTTGCTGGTCCACTCGGGCACCGGCGTGGCGGCGAAAGCTTCGCTTTTCTCCTCGTAATAGGAGCTGTACGCACTTCCCGTGAGGGCCACTTCACGATCGTCGATCGCCTTCCGCACACGTTTGAAGAAGCGGCGTTTTACCGGACCCTTCTCCATCAGGGCCGCGCGGAGCAATCGATCTTCGACCTCGTATCTGAGGCGAGCGGCGCGGTCATCCGAAAACGCCTCGCGCCTGCTGATCACGGAGTCAGCAGCATTGAGAGTGGTCTCGAACAACCGCTTTCGCGCATCGGCGTGCCTGCCGCGCTCCATCATTGCGAGCGGAAGACCAAAGTACGGTTCGAACATCAGACGGTACATCTCGTGCACCGACCGTGACACCGGATCCCACCTTGCGCCGACCCCTCGCGGCGTCCGTGCATGCGCGAGGTGCGGCTGGCGTGAGAGGCTCGCTATCGGAACGACCGACGTGAAGTCAACGAAGACCGGAGTCGTGGAGTCGAACAGGATGTTCCAGGGGTGCCAGTCCTTCAGCGTCAGTCCGTGTTTGTTCAGTTGCTCGAAGAGTTCGACATGAAAGCGCGCCGCCTCCTTGAACATCGACGCTGGCCACTCGTGCGGATAAGTGACGAACTCGATCCGATCGTGCTCGAGCACTGTCTCGTAGCCAACATCGGCATGCGGATTCTCGGCCAGCTCGCGGGTTTTCACCACGCCGTGCCGAAAGAGATCGTTACTCTCGCAGACCCGGAGCACTTGACGAACTTCTGATGCATGGCCCGCATAGATGCCTCGCAGCAGGCGGTCACCGCTTACAAAAGGCTCTCCGGCATCGTCCATCCCCACCAGTCGGACCGGTGCCGGGGCGGCAGGATGTGCGGCTATGCGTTCACTCGGGATAAAGGTCGCTGGTGGGCTCAATTTTCGGATGGTGTGGTGCGGAGCTGCCGGCAAATGCTCTCGCTGCTGTCAATATAACGCCCACGGTAGCGGCCCCGGGCTTCAGGTCGCCGTATGCGAGTCAGCCAGCGCAACCAGCTTCCGGTCCATGATGAAATCTTCTCCATCCATGAGCCGGTCACAGATGAAGTCGACGAACGGATCGTTGCCCTGGATCAAGAGCTCCCGTTTCTCATGCTGCAGCGCCCACCATGGTGATGCCGGGTCGCGCACGAGGGGCAGCGGAACCTGGCGTTCGACGAAAAGCGAATAGGCGTACCGCCGGGCCAGCTCGGTTTTGCGCACGCTGAGGGGACCTGTCGTGGCTGCCCGTGCAAGGAGGCCCGATAACTCTCGACCGTCAAGCCATCTTCGGTGAAGCCCCTCCCCCCATAGTGTGCCTCACCCGCGAGAATCACTGGCTTGCCTGCCAGCGCCAGCTCGAGCCCGGAGGTTCCGTACACCGTCACACCGCCGTCGACCACATCGAAAAATTCAAGCGGACTGATTTCTTCGCCCGCCGGAATGATCCTGATGTTCGGCGCAAGCGAGGGAAACCGCTCTTCGACAAATCGCTGGACGCCGTTGCGCGGGTCGTAATCCACCTCGGCGGGATGCACCTTTATCAGCCACTGCACATCAGGAATGCGGCTCACCTGATCGACGGTATCCATCATCCATTCATCGAAGGAGCCGTACGCCATTGGGGAATAGTCTGACACGCTGTCCCAGTTGATGTGGGCCATCACGCCCCAGACGGGCTTCCCCTCCTCAAGACGGTACTTCGCGCGAAAGCGCTGGATGTCGCCCGTGTACCTCTGAAGGTTGCGCATGTCGAAGCTGACCCGCTGACGGTAACGCCTGTCGAGAAACGTCTGGAGCGCCTCGTCCTCTTCCTCAGAGAGCGGAGTAGAGGCTCGTGCCCTCCAGCTCGCATCGCTGACGGAATGAAAATCGATTCGATCGGGATCTGTGACATGCCTGAAAAAAAAAACGCGCGGTCAGATACGATGCCTTCCAGCCCGTAACGGGGATGCCGCGGCTTAAGGCAGCGTTCAGCGCGGGCCCCCAGTCGACATAGACGGCGTGCGACATCAGCACCTTCGCCGGCTGGAACCTGTCCATGACGTGAATGGCGGCCTCCGCAGAAACGAGCGCGCTGTAAGCGTATTCGCGAAGGATCCGCTCGTCGATTGGGAGCGACACCCCCTGCTGGTAGCGTGTCACTGCGGACAGCACGTTTCGCCCCACCTGCAGGCCCTTATGCGACAGCTCGAGAATGTCGGACGTCGTGCACCGTTCCGCCCGCGCCCGCAACTGCTCACGCACCTCCAGCGTCACAAAATCGCCGACCGACGAATATGGAATGCCCATCACGTCGAGCACGTCGCGGTTCGAGGCGATGCAGCGCGGGCATATGCTCCGCCACTCCTCTATGGACATTCCATCCGTGACCTCGCGCCTGACGCAGGCGCGATAAGGCGAATCGCAGATGATCGCGTGGACGTTGTAGCCTCTCAGCCGGAGGGCGGCCGCGATCGCGGTTTCAACATGGAGCAGGAGGTGCATGCCGCCGGGAATCCAGAAAAGCACCGTTGGAGCGGCGGGGAGCGGACTCGCCTCGCGCGCATAAAGCTCCTGCATCTTCCACCGGCGGTGTTCGCCGGTGTGCCTGAAGCGTCGCTGCGCGACAATGGGCAGTTTATCGATCGCGCGCCACGCAGCCTGCCTCAACGCGAGCGGGGCTGCGCGGCGGAAGAGTTTGCGCCAGTCGAGCGACCGCGGCCTGCTCCCGTTGCGCAATCCGGCAGACTCAGCGCTGTCGCTCATCCATTCCGCTGACCGTGTGCCACGGTTTCCACAAGCCTGACCAGCGCCGGGAAGTTCGCGTCCCAGTCTGCTCTGCCGCGCGCTACGGCGACATTCGACGCGCGCATTTTCGCCCTGTCTTCCGGCCGGTCGGGAAGCGAGAGCATGGCGGTCATCAGTGAATCAACATCTCCCGGCTTTGCCAGCGCTCCGTTCACTCCTTCCTCCACCCATTCAAGATTTCCAAAGCTACCGCTGACCACTACCGGGAGACCGCACGCCATGGCCTCGAGAAGGGATATCGAAGTGCCGTCGCTGAGCGCAGAGCTCACATAAACATCCGCAAGCCGGAAATACTCGGGCAGCAGTTGATACGCCATCCTTCCCGGCGCGTGAACGTAAGGCTCAAGCGCCAAGTCGCGCAGCAGCGCCCGGATCATCGGTTCCTGCGACCCGTCTCCGAGCAACACCAGCCGCGCGCCTGGACGCTTCCGAATGACTCCCGCGAATGCACGCAAGAGCACATCGATCGCATATACGGGCTCCCAGCTTCGCGTGGAGATGAAAATCTCCTTCTGCCCCCAACCGAGCTCTTTCCGAAGATGGAATGCCGATTCACCGGGACTGAATCGGCGGAGATCGATTCCCCACGGAAAGGTGACGATCCGGTCTTTCACAATGCAGGAATGGCGCCCAACCGCTTCGCGGACGGCGCGGCAGTCGCCAAACACCGCATCGGAGCGGTCAAGTGCGTACCGCGTCATGAATCGCGACCTGGTGTCCGCATCGGCATCGACGAGCAGGTCCGATCCCCATGATACCGCCACCAGTGGTCTGGCGCGGGCCAGAGTGGCCAGGAACGTCACGGATTGGATCGGCCCCGCGAGTACGACCGCAGGGCGCTCGTCGCCGATTATCTCCGCAATTCGGTCGCGAAGTCCTCTCCAGTCAGTGGTTTCGCGCGGCTCGCGAAGATTGTCCCTCCATCGTGCGGTTCGAACGCCTTCCGGCAGAGGCCGCTTCTCCAGTTGTTCGCCGAGCAACGGGACGTGAAGCGGCTCCCATCCGGCGCTGACGAAGGACTTGAGAAATCGATGGTCGTGGGTAGTGTACCCTCGGGAAGCGTAAAGGACTTTCAGCCGAGGTCCAGCCATCGGGGGTAGTCACCGCGTAGGAGGTTGCGGATCAGCGGGCGGCCAATAACACGGCTCCGCTCGAACGGGAATATCGCATCCAGGGGTGCCGGGCGAAGCGCCTCGAGGTCGTCGTCCGAGAGCATGGTACCGGCCGCCAGATCGCGCGCGGCACGAAGGCATCGCCGCTGAATCACCACCGTATCCCGCTCGTTCGGCTCGACGATCTTCTCGCCGTCGCCGATGCAACGCTCGAGCTCCCGGGTGCGGTCGACCATGTCGCGCCAGGCGGGCGCATCGAGGGAGAACGGGTGGTCCGGGCCCTCCCGTTTGCGATCGTCGGTGAAATGCTTCTCGATGGCCCGCGCACCGAACGCCACCGCGCCGAGTACTGCCGTATGACCGGGCGTGTGGTCGCTGAGACCCAGCACGAGCTGCGGGTACATCGATTTGAACAGCGCGAGCACACGCAGGTTCACGAAAGAGAAATTCTCTTCGCTACCCGTGTAGTTCGTGTTGCACTGCATCAGGAGGAGTTGCGGGTTGATCGCGAGAATTGCGTTGACGGCCCGCTCGACCTCGCCGATATCGGAGGCACCCGTCGCAAGCAGGACAGGTTTTCGCTTGCCCGCAATGTGTTCGAGCGCCTCGATCCATGTGATGTCGCCTGAGCCGATCTTGTATGCTGGCACGTGAGGCTCGAGCATGTCCACTGCCTCGAGATCGTACGGCGAAGAAAAGAAATGTATACCCGCGTCCGCGCAGGCAATCTTCAACCGGCCGGTCCATTCCCATGGAACCGACGCGTCCTGATAGACCTGGAATACCGACTTCGTCCAACCGCTCTGGTGCGATAGCTGGGGGCCGGACTCGAAGGCGAGCCGACTGACGATATGTTCGGCGCGGAAGTGCTGGAACTTGGCAGCATCGGCGCCCGACTCCGCGGCGAGGTGAACCAGAGCGATGGCACGTTCCACGTCGCCGTCGTGATTGGCGGCTATGTCCGCTATGAAATACGTGGGGTAGGCATCGCCGACGGTGCGCTCCCCGATGACGAGGGAGGGCACCTGTCAGGCCTCCGTCGCCGGATTCAACACCATCGAGGCATTCGCCCCGCGGAGCCGGGCGTAGCTCGCTATTGCCACGCCAACTTCCGGTAGCCGGTGGCCAAGCGCAATCTCCGCCCGCCGGGGCGACATCGACGTGTTCATCGGCCTTGGCGCGCGAAGTCCCGCGGCCGCAAGAGAGGTTGGATCGACCATGTTTCTGTTGAACCCGAGAGCTTCGCCCAGGAGGCAGGCAAACTCATATTTGCTCACGGAATCACTGGCGCATACGTGGTAAACCCCACGGAGGGCGAGCTTCATCATTTCCAGTGCAGTGCGAGCCACCTCCCCGACGAGGAGCGGAGCGAAGACGACATCCGTGAATCCCGGAACACGCTCTCCACGTTCAAATCGGTTTGCAAGCCAGTCAGCCAGCCCCGACGCGCGGCCCGGCGACAGTCCGATGAAATTCGTCCGAATCACCAACCCATCCGCCAGCTCGTCGAGTACGGCTCTTTCCCCCTCGAGTTTCGTTTGCGCGTAGACGTTCAGAGGCGAAGAAGAATCCGCTTCGCTGTATCGACCGCGCTTTCCGTCGAACACCGAGTCGGTAGAAACCTGAAGCATCTGAATTCCGGCTTCAGCGCAACCCGCTGCCAGTGCGCGCGGTATCTCCGAGTTCACCTGCCGCGCGCGAATCGGATCGCCTTCGCATTCGTCCACATTGGTAAACGCAGCGCAATTGACGACCCAGTCCGGCTTCACCTGTGAGAGAAGCGGTCGAACGGCCGACGGGTCGCCCAGATCCACACGAATCATCCGTACACCACCCGTGTCGAACCTGTTCCGATGGTACGTACCGGCAACTTCGAGACCCGCGGCAACGGCTTCTCTCGCGAGCGCACTGCCAAGAAACCCGCTGGCGCCCGTCACGAGAAGCATTCGGCTCAGCGCGTGAAAGGTCTGTTCTCGTCGATCATCTGTTCCAGCTCCGGAACCGTCAGCCAGCGGTCGTTGGTTTCGCTGCTGTAACGGAATCCTTCGGGGCAGGGCCGGCCGCCGTTCATTGCCGCCGGCTTGTCCGTGCTCCAGATGCGGAGTGTCGGAAGGATCGCATAATAATCATCGTACTCGATGGTGTTATGCGCGTCGTCCTCGCCCACCATGAGCTCGTGCAGTTTTTCTCCGGGCCGTCGGCCGACTACCTCCAGATCGCAGTCAGGGCCGATGACACGCGCGAGGTCGATCACCTTCATGCTCGGAATCTTGGGGACGAATATTTCGCCGCCAGACATGTGACCGAGGCAGCTCAGCACGAACCTCACGCCCTGTTCGAGGGTGATCCAGAACCGCGTCATGCGGGGATCGGTGATTGACAGCTTACCCGTCTCCTGTTGCTGCTGGAAAAAAGGAATCACGCTGCCACGACTGCCAAGGACATTGCCGTAGCGCACTACGCTGAACCGGGTGCGGTGCTGTCCCGAATAGCTGTTTGCTGCAACGAACAGCTTGTCCGAGCAGAGTTTGGTGGCACCGTACAGACTTACAGGGCTCGCGGCCTTGTCGGTGCTAAGCGCGATCACCTTCGTCACCCCGCGGTCGATTGCCGCGTCGATCACGTTCGCGGCACCGAGCACGTTAGTCTTTACGGCCTCGATCGGGTTGTACTCGGCGGCGAGCACCTGCTTGAGTGCTGCCGCATGGACGACGATGTCGACGCCGTCGAAGGCACGATAGAGCCGGTCACGGTCGCGTACGTCGCCAATGAAATAGCGGATGTTGGGGTATTTGTCCTCCCCGAACCGCGAATGCATTTCCGATTGCTTGAGCTCGTCGCGGCTGAAGACGATCAGCCGCTTCGGACTGAAATCCCTGAGCACCATCTCGGTGAAGCGCTGGCCGAACGAACCCGTCCCACCGGTGATGAGAACCGTTTTTCCATTCAACATTCACTCTTCCTCATTGCATGCCTGAATCTCGCGCCTTGAATGATTGCGGGCGGACGTCCATGCGGCAATCCTCGCTCACAGCGGCGCGGGGACGGCGCGCCCACTTTGCGCGACAAGCGACTCGTCCATGTTGAAATCGTGACCGTCGACGAGACGGTCGCAGATGAATTCGATAAAAGGATCGTTTCCCGGACTCAGGAGATCGCGCTTCTCGTGCTGAAGAGCCCACCAGTCGGCACGTGGGTCGTGAACGATCTCCAGTGGAATCTGACGCTGAACGAAGTGCGAGTAGGCGTATTTCCGCACGTTGCCCCGCTGCACAGGGCTGAGCGGTCCCAGCGCGGCCGCACTGCGCAGGAGATTGCGATACGCCTCGGGGGTCTGACCCTCGCAGGTGAATCCCAATCCCGCGTAGTGCGCTTCACCGCCCAGGATTACAGGCTTTCCCATCAGGGCAAGTTCCAGCCCGCCCGTACCATACACCGTCACTCCGCCGTCGATCAACTCGAAGAGATTGGCGGGGCTGATGTCCTCCTCCGCCGGAATCACCCGAACGTGATCGGGCAGCGTTGGAAAATTGCGTTCGATGAGGCGCTGCACCCCGCTGGCGGGATTGTCCCATGCTTCGACGGGATGAATCTTGATCAGCCACTGCACCTGCGGTACCTCGATCGCCTGGGCGATCGTGTCGAGCATCCACTCGTCGAATGATGGGTACGCCATTGGTGCATAATCGGACACGCTGTCCCAGTTGATGTGCGCGAGAATCGCCCACACAGGCTTCGAGCCGGGAGCGTATCTGGCTCGCAGCTCACTGACATCCTGCGAATATGTCTTCGGCCGTTTCATATCAAAGCTGATCTGCTTTCGATAGCGATCGTCGAAAAACTTGTCGAGGCGAGCGTTCTGCTCGGGTGTAAGCTCGGCCGACTTCACTTCTTCCCAGGTCTGGGCGCTGAGCTTCTTGAAGTCGATTCGGAGCGGGTCCTCGACATGGCGCAGATAGAAGTGCCACGACAGATACGATGCTTTCCAACCAGTGACCGGGACGCCGCGACGGAATGCGGCATGAAGCGCTGGACCCCAGTCGATGTATGTGCCATGCGACATCAGAACCCGAAAGGGATTGAACCGGTCGAGTGCACGTGACGCCGCACAGGCGGAAACCAGGCCGCTGAAAGCGTACTCCCTGACGATCGCTTCGTGCCCGGTCAGCGCCGCGCCCTGCAGATACCGGGTGATTGACGATCTGACGTTCCTGCCAACGCAGACGCCCTCATAGCTGAGCTCGTCGAGATTCTCCCACGTGACTGACTCCGTTCTGTCCCAGAGACTGTCGCGTTCCGCCTGGGTCAGAAAGTCGCCGTTGTACGAATACGGGATGCCCATTGTCTGCAGCACGGCGCTTGTCTTGATGATGCATGTGCCGCAAACATCCCGCCAACGCTCTATCGGAACACCTTCCTGGACGGTCCTGATGGCGCAACCCCGATATGGCGAGTTGCAGATGATTGCGTGCACGTCGAACCCGCGAAGCCGAAGCGCTGCGGCAATCGATGCCTCCACGTGCAGCAGCAGCGGCATTCCGCCGGGCACCCAGAACAGCATCGTGCCCCGCGATCCTTTGGCCGGCTTGACCCGGTCGTAAAGCCGGACCATCTCGCGGGTTCGATACTCATCCGTGTGCTTGAAAAGCGCCTGGAATCCAGGGGGTGACTTCTGTATGGCGGTACGCGCAGCAATGCGCGCATAGCGATCCAGCGTTTTTAGAGTCTTCTTCAATTTCAGTGGGTTCGTGCGCAATGACGGAATGACACGCCGTCAAACTTCCGGCTGAATATAATCGGTCACGGCCACGCTTTCGGGCCGCACAAGCGCATAGGCGATCTGGTCGCTCCAGCGGTCTCCGGTCCACAGCTTCTGTCGAAAAACGCCTTCCCTTGTAAATCCTGCACGCTCGAGCGATAAAGCGCTGCCGGCGTTGCCGTCGTGCACCACGGCCTGAACGCGGTGCACCGCCGCCCGCTCGAGCGCAAAGCGGGATGCAATTCTTATCGCCTCGCTGGCGATACCCCTGCCCCATTCGTCCCGCTCACCGATGAAGTAGCTCACGTCCGCGTACCGGTGTACCGGATGAATCGGCCCGAGCTTGATGTTTCCGACGTGACGGTCGCCGCCGACCATTACGATGGCGAACAGGTACTCACTGAGGCTGCTTCGCTTCGCTCGCACAAACTCGCGTACAGCCTGATCGGACTGCTCCGTCCATCGCGTTTCGAGAAAACGGGTCACCTCTTGGTCCTGCAACCACCTGAGGTACACATCTCCGCAATCACCAAGCTCCACCAGCCGCAGATATATGCCGTCGCCGGGGAGACGCTCACCATCGGCAATCACCCGCCGGGGAGCTTGATTGTCTGCGATCGCCGAGCCGCGGGTTTGTCCGGAATGCATCTATACCGTCTTGAAGGCAAGACCATAGTTCGAGAGAAAAGCCTTCGCACGTATGGGATTGCTGTCAGTGAAATTGAACAGACTGCCACACGCAAGCGCGCTCACGCCCGTCTTCAGAAAAGCATCCTTCAGATGATTGTAATTCCCCGCCCCTCCGCATCCGATCACCGGTACACGCACGGCCGCGGCAGTCCGCTCGAGCAGCACGATGTCGTATCCCGTCATCGTCCCATCCCGATCGATGGAATTGATGAGGATTTCGCCCGCACCCAGAGCTGTCACCCGCTGAAGATGGTGATCGAGCTCCACTGGCTGTGCAACGCGACCACAATCGGAATAGAGCGCATAATCCCCCCGCGTCTGATCGAAACGCGCGTCCACACTCACCATCACTGCCTGCGACCCGAATGAGTCAGCGATCTGCGAGACCAGATGACCGTCACCGTACGCGGCAGAGTTGACTACCACCTTGTCTGCGCCGAGGCGGATCAGTCGCCGGGCGGCATCGAACCCCGTAATGCCGCCCCCAAGCGAAAGAGGCATGAACGAGACAGCCGATACAGCCTCGAGCAGTTTGAGCAAGGGTTCTACGTCCCTGGCGAGCCGATTGATGTTGAGAAAGACGAGCTCGTCTGCATTCTGAGCATTGTAAACCCGCGAGCTCGAGACGGGGTCACCTACATCCCGATAGTCACCAAATTGCCGTGTCTTCACCAATCTGCCATCCAGCAGCAGCTGAACGGGGACGATTCTCTTTTTCAGCAACGCCCATCCCATCCACAAAAATTGTCGAGCAGACGGAGGCCGTTTGCCTGACTCTTTTCGGGGTGGAACTGGAATCCGACAACGTTGCCGCGTGCCGCCGCCGAGACAAAAGACTCGCCGCATTCCGTCCGGCCAAGCACGCTGTCGCCGTTATCGGGCTGCAAATGATAGGAATGAACGAAATAGAAATCCACGCCCGATCGCACGCCATGAAAGAGCGGGTGATCGCTGCAGATGTCGACTGAGTTCCACCCGACATGGGGAATCGAGTCGACTTTCTCAGCGTCGAACCGCCGAACGTTGCCGGGAACAAG
>Ga0136611_10000553_pt1 | contig 24789 bp, 20 predicted proteins | sample AntDrymUQ2232306_2_FD_106645 | JGI IMG/M metagenome (GOLD analysis project Ga0136611, IMG submission 106645) | Polar desert sand microbial communities from Dry Valleys, Antarctica - metaG UQ223 (23.06) | ecosystem: Environmental > Terrestrial > Soil > Desert | place: Antarctica: Dry Valley...
CTCAAAGCCGCGAGCAGGCACGGCAAGTGTGGGAAGCCGGAGACCGTGACGAATGATCTGGGAAGATATCCTCATTACCCGAGATGTCTCTGAGCGAGATATCTCTGCTGCGCTCACGACCGTTTTTGGAATCCACCAGGATCGCGTGCTGGTGATTGCCGATCCTGGTGCGCACGCTGGGATTGTCACAGACGACATCGGAGTTCTCTGCGAGCGACGGACCGTTGCTGGCGATTTCGTGCTTCATCGGCGACGACGATATCAACCCGTTCACCGGCCTGCTTATTCGCGGACCTCAGAATATCCAACCTGCCAGGCTCTCCTCGCAGGCGGAGGATGAAGACGTGTTCCGACTCGCACCCGTTCCTGCTCATGTCAGCTAGGTGCGTCTTTTCCTCATGAGCACAACACTCTGGATCGGGATCGTTGTCATCGTCTGCATTCTTGAGATGCTGCGGATCGGGATGACGACCTATGTACTCGCCCATCTCCTCGAAAGCCGCTCACTGCGACGAGATGGCGAGGAGGAGGGGCTGGCGCGCCGCTCGCTCCAGTCCGCGTCGTCCCGCGCGCGACGTGAGGCGTTGCTCGACCCGACGCTAACCGCACTGCGGGACGCGATGGACGAGGTGGCGGCTGGCCGGGCTGGGCCGGGTGTTGGGCGGGCCGTCGATGCGCTCGACCGCTACGCGCTAACCCTTGTTGACGAGCGGCGGTGAACGCATGAGTGCCTTCTTCGTCCTCTATGCCCTGACGATCAGTCTTGAGTTGATCCTCAGCCTCGTCATGGCCATCTTCCTCTATATGATCCTCGCTCCAACTGGCAACCGCCAGTCGACACAGCCGGAGGAGCCAACGCGAACACGGTCATTAGCGCGAACGGTCGAAGGCGCGCTTGGAGACGCCTTCGTGACCGTCTCCGAGGGCCGCGATGATCTCGCAACGCTGACGAACGCGCGGTCGTTGCTCCAGCAGTACGCCCGTGACCGGCAACGCTGAGCGCGCCCATTTTCCTGTCATCCCGAGTGGAGCGCAGCGGAGTCGAGGGATCCAAGCGGCTGACCCTCGCGATGTTAGCAGGAGTCGAGTCTTCAGATCCCTCGACTCCGCTTCGCTCCGCTCGGGATGACAGAGTGAACGGGGACCGCCTTGCACTGAAGCCATCTTCTGGACAGATTGCTCGTCAGCAGCGACGATAATGAGCGAATGATGAGCGAGGAGGCGGAGGGATGCGGATGACAGCGACAGCATACGAACCGGGACGCTGGGATTGGGAGCGGCGCGAGCCAGCTGAGGTCGGGCTTGACGCCGACAAGATCAGCGAGGCAGTCGCCTTCAGCGCGGCACATGAGAACCCAGCCATGCCCTACCGGCTGGCGGAGTTTTACGAGCAGCGCGTGGCGGAAGACCCCTGGGAGGAGCCGATCGGTCCATACCGTGACCGTGGCGCGACAAACGGCCTGATCACCCGCAACGGCTACATCGTCGCCGAGTGGGGCGACACGGCTCGCGTGGACATGACCTTCTCGGTCGCCAAGAGTTACGTCGCGACGACGACCGGGTTGGCCTGGGACGCGGGGCTGATTCGCGACCTGAATGACCCCGTCCGCGACTACGTCACCGACGGCACCTTCGACGGCGACAACAACCAACAGATCACCTGGCATCACCTGTTGCAACAGACCAGCGAGTGGGAAGGCACCCTCTGGGAAAAGCCCGACCTGGCCGATCGCCGTCAGGGGCGCGAGCGGACGTTGAACGCCCCCGGTACGTTCTACGAATACAACGACGTCCGCGTCAACCTGGCTGCCTACGCAGCCCTGCGCGCCCTCCGTCGTCCGCTGCCAGAGGTGCTTCGCGAACAGATCATGGACCCGATCGGCGCCAGCCACACCTGGGAGTGGCACGGCTACGACACCTCGTGGATCACGCTCGATGGCCTCAAGGTCCAGTCGGTCGCAGGAGGTGGTCACTACGGCGGGGGAGTCTGGGCCAGCACGCGCGATCACGCTCGCTTCGGCCTGCTCCACCTGCGGCGCGGACACTGGGGTGGTCGGCAACTGCTCTCCGAGGCGTGGATCGGACGAGCGACGACACCCGGCGATGTCAACCCGACCTACGGCTACATGTGGTGGCTCAACCCCGACAGGCAGCTCTTTCCGAGCGCGCCGGAATCCAGCTTCTTCGCACTCGGCCTGGGCCGCAACGTCATCTGGGTCGAGCCCGAGCACGACCTGCTGACCGTCGTCCGCTGGACCGACGCCGACCGCTTCGACGAATTCATCGCGCTGGTGCTGGCGGCGGTTGCAGGATGATGCACGTTCAATCATGTTCGTGGCCTGGAGATTAACCGTTCATCGAGGACCGTCACTTAGCCCCTGTCATCCTGAACCGCAGTGAAGGATCTCTCCTCGTTGTCCGCTCACGCAGTCGAGGTGGAGAGATCCTTCACTGCGGTTCAGGATGACAGGGGCTAAGTGACGGTCCTCGGACATGGATACGGTTAAGACGCCTCGCCTGGAGGCATCTGCCCCGACCGTCGTCTCCCATCACGACAATTGTCCGCTCGTGAGCTGTCGTGCGACGTGGACGCGGTGATGATTGCCTCAGAGCGCTGATCGGAGACAACTGGCTCGGGGTTCATGTCAATCGTCCTGCTAAAATCCGAACGCTGACACGATCCGCAGACAGTACCCGGAATCGAGAACGGGGTTGGCAGTGGCACCGACGACTACAGGCGACGTTCCCGTCCTGCCCGAGGGCATCACCGCCTGCCTGTTCGACCTTGATGGCGTCCTGACGCAGACGGCCAAGGTGCACGCGGTCGCCTGGAAGCAGATGTTTGACGACTTTCTGCTCGATCGTTCCAGGCAGTTGGGCGAGCCGTTCCGGCCCTTCGATATTTCGACAGATTACGCCACCTACGTTGACGGCAGGCTACGGCAGGACGGTGCCCGGGCGTTTCTGGCGTCGCGCGGGATCGTGCTGCTGGAGGGTTCGGTCCTCGATCCAGCGACGACGCTGACCGTGCATGGCCTGGGCACACGCAAGAACGAGCTCGTGCTCGACCTCATCCGTAGCGTGGGCGTCGATGCCTACGCGGGGTCGGTACGCTTCGTCGAGGCGGTGCGCGACGCGGGCCTGCGGCGAGCGGTTGTGTCGGCAAGCAAGAACTGCCGGGAGGTGCTGGCCGCTGCTGGGATCGAGCACCTGTTCGAGGTGCGCGTCGATGGTGTCGTCGCCAACGATTCCGGCCTGCCCGGCAAGCCTGCCCCCAATATGTTCCTCGCCGCCGCCCACGCGCTGGGAGTCGATCCGGCGCAAGCTGCTGTCTTCGAAGATGCAGTCGCTGGCGTAGCAGCCGGCCGGGCCGGTGCGTTTGGCTGGGTTGTCGGCGTTGACCGCGTTGGACACGCGCAAGCCCTGCGCGACGCTGGAGCCGATATCGTCGTTCGTGACCTGAGTGAGCTGTTGGAGGAGCGATGATCGAGCCGGGTATGTTCTCGGTTGAGCCGTGGGCCGTCGCGGAACCGGAGCTGCGGCTCGACCTGCTGGCGCAGACGGAGTCGATCTTCGCCCTCTCGAACGGGCACATCGGGTTGCGTGGCAACCTCGACGAAGGTGAGCCGCACGACACACCCGGCACCTACCTGAACGGGTTCTTCGAGACGCTGCCGCTGCCGTACGCTGAGGACGGCTACGGCTATCCCGAAGAGGGCCAGTCGCTGATCGATGTGACCAACGGCAAGCTGCTACGCCTGCTCGTTGACGACGAGCCGTTCGACGTCCGCTACGGGACGCTGCTGCGCCACGAGCGCGTGCTCGACCTGCGCGATGGCGTCCTGCGGCGCGAGGTGCGCTGGGTCTCGCCGGCGGGTAAGGAAGTCAGCATCCGCACGACCCGGCTCGTCTCGTTCGTCCAGCGCGCGGTGGCAGCGATCCGTTTCGAGGTCGAGGCGCACGACGCGACGACCCGAATCGTGATCCAGTCGTCCCTCGTCACCAACGAACCTATACCAATGCCGTCCGACGATCCCCGAACTGCCGCCGCGCTGCGCGCCCCGCTCGTCAGCGAGTATCACACTCACCACGACCTCAGCGCCGCGCTCGGCCATCACACACGCGGCAGCGGGCTGCGGCTGGCCGCCGCGCTCGACCATCTGCTCGATGGCCCTGACGGAACGTTGACCGGAGCGGAGAGTGAGCCGGATCTGGCGCGTGTCACGTTCAGCACCGAGCTGGCGCCGGGCCAGCGGCTGACGATCGTCAAGCTGCTCGCCTACGGCTGGTCGAGTGTGCGCTCGATGCCGGCCATGCGTGACCAGGTCGACGCCGCGCTGGCGGCGGCGAAGCACACTGGCTGGGATGGGCTGCTGGCCGGACAGCGCGCGTACCTCGGCGACTTCTGGGAGCGCGCCGATGTCGAAGTCGAGGGCGACCCGCAGCTCCAGCAGGCGCTGCGCTTCTCACTCTTTCAAGTGATGCAGGCCGCCGCACGGGCGGAGCAACGCGCGATCCCGGCCAAGGGACTCACTGGCCGTGGCTACGATGGCCACTCGTTCTGGGACATGGAAACCTACACGCTGCCGGTGCTCACCTATACCGCGCCGAAAGCTGCCCGCGACGCCCTCTGCTGGCGACACTCAACGCTCGATCTGGCGCGGGCGCGCGCGACCGAGTTGCGGCTGGCAGGCGCGGCGTTCCCGTGGCGGACGATTCGCGGCGAAGAGTGCTCCGGCTACTGGCCAGCCGGGACAGCCGCGTTCCACATCAACGCCGACATCGCCGACGCGGTGCGCCGCTATAGCGCCGCGACCGGTGATAGCGAGTTCGAGCGCGGCCCCGGCTGTGAGTTGCTCGTCGAGTCGGCGCGCCTCTGGCTGGCGCTCGGGCATCATGACACCGCTGGCTGCTTCCGCATCGACGGCGTCACTGGCCCCGACGAGTACACGGCGCTGGTTGACAACAATGTCTTCACCAACCTGATGGCAGCGCGTAACCTCCGCGTCGCCGCCGACGTGGTGACCCGCCACCCACAACGCGCGCTCGAACTTGGCGTCGATCTAGACGAGATCGATACCTGGCGCAAGGCGGCTGACGCCATCGTCGTGCCATTCGATGACAAGCTGGGCGTCACTGCGCAGTCGGAAGGGTTCACTCGCTACCGTGCCTGGGATTTTGCGAACACCCGCGACGACGAATACCCGCTGCTGCTCAACTACCCCTACTACCTGCTCTACTCGAGTCAGGTGCTCAAGCAAGCCGACCTCGCCTTCGCCCTCTACCTGTGCGGCGACCACTTCGACTCCGAGCAGAAGCGGCGTGACTTCGAGTATTACGAAGCTATCACCGTCCGCGACTCGTCACTGTCCGCCTGTATTCAGGCCATCGTCGCCGCCGAGGTCGGACACCTTGACCTCGCCTACGGGTACTTTCGCGAGACGGCCTTCGTCGATCTGCACGATCTCTCGGACAACACATCCGACGGCCTGCACCTCGCATCGCTGGCCGGAGCCTGGCTCGTCGCGGTCGCTGGCTTCGGCGGCATGCGCGACCACGGCGACACGCTGGCCTTCGCCCCCCGCCTGCCAGCTCCGCTCACAAGACTGACCTTCAGGATGCTGTACCTGGGCCGTCGACTGTGCGTTGAAGTCACATCCGAGCACGCCCGCTACGAACTGCTCTCAGGCGAACCGCTCGACGTGCTCCACCACGGTGAGCCAGTCAGGCTTTCCATGGAATTACCTCAAGCCCGCACCTACCCGGCTCCACCGGCCCTGCCAGCAATCGCGCCACCGCCCGGACGGGAAGCCTGTCGGCACGGCATCGGCGCAAACGGCGGCGACGGCGGCATCGCCTTGCGCCCACGCCGCTGAACATTTGAACATTGCGTGCTCCGTCATGGCTGACCTGTTGACGCTTGCGCTATCCGACGGCTGGCGTTGCTCCGCGCCCTCCGGCTGGCGGCATTGAGCGACCACCGCCGAACGAGCTCAGGAGACCAGCCGCCTCTTCAGCCATGCCTGCTTCGACCATCACGCTGTACCGGTCGGCCTGCATCCCGCTGATCGACGTGAAGTCGCGCTGCCCGCCGCTCATCGCATACCCGATCGCGCCAATGATCGCGCCGATGATGGCGCCGAAGATCAGTCCATAGAGCGCCAGAACGAGTCCGGAGACGAGCGGATCGATCCAGTCGAACAGCCCGAAGATGAAGCCGAAGAACGCGCCAGTCAGTGCACCCGACAGCGCGCCGGACAGCGCCGCACGTCCATACGACAGCCGACCAGTCACCTGCTCCACCAGCTTGATCCCGTCCGCGACAATCGCCGCTCGTTCGACTGGAAAGCGCTGATCCGCCAGATAATCAACCGCCCGTTGCGCCTCGGGGTAGGTCACATACGTCGCATGTTCCTGACCAACACGTATCATCTGAACCGTCGCGCCCGCCATGGAACCGATAGAAAGAAGTGGATGGATTCATCAGCAAGAGAGACTGAGGAACTCGAAGACCCTGAAAATTGGGACTTTGATGCCGTCCAGATTCAGCCACCAGTCAAGCATCCAGGGGCAATCGTATCAGTGGAGTTCAATCGGAGCGAATTCGATCAGATCGGAGCCGCTGCTCGACAGCGTGGCGTCTCGCTGACCAAAGTCGTCAAGGATGCGGCGCTACAGTTAGGCGTCTGGAGAGACTAAGACGGACGCCCTGAAGACGATGCAATGCCCCTGTCGTCCAGAGCCGCAGCGAAGGACCTCTCCGGTTTGAACCACCTGAGCGGCTAACGTGGACAGGTCCTTCGCTGCGGCTCTGGACGACAGGGGAACTGGGTCAATCCTCGTCAACCGCCAACCCGTCAGGTTCTCAGTGGCCGACTACTCTGGACGACAGGGCGCATCGCATCGTCCTCGCAGCGTCCGCATGAGAGCCGTGCGTAACCCCGTAACGTTGTGCGGAAGTCGATTACGTCCGGCCCGGGCCGTAGACCGGCATGCCGGCCTTTGCGCCGGTATGCGTGCCGTTGTCGAGCACGCGCTGGCCGTTGACCCAGACATCGCGGATGCCAGTCGAGAGCTGGTGCGGGTTCTCGAAGGTCGCGTTGTCGCTGACGGTGTCGGGATCGAAGATGACGACATCGGCGTACATGCCCGCTCGTAACTGGCCGCGATCGCGCAGCGACAGCCGGTCGGCGACGGCTGAGGACATCTTGCGGACTGCATCTTCGAGCGTCAGGACACCATCCTCGCGGCCATACTTGCCGAGCACGCGCGGGTAGGTGCCATACGAGCGCGGGTGAGTCACGGCATGGCCGGAGATGGCCGGGTCGAGACCGGCCGCGTCGGTGCTGATCTTCATCCACGGCTGTTGGAGCTGCGCTGGCAGGTTGTCCTCGGTCATCATGAAGTAGATCGTGAAGATCCACTCTTCCTCGGCGAGGACGAGGTCCATCAGGCAGTCGGTCCAGTGCTGGCCGCGCGCTTCGGCGATCTCGGACAGCCGCTTGCCGGAATACTGCTGGTTGCCCGCGCTCTTCAGCTCCGTCACCAACACACCCTCGGGGCCAGCCAGCGTTGCCAGCGGCTCCCAGCCGCCGGTCGGTTCAACCAGCTCATGCCGAATCCGCTCGCGCGTGTCGGGATCGCGCAGGTTGTCGAGCAGCTTGCCGTCCGCCGCCGCCCAGTTCGGGATCGCCGAAGCCAGGCCGGTCCCACCGGCAATGTAGGGGTACATGTCGGCGGTGATGTCCAGCCCCTCGGCGCGGGCGGCGTTGACCATCTCGATCGCGGTCGCCATCTTGGGCCAGTTGCGCTTGCCGCCGACCTTGAGGTGGTACAGCTCGAGCGCGCAGCCGGTCTGCCGGGCCAGATCGATCGTCTCGGCCAGTTCCTCAAGGAACTCGTCGGCCTCGGAGCGCATGTGGGTAATGTAGACGCCGCCGTACTCGGCGATCACGCGGCAGGTCTCATACAGCTCCTCGTCAGTCGTGTAGGAGTTCGGCGGGTAGATCAGCGCCGTCGCGACACCGAAGGCGCCGTCTTCCATGACCTCGCGAACGACGCGGAGCATCGTCTCCATCTCCTCCGTTGTCCCCTGGCCAAGTTCCCAACCCTTGACGTACTCGCGCAGCGTGCCGCCGCCGAGGAATGAGCCGTAATTGACGGAGATGCCGACCTCGCCGAGGAAATCGAGCCAGTCGCTGAAGCGCGACCAGGTCTTGATGCGCTGGATAATCTCGTCTGGGACGTCCGCGTAGCCGGCCAGCGCCTGCCCGATCTTGCCGCCGAAGGGCGCTGGGGTCCAGCCCTCGCCGAGGATCTCGGTTGTGACCCCCTGCGTCACCTTCGAGAGCGAGCGCCCGTCGGTGAAGAACGGCACCAGCGAGTGCGACTGGATGTCGATGAAGCCGGGGCAGACAACATGCCCGCTTGCATCGACAACATTCTTCGCCGTGCTCGGATCGATTCGCCCACGCGGCGCAACGGCCACGACCCGCTCACCGCCAATCGCGACATCGCCGTAGAACCACGGGTTGCCTGACCCATCGATCACCTTCGCGCCGGTAATCAGGACATCGTACCTGCTGGTATTGCTCATTCCGCTCCCTCTCTCCTCCCAATCGTCCGGGTAGCATCGCATACCAGCGCGGACACGGAAACAGCCGGTCTGCCGCATCGCTGAGCAGTCGGGTATGCTACAGTAGGCATTAGCACAAGGCCACACGATCGAACGGCTTGAGGGGGAAACGGTGGAACGCGGGACCGGAACGGTGTCCTTCTACGATCCGCAGCGCAACTTCGGCTTCATCGAGCCGGACGACGGCGGCGCCGATGTCATCTTCTACCTGCGCGATGGCGACGAAACCGTCGATATCGGCGACACCGTCTCCTTCGAGCTCGACCGCCGCATGTCCGTCACCGAGGTTGGCCGCCAGGCCATCCGCGTGACGCGGACAGGCTTCCCGGTTACCGCGCGGTAGCCGCAACGGAGAGGGGCCATGACATGCGAAGCCTCGCGCAACGGAGCGTGCCGGGGATATTCCTGACCGTCATCGCGTTCGCGGTCGCTGCTGTCGTGAGTACCGGAACGAATGTGAACCTCGCCTGGCACGAAGTGACGCTGATTGCGCTGGGAATTGGTGTCATCGTATGCCTCGCGCTCGCGATGCCGCCTGGAACCTTTCGACCCATCGCCTCACCAGGGTTCGATATCGTCGATCTGTGCGGCAAGCACCAGCAGGGCAACGAGGATCTCGCTCAGCACAGGTATTGTGCCAACGGCTCTCAGCTGAGGAATATCGACAACTGACGTTCCTTCGCCGAGGATCGGGGCGTAGACCTCAGCCTGACGATCATTCACGGGGACCGTCCGGTTGCAGATGCCGGTTCCGAGTGGTTCGCGCCCGGACTCTGTCTCATACGCGAAGATGAGCCATTCCTGACCTGGCGCGAACGAAATCGTGCAGTCTCCGCCACCATGCCCTGCCTGCACGTCGTAGGTCGCGCGAACCGGGCCAGCCCAGACCGTCGATGCCGCCATCGTGACAACGTACGTTCCGTCGGTTGAGCCGCCACCAAGATCTCGAACCGGATCAGCAGCGATGACATAGCCTCGAAACACGACATCGTAATTGTTGGTGAGGTCTTCGGCGGTCCAGCCGACGGCAGGTGTCGGCTCAGTGGCGCACGAGCAGGCCAGGCAGGTTTCCGGGCTGGACAGCGCAAGGACAATGCTCAATGGAACGGCGAGCGTCGCAATCAGGAACATACGGACGTGCATTGTCTGTCCTCCGACACTGACTGTACGTTTCAACCCCGACGCTCACACATTACCCACATGTAGCGCTCGAATCCAGCGCCTCCAAGGTGCTTATCCGCAGACCTCCTCGAACACGCGCAGGAAGTTGTCGCCGAGGATGCCGCGGATGTCGTCGTCGGAGTAGCCGCGCGCGACGAGGCCGCGCGTGATGTTGGGGAAGTCGCGGTAGTCGTCGAAGCCGATCAAGTTCTTCGGCGTCGTGACGCCATGCTCCTCGCGGAAGCCGATTTCCATCGCGTACCTCGCCAGCATCTGGAGGCCCCACTCCGGCGCCTGCATCGGCCAGTCCGAGCCGATCCCGACGTACTCGGGGCCGACCAGTTGCGCGATGTGGTCGATGTGGTCGAGCATGTGCTCGATCGTCGCGGGCTGCTCGTTCGTCAGGAACATGCCGACGGCGTAGACGCCGATGTAACCGCCGGTTGCGGCGATCGCCTGCAACTCCTCGTCGCTCTTGGCGCGGTCGTGCTTGTGGACCGCTTCAGCGGAGGTGTGCGAGGCGACGACTGGGGCCGTTGATAGCTCACAAGCGTCGAGCGTCGTCTGTTTGCCGCAGTGGCCGGTGTCGACGATGATGCCGAGTTCGTTCATCCTCGCGATGAACTTCTTGCCGAAGTCGGTCACGCCGCAATCGACGCGGTCGGTGCAACCTCCGGCCACGAAGTTGACCGAGTTGTAGGTGAGCTGGATCATGCGCATGCCGAAATCCCACGACTCGTCGAGCTTGCTGAGGTCGTTGCCGAACTGGAGCGTGTTCTGGGTCGAGACGAATCCAGCGTGGATATCGTCCTGCTTGGCGCGGCGGAAGTCCTCGGCCCTGGTTGCCTTGATCAGCCAGGGCAGGTTGTCGAACTGTGCCTGGTTGAGCGCGTAAGTGGCGAGATCATCGCCCGGCGCGTCGACGCCGGTCTGGCGGTTGCCAGCCGTCAGCCCGGAGTCGTGCCAACAGGTGTAGAAGTCGGGAAACTCGCCCTTGATCGCGCTGCGGATCGGCATCTGGACAGCCGACCAGAGTCCCTTGTCCACCTGCCGGTGCTCCTCGAACTCCGACTTGAGTTGCTCGACCATCTCGTCGGTAAACGAGCGGTAGCCGCACGGCCCCTGAAAGAGCGTGTCGATGATGATGCTCTCGGCATGCAGCCGCGTGGCGCGTTCTTCCTGCTCGTCTGTCAACCCGAAATCGAAGTCTGCGAACATCTCGGCCCTCACCTCCACCCAGAGGGTACCCGGCCCCTCTCCCAATCCTGGGAGAGGGGTGATCGTTTCATGTATCCCTGGCGCATCGTCTTCGATTCAGGCCGTGCAGTCAACTCCGTCGTCCAGGCGCCGGTGCAGACATGTCGATTCTGACCTGCCTGCTTCGACTATGAAATGACCGGCGGTCAGCGCGGTCGCAACGGAGCGACCGCGAGATGAAGGGATCGATCGTGAGCAAGCACAGTAGCTTCGACCGCAACGTACCGCGCTACTACCTGTTCTCCGGGTTGACGAGCAGCATGTTCTGGCTGCCGATCTGGATCATCTTCCTTCAGGATCGCGGGCTGAGTCTCGGCCAGATCGGCATGTTGGAGGTCGTGGCCCTGATCGTCGGGGCCGTCATGGAGGTGCCAACCGGTGTCGTCGCCGATACCTACGGACGGAAGGTTTCGCTGACGATCGGGGCCTTCCTGAACGGTCTGGCATTGCTGGCGCTGCTGACCGGCGTGCTCTCACCGGTCTTCTTGATTGGTTACATCCTCTGGAACGTGTCCTATACGTTCTTCTCCGGCGCGGGCGAAGCGTTGCTGTACGACAGCCTCAAGCTTGCAGGCCGGGACGCGGACTACACAGCGATCACCGGGCGCAACATGGTCATCGTCCAGGCGGCTGGCGGCATCGCCGGTCTGCTTGGTGGGCTTATCGCTGCCTGGGACATGCGCGCCTGCTTCGTCATCACCGCTGTCCTGACCTTCGCCGCCGCCGCTGTCGCGCTGTCGATGAAGGAGCCGCCCCACGCTGACGATGGCGGAAACCGGCTCGGCTACCGCGAGAACCTGCGGGTTGGGATGCGGATCGCGGTCAGCCTGCCGCGTGTGCGCTACATCATCCTCTTCGGCGCGACGATCTCGCTCTTCTCGATCCTGCTGGTTGGCTTCCTCTTGCAGCCGTACGCTGAAGAGGTTGGCCTGCCGATCTGGTCGATGGGAGCGATCCTGTTGCTGGCGAACGGTGGCGCAATGGTCGGAGCGTGGCTGGCGGGCCGTGCCGAGCGTCGGTTGGGACGTACGCGACTGCTCGTCATCGTCCCGGCTGCGGTTGTCGGGCTGCAACTGCTGCTGTGGGTCGCGGCAGCGCCGCCTGCCGTGATGCTGTTCGCGGCCATCTCGCTGGCAATCGCCCTGGCCCAGCCGATCCTGTCCGCGATGCTCAACGAGGCGATCCCAAGCGCCCAGCGCGCGACCGTCATCTCATTGCAGTCGCTGCTCTTTTCGCTCGTGGCCAGCCCGCTCCAGATCGCACTGCTCACCATCGCCGCCCGAACGAGTGCCGCGTTCGCGATCGGAGTCGCGGCAGTGCTGCTGGCCTGCCTGGTCGTGCCAGTCTTCCTGCTCCTCCAGCGCGCGTCGTCTGAACGCGAACCAGACGCGGACAGCCTGAATCCTGTGGTTCCAGTTGTCGCGGTTGCCCGCGCACTGGCCGCGGATTGACGGCGGGGATGCCCGGCACTTGCGACCTGCGTGCTATGCTGGCCATCTGACACAACGTGCATGATGGCGGTGCAACATGGCAGCGACAGCGCCGGTTGGTCAACAACACCAGCCACGTCCACCCACCCCGATCGTCGGACGCGCCCGCGAGCAGGACCAGCTTCGCGAACAGCTCGCGGCTGCTGTCGCCGGGCAGGGTGGCCTCGTTCTGATCGGCGGTGAGGCGGGCATTGGCAAGACGGCCCTCGTCCGCTGGCTCGCGGACGAAGCGGTCCAGCACGATCACGGCGCGCTCGTCCTGAGTGGCGGCTGCTACGACCTGACCGTCACGCCGCCCTACGGCCCCTGGCTTGACGCATTCGAGCGCTACCAGCCCGCTGCTGACGCTGCGCCACATCCACGGTTCACGCCGCACGCGACAACCAAAACGCAGACCTGGTTCGACACGATCCAGACATTCCTGACCGGCATCGCGGCCAGCCAACCCCTCGTCCTCATCCTCGAAGACGTGCACTGGTCGGACCCGGCCAGCCTGGACCTGCTGCGCTACATCGCTCGCCGGATCCGCGAGCAGCATCTGCTGCTGGTGGTGACCTACCGCAATGACGAGCTGTCGCACGGGCATCCGCTCGACGCGACACTGCCGCTCCTCATCCGTGAAGCGCACGGAACGCGGATCGACCTGCGCCGGCTGGATTCCAGTGCCGTTGACCAGCTCGTCGGCGATCGCTACGGGCTGCCTGCCAGCGATCAACGCCAACTGGTTGCGTACCTCGAAAGACTTGGGGGAGGCAACCCGCTCTTTATCGAAGAACTGCTGCGCACGCTCGAAGCCGAACGGCGCTTGCGCTCCAGTGGCGAAAGTTGGAACGTGGAGGATCTCAGCGCCATCCGCGTCCCGCCATTGCTGCGACAGTTGATCGACCGACGCCTGAGTCAGTTGAGCACGCTGACACGCGATGCACTGACAGTCGGCGCGATCGTCGGTCAGGATCTGCCGCTCGACCTGTGGGGCGCGCTGACAGGCGTCACACCCGACCAACTCGCCGATATCGTTGACGAGTCGCTGCGTGCGCACATGCTGGAGGAACTGCCAACCGGAACCGGACTGCGCTTCACGCATGCCCTGATCCGGGAAGCGATCCACGCCAGCATGGCCCTGCCGCGCCGCCGTGTCTGGCACCGTCGTCTGGCGGAGATGTCGATCGCATCGACGAACAGCAGCCCGGACACGGTCGCGTACCACTTTCAGCAGGCGGGGGACGAACGCGCGATCGAATGGCACGTGCGGGCTGGTCTTCAGGCACGGAACTCCGCCTGGATCAGCGCAGCCCACCACTTTGAGATGGCCGCGACGTTGATGGAAGGTGACCAGACACGCGCGGGCGAACGCGGCTGGTTGCGCTTCTACGCCACATATCTCCTGCGCTTTTCGGGAAACTCAGGCGCTATCAAACGTCTCGACGCCATCGAACAGGCGGCGATAGCCAGCGGAGATGCGTTGCTCGCGGCATATGCCTGCTACACCCGTGGATCGCAACGCTGCATGCAGGGCGACATTCAGCGCGGTCTCCTGGATATCAAACAGGGCATGGCGGGCATCGATGTCCTGCTCGAAACGCGGTCCGTCTCGTCTGTCGATGCCGGTGCGCTCGCCGTCATCCGCCGGCTGCTTCCTTCCAATGAGGCTGGACTCGATCCTCACGAAACACCGCACCGGCAGGCTACCAGCAGCCTGCCGAGGGTCAACCTGCAGCGAGGCATCCTGATCAACTGGCTCGGCAAGAGCGGTCGGTGAAGCATTCATCGATACCATGCGCGCCACGTTCGACGATGCGTACCTGATGCAGTTCCACGCCATCGGGGCACTGCTTGGGCTTGGTCATGCGTATGCGGGACTTGGCCGACCAGCGGACGCGCGCCGCACATTCGCGATTGCCCGTGCGGCCTATTCCATCCACCGTGACTTCGCCATGGTTGAAGACACGATCGCGGCTGAACTGTTGATGGCGCTCATTCCCTGTGAAACCGACCAGATCGCGGAGCGGGACCGCCTCGTCAGAGAGGATGCCGAGGCATGGGAGCGCTGTCGCGGGGTCACGATCACGACTGCCGGTGATGGCGCGCCCGGTGAACTGCAACTCGATCTGCTCGAAGGCCGCTGGCTGAAGGCGTGCCAATTGGCGACAGACCACCTCTCGGCCCCATGGATCACCCAGGCGCAGGAAGCAATCGTCACGCTCGGCGTGCTGGACCGCCATCGTGGGGAACCTGACCGGGCGTGGGAACGGGTGATCCAACTGTTGCCCCTAGGGCCGGCGACCGATCCCGGCGGCAGCTACTTCGCTCACGCGATCGCCGCGATCGCCCTGGCCGCCCATCTCGCACTGGACGCTGATGATCTAGCAGCGGCGCAACGCTGGATCGCGACCCACGCTTACTGGCTCGACTGGAGCGGAGCCAGGCTCTGGCTCGCGGACCATCAACTCCTCCAGGCGCGCTGGCACGAGCAATCCGACGATCGCGCCAGTGCCCGCCAGCACGCCGAAACCGCGCTGGCGTTCGCATCCGACCCACGTCAACCGCTTCGGATCGTCGCCGCCCAGCGGATGCTCGCACAACTCGCGACCGGCGACGGCCAGTATGACCTCGCGAAAGCAAGCCTCGACCAGTCACTCACACTTGCCGAAACCTGCGCCGCACCGTTCGAGCGCGCCCTGACGCTGCTGGCACAGGCCGAGTTGCAGATCGCCACCCGCCAGTAGAGCGCTGCACAGTCAGTGCTCGACGACGTATGCGCGATCTGTATCCCGCTCGATGCCCGCCCCACACTCGCGCGAGCCGCCGCGCTTCAGGCCGCGATCGCCCCGGCCAGCTACCCCGATGGCCTGACCGCACGCGAGGCCGAGGTGCTACGCCTCATCGCCGCCGGCCACAGCAACCGCTCGATTGCCGACACGCTCTTCATCAGCCCACGCACGATCGAACGCCACATCGCCAACATCTACCTCAAGATCGACGCGCATAGCAAAGCCGAAGCGACCAGGTACGCACTCCGGCACAACCTCGCCTGACGCGGACACATGACATTGATGCTTGACGATGAGCCGTGACAATAGCATGATGACGACAACGCTCCTGCCGCAGCAGAAATGAGTCACGTTCATGCCAGATGCCGCTCGTCCGGGAGAGCGTGTGACGTTGCCGATCAGTCGCGCGCGGCTGATCGGTCGTGAGCACGAACCGGAGACGATCGCCAGCCTCCTGCAGCAGGATGATGTGGCGCTCGTCACACTCATCGGTCCGGGTGGGGTCGGCAAGACGCGGCTCGCATTAGCGGTTGCCAACACGCTCAACGATGCGTTCCCGGATGGGATCCTGGTTGTCCAGCTCGCGCCACTCAACGACGCCGCACTCGTCGTCCCGGCGATCGCGGGCGTCCTTCGGATCACCGAGCAACCGGGTCAATCATTGCTGGGGCAGATCAACACGGCCATCAGCGACCGGAGACTGCTGCTCGTGCTCGACAATGTCGAGCACGTCATCGCGGCTGCGCCAGCCATCGGTGACATACTCGCGTCCTGTCCGAACCTGACAGTCCTCGCGACCAGCCGGACGCCACTGCGTTTGTACAACGAGCGGGAGTATCCAGTGCGCCCACTGGCGCTTCCCGATCCTGCCAGCCTGTCTTCGGGCGCCGACCTGCTGTCGTTCGGCGCGACGGCGCTCTTCATCGAGCGAGCCGCCCGGGTCAATGCCGAGATCAGCGCGACGAACAGCAACGCGGCCACGATTACCGAGATCTGTCGGCGTCTTGACGGCCTGCCGCTGGCAATCGAGCTCGCAGCAGCCCGCACAAAGATGCTCTCGCCGCAGGCAATCATCGACAGACTCGAACGCCGGCTCCCGCTGCTGAGCGGCGGCGCGCGTGACCTCCCTGCCCGGCAACAGACCATGCGCGCTGCAATCGCCTGGAGCTACGACCTGCTGACCCCCGACGAGCAGCACCTGTTCCGCGCGCTCGCGGTCTTCCTGGGCGGTTGGACCCTTGCGGCCGCCGAAACGGTCTGCGGCCAGGCAGACATCTTCGATCGCCTGGCGGCCCTCGTCGACCACAGCCTGGTCCGCCAGATCCAGCAACCCGAAGGCGCTCTGCGGTTCGTTATGCTGGAAACGATCCGCGAGTATGCACTGGAGAAGCTTCAGGAGCACGGCGAGATCGAGCACAGCCGTGAGCAGCATGCCCACTGCTTTCTTGCAATGTCTGAAGACGCTGGCAACCACCTGATGGGCGCGGGTGACAAGGTGTTGTTGCGCCAGCTTGAAGACGACTACGGCAACCTGCGCCTCGCGCTCGACTGGTCGCTCGAACATGATGTCGAAGCCGGGATTCGTGCCGGAGCGGCCCTCTGGCAGTTCTGGCTCGTCCACGCCCATTTCGATTCCGGACGACGATTTCTCGAAGCGGCCCTGGCGGCGGATGCCGCGATTTCCGATGCAGTGCGCGCCAGGGGCCTCGACACGGTCGCCAGCCTAGCGTCGTGGCAGGGCGACTTCGCACGGGCAATTGAACTGTTCGAGACGAGTCTGGCTATCTTCCGTTCCATGGGTGACGAATGGAACATTGCCAACACCCTGCGTGGCCTGGGGCGGGCAGCGATGGCGCAGGGCGACTTCGCACGAGCAGACCAGACCGGCGAGGAAAGTGTTGCGATCTTCCGGACGCTGGCTGATACGCGTGGTCTGCAAGGGGCAATTGGCAATCTTGGATGGAATGCGCTGGGCACCGGCAACCTGGAGCGCGGTCGCGCATTGCTTGAGGAGAGTCTCGCGCTCGCGCGGAGCCTGCAAAACACCGCCGGGATTGTGAACTACACCGCAGGACTCGCGTTCGTTGCCCTGGACAGAGGCGACCTGGAACGGGCGACAGCGCTCTTCACCGAAACGATCGCGCTCTGCCAGGAGGTCGACGACACACGCTTCATCGCGCTCTGCTTCGAGGGATTCGGGCGGATCGCCGCTTGTCAGGCTGAGCTCGAACGGGCCGCGCGCCTGTTCGGAGCGGCGGAAGCATTGCGAACAGCAATTGGGATGTCAGTCGTTGAGGAGTTTCTGCGACCTCAGCTCGAGCGCGACGTCGCGTCGGTGCAGTCACGGTTGGATGCGGGTGCGTATCAAGCCGCCTGGGATGCCGGCCAGGCGATGCCGGTGACGGACGCGCTCGATACCGCTCGTTCGGAGAACCTGCCCGTCGAGCCGGGAGCGCCCACCCAGATACCCAACCTGGGCATCAGCGCGCGAGAGATCGAGGTGCTGCGCCTGCTCGTCGATGGCACGTCCAACCAGGAGATCGGCGAGGCGCTGTTCATCTCACCGAACACCGTCGCAACCCATGTTGCCAACATCATGAACAAGCTCGGCGTCGAATCGCGGACAGCCGCCGCCACGTATGCCATCCGGCATGGGTTCGTCTGAGCGTCCCAGGCTCCACTCATTAGAAATAACTAGTCGATCTCCGCACGCGAATCATTATCGCGCGGGATGTGGCCCGCCGGTCTCAGGAGCATGCTGTGGATGTGGTTGACGAAGCAGTCGTCACCACCGAACAGCAGTCAAGAAGGAGACCGGACATGCAGGCAACAGTCACGACGCGGCGCTTCGACTCACGGCAGATCAAGCAGGCGGCGCTGGCGGTCGGGCTCATCACGAGCCTGGCAATCGGCGCAACGACAGCATCGATCGTCCGCGACATATCTGGAACGGACAGCAGCACGGCAGCGCTGGCTGGCGCACCGGCGGCACGCAGCGAGATGACCAGCTATACGTTCCGCGAGCAGAACCTCCACCTTCCGACAACAGGCGCTGTGCAGGCAGCGAACACGAACTCCAACTACCAGTTCATGGAGCAGAACCTGTATCTGCAGAACGACAACGTGCAGCCTGCCGCGATCGGCGTCGATGCCATGCGCTTCCGTGAGATGAATCTGGACCTGCCGGGTCCGATTGCGGCGGCAACGCCGAACTGGCGGGTCATCGAGGAGAACAGTTACGGCGAGGACTTTATCTTCGCGGCATCGGGAAGTGATTCGCTGGCTCCGAGCCCCGACGATGTTTCGCAACCGCTCACCGGCGAGGTGACCTACTAGCCCCGACGCCAATCCACGAACACTTCTTTCCCTCATCAGGCGGCTCTGTCCCCACATGGCAGAGCCGCTCACTCTCTGACACGTTCCGCGTCACGTGCGGGCAACGCGGTCGATCGACAGGATACGATGGCCATGCAGACGCTACGACGGCACAACCCGACGCACGTTGCAGACGACCAGTGGCCAGCAACGGCTCCGGTCGATCTCGACACGGCCAGTGGATGCGCATGCCTGCGGCGAATCTGCGATGCCGAACGCCAGATCAGCGAGGCGCTGGACGCCGCGCGCGCGAGCATCGCTCACTGCGAACGCGCGCTGGAACTGGTAGCCGGGGCACGCAGGCTCGCGACCGTCGGGCACATACAGTCGCAACCTAACCAGCCGGAATGCCGGAACGCCTATCCCGATCGGCTAACCACTCGTGAGGCCGAGGTACTGCATCTGATCGCCGCCGGTCATAGCAACCGCAAGATCGCTGAGGCACTCTTCATCAGCCCGCGCACGATTGAGCGCCACATCGCCAACATCTACCTGAAGATCGATGTCCATAGCAAGGGCGAAGCAACCGCCTACGCGCTCCGGCATGACATGCCGTGAATGCTGCTGGCGCGGCAGACACACCGCAGTGCTAGACTGGAGATCGCCACTCAACCACATCGCCCGATGCGCACCGTCCGGCACACCGTCTTACCACGAGGCACGCTATGGCGCATGGTTCAAAGCAGGCTCAATCATCGCCCTCACAAGCGCCCATTCTGTTTGGGCGCGATCGTGAACTGGACGTGCTCAGCCAGCACCTGACGAGGACACTGGCGGGACGTGGCAGCATCGTTCTGGTTGGCGGCGAGGCTGGCATCGGCAAGACCACGTTGATCGAGTCGGTTGCGAACGAGGCGCGCACCCGTGGAGCGCTGGTGCTGACCGGGCATTGCTACGATCTGACTGCAACGCCGCCCTACGGCCCGTGGGTCGAGATACTTGACGGCTGTCCGAACGATCCCGACCTGCCCGAACGGCCACCAGCGTTCGACTATGGCGAGAACCTGACCAGCATCCCATCCCAGGCCATCCTCTTCGAGCGTCTGTTCACGTTTTTCGTGGCTGTCAGCGCAGCCCGGCCACTCGTACTTGTACTCGAAGATCTGCACTGGGTAGACGATGCGTCGCTGGACCTGCTGCGCTACCTGGCACGCCGGGTCAGCGGCCAGCCTGTCCTGATCGTCGTGACTTACCGCGACGACGAGATCACACGCCGCCATCTGCTCTTCCAGACCCTGCCGGTCCTCGTCCGTGAAGCCTCCGCTGGGCGACTCCACGTCGCGCGCTTCGACCGCGTCGCCCTGGAGCATCTGGTGTCGGAGCGCTATGCGCTCAGTGGAACCAGTCACGAGCGCCTCGTCGCGTTTCTGCAGAACATGTCGGACGGGAACCCAATGTATGCCAGCGAACTGTTGCGCTCGCTGGAGGAGGACCAGCGCCTGCGCCGCGATCAGACCGGCTGGCACATCACCGAGCTGGACCGGACGCAGATCCCCGCCCTTATCCAGCAGGTAATCGAGACCCGTTTGGCGCGCCTCGACGACAGCACACAGCGCCTGCTCGAAGTCGCAGCCGTGATCGGGCAGGATGTCCCGCTCGACCTCTGGAGCAGCGCGTCCGAAGCCAGCGACGCGGACCTGGCGGACGCGATCGAGCAGGCGGTGGCTGCCGGACTCCTCGCCGAGTCCGACGGCGGCTCCTCGCTACGCTTCACGCACGCGCTCATCCGCGAAGCGGTCCACGAACGCCAGATGCTGCTGCGCCGCCGCCCCTGGCACGGGCGCGTCGCGGATGCGTTGATCGCGTCGCAGCATCCCGATCCTGACGCTGTTGTCTATCACCTGGAACAGGCCAACGACCCGCGTGTCGTCGACTGGCTAATCCGCTCGGGCGAGCGGGCGCAGCAGCGCTTCGCCTGGCCGATGGCTGCGAATCAATTCGACCGGGCGCAGGCACTCCTGACCAACGATCCAGAGCGGGCCAGCCAACGCGCCTGGCTGCTGTTTCGCATCGGCGTCCTGGTTCGCAATGACGACCACGCCCGGAGTCTGGGCTATCTGGACGAGGCCGAGCGCATCGCAGTAACCGTCGACGAATCTGTCCTCGCGCAGCTGGCACGCGCCCACAAGGGACTGGTCCACTGCTATACGGGTGACGTTCGCCAGGGTTTGATCGATCTCGAAGCCGGCGTGCTGGCCCTCGAACGACTTGACGAAGCGCATAGCGAGACGCTGCGGAGCGTCACGGCGACGAACGAGGCAATCCTGGGTGTTCAGGGACGGGCGACGCTGGCGCAGTGGCTGGCGAATGTCGGCAGCTTCGGGCAGGCCAGAGCGCTGCTGCTGGGCTGGAACGACGCCGAGCGGAATGCATCCGCCGACGCACATCGCGCCGCCGGCATCATCGCGTCGAACCTCGGCGAGCCGGACCTGGCGCGCGGCTGGTTCCGGCGCTCGCGTGCGGTCTACGAAGCCCGCAACGATCGCACACAGGCTGGTGATGACGCCTATCACGAGCTGCTCGATGTCCAGCTTCCCTTCGCGGTGGATCGTGTGGAGGAGCGGCGCGAGCTGGCGCGAACTGTCCAGGCTCTCTGGACCGATCCGGTCGATCCGTCGCAGTCAATATGGGCCACGCAGGCGATTGCGGCGGTCGAGTATGTCATCAGCGGCGAGTGGCCGCGCGCGGCGGAGTATTTCAACCAGCAGCGTGACCATCCGCGGTTCCAAACATCGCCATTCAATAGCTGGAGGCTGAGGCTCGCCCGCTATCGCGGCGAACCGGGAACCGCCTGGGCGGCGATTCGCGCGGCGCTACCAGGCGGTCCCACGACCGAACTGGGAGAGCACGGCTACGTGGTGCTCGACGAACTCCAGCGCCTGGCCGCCGAACTGGCGCTGGACGCCGACGACCACCCGCAGAGCCGCGCCTGGCTCGATGCACACGACCGCCTGCTCAGCTGGAGCGGTGCCGTCCGTGGCCGGGCCGAGAACCGGTTCGCCTGGGCACGCTATCATCACCTGGCGGGGAACGCAGACGAAGCGCGAGCACACGCCCAGCAGGCACTGACCCACGCCAGCGATCCGCGCCAGCCACTCGCGCTCATCGCCAGCCAGCGCTTCCTGGGCATCCTCGCCAGCGAGGATGAACGCTACGTCGCTGCCGATGAGCATCTTGCGGCGGCGCTGAAACTGGCCGACGCCTGCGCCGCGCCGTTCGAGCGGGCGTTGACATTGCTGGCACTGGTCGAACGACACGCTGTCACTGGTAATATCGACAAGGCACGGCGACTCCTCGACGAGACGCGCTCGATCTGCGCGCCGCTGCAAGCGACACCGACGCTGGAGCGTCTGGACGCACTGGAGGAGCAGCTAGCGGCGCGACGCCAGGCCGGTGATCTCCCAGCCGGGTTGAGCCAGCGCGAAGCCGACGTGCTGCGGCTGGTCGCCTCGGGGCTGACCGACGCCGAAGTGGCCGAGCAGCTGTTCATCGCCCGCCGCACCGTCAATACCCACCTGACCTCGATCTACACCAAGCTCGGCGTCAGTTCGCGCGTCGCGGCCACCCGCTTCGCCGTCGAGCACGGGCTGGTCTGACCGCCGCCACCTCTACGTACAATCACGCATCGTTCCCGTTCACGAATCACGTTATCCACACGATTCGGGTGACGCTTCGACGCGCCTACTGTATCCGTGCCAGGCCGACAACACGCGATGGACGGCAGCTCAGCACTCACATCTTTACGAACCATGTGAGTCAGCGTGTGAGTCAGGTGTGGCGAGACGTTCCGCTGAGGAGGATGCTGGAACCAACCAGTCTCAGCGTCGAGCAGCGCGACCAAAGGCAGCGTCGGAAGGGAACGCACGATGCAGGCGATGTCGATCGGCACGAGCGAGGACTGCCGACATCTGGAGCAGCTGCACGATGCTGAGCGCCAGCTCATCGACGCGCTGGCTGCCGCACGGGAATGTATCGCCCGTTGCGAGCAGGCGCTTCACACACTGGCCGAGATCCGCTTGCGCATCGCAGCCGAACAGCAAGCCAACCCACTCACCGCCCAGCATCTCGCACACGTAACACTGGCGCAGAACGGTCACGACAACGGATGCCGCGCGTCACAGCGGGCCGCTGGCCTGACCGCACGTGAGGTCGAGGTTCTGCAACTGATCGCCGCTGGCCATAGTAACCGCCAGATCGCCGAATCGCTCTTCCTGAGTCCACGCACCATCGAGCGCCACATCGCCAACATCTACCTCAAGATCGATGTCCACAGCAAGGCCGAGGCGACCTCCTACGCTCGACAGCGGGGCCGCGCCTGACGGACGGCCACCCGGTCGATCTACGTAGGGCCTGCCAGAAAATACATACCTCCAAATACATACCTCAACGGATGCCGCGACAGCGTCCGCGTCCTACCGTGGAACGTGCCGAGGGATTCGAAGGGCGCTCGCGACATCCGTCGCCGGCATCCGGCGATTCCCCCGGCGCTGGAATGCAGATTTAAGGAAGGGAGTCCCATGATGGAACGCCGCGAGATATCGCGCAGAACCGTGTTGCAAGGCGGCGCGGCAATGGCCGGGCTGGCATTGCTCCGTTCTCAGTTACCGACACGGGCGTCCGCCAGCCAGTCCAGCAAGGGGTCGTTCTCCTGGCCTGCCCAGGTGGCGCTGAGCTTTCCAGCCCGGCCCGGCGAAGAGGTCGTACCCTGGCTGGATCAGCCAGCCCCAAATCCAGTGCCGGACATCCTCGGAACGCCGCTCCACTGGGAGGATCTGGATTCCTGGATCACGCCCAACGACGAGTTCTTCACCGTCAGCCACTACGGCCTGCCCACAGTCGATCCGGCCGCGTGGCGGCTGGAGATTCACGGCCTTGTCCAGCGACCAATCACCGTCTCGCTCGACGATCTCAAAGCTCGTTCGAGCGGCGATGTTCCCTTCACACTGGAGTGCTCCGGGAACCACGGACTGCCGTTCCTGATCGGCGCAGTCAGCAACGCCATCTGGACTGGCACGCCGCTCGCGTCGCTGCTCGAGGAAGCGGGCGTGCTCGCTGACGGACGTGAAGTCGTCTTCTGGGGAACCGATTTCGGCCCGCAGGAGGTCAATGGCGTCGAATACACCGAGCAGTTCGCGCGCAGCATGTCGCTGGCCGAGGCAATGGACCCACGCAACATCCTCTGCTGGGGCATGAACGGCGAGGCACTGCCCCCCAAGCACGGTGGTCCAGTGCGCTTAATCGCCCCCGGCTGGTATGGCGTCGCCAATGTCAAGTGGCTGCAACGGATCGAGATCCTCGACCGACCGTACGAAGGCCGCTTCATGGCGCGTGAATATGTCACCATCCGTAACGAGGAGCGCGATGGCCAAACGCTGGCGCGCTTCACCTCGGTCGGCTATGACCGGCTCAAATCAGTGCCGGCCAAGGTCACCCATCTCGACGGCCAGTACCGGATCATCGGTGTCGCCTATGGCGCTCCGATCGCGCAGGTCGAGGTGCGCATCGATGAAGGCGCCTGGCTGCCAGCCACGATCGAGGAGCGCGGTGACACCGAGTATGCCTGGACAATCTGGAGTTTCGACTGGGGCCAGCCCTCCACTGGCGAGCACACGGTCACCTCGCGCGCGATCGACACCGCCGGCAACATCCAGCCCGACATGGACGATCCACTCATCGCCAACAAGCTGACATTCTGGGAAAGCAATGGGCAGGTCACGCGGCGCGTGAACACCGGCGCGCGCATGTTCCCGGAGACTGGCTACACCGTGTCCGGCGCATTCCTGACCTTCTGGCAACAGCACGGCGGCCTGGCAACCTTCGGCTACCCGATCACCGAGGAGTTCGAGGAGGAGGGGATGACCGTCCAGTACTTCGAGCGCCAGCGCTTCGAGCTGCATCCGGATAATCCGGCGCCCTACAATGTGCTGCTCGGTCTGCTTGGGATCGAAGCGATGGAGGGTATGACGCCACACCCACGCGCCCAGCCGAAGGATGGTGGCGTCTGCGACTACTTCGCGCCAACCGGCCACAACGCCTGCGGCCGCTTCCGCGAGGTCTGGCAGCAAGGTGGGCTGATGATCTACGGCTACCCGATCACCGA
>Ga0136611_10000554_pt1 | contig 24780 bp, 32 predicted proteins | sample AntDrymUQ2232306_2_FD_106645 | JGI IMG/M metagenome (GOLD analysis project Ga0136611, IMG submission 106645) | Polar desert sand microbial communities from Dry Valleys, Antarctica - metaG UQ223 (23.06) | ecosystem: Environmental > Terrestrial > Soil > Desert | place: Antarctica: Dry Valley...
ATCCTGATGGCGTGGCGGTGGCGCTCCTCGTCCAGGGTGAAATGGCGCTCGCGCGCGGTGACGCTGCCGAGGGAGGCGATCGCTTCCGGCAGAGTCTGCGGCATTATCGGACGCTTGGCAAGCCGTGGGGGGTGATCGAGAGCCTCGACGGACTGGCGATGATTGCCGTCGGACATGGGGAACAGGAACGGGCCACTCGACTGTTTGGCGCCACCGACGTGCTCCGTGACCGACTCAACATCCGGGTGGATTCCATTCTTCACGAACAACGCAGCGAGGCCATCCAGATGCTGCGCTCAAACATGGGTGAGCAGGCGTTCGATGCGGCCTGGGCAGGTGGGAAGCCCTCCTCACTCGATGCACTCATCGCTGAGGTTGAGGCGATGGACCGTGAGAGCGACTCGTCATCCGAGCGCCGCATCCCAACACCTCCAACGCAAGGTCTGTCGCCACGCGAACTCGACGTCCTCCACCTGCTGGTCGACGGCAAGTCGGACCGGGAGATTGCCGCCGAGTTGTTCATCAGTCACCACACGGTCATGCGCCATGTCTCCAATATCCTCGGTAAGCTCGGCGTCGACTCGCGCACTGCCGCCGCCACCTACGCCGTGCGCCACGGACTGTCCTGACGCCACGTGAGACACCGTCCGTGTGACTAAACTGAAGCGCAGGTGAGATGCCCATGTTCCTCGGTCAGCCCGGTTCCACGCAGTGCGACGAGATCGGCGTGTAGCTGGGTGCGACAGCGGTGTGTGACCTCATCCGCGCGGGTCGCCAAGCCGTCGAAGAATGTGTCCAACTCGGCTCGCACACGACTGGCAGTCCCCCAGCAGGTGTTCGCGGTCACCTCGGCGCGTGCCCATTTCCAGATCGCCTCATCGGCGTTGTACTCCGGACTGTAGGCTGGGAGAGCGACCAGTCGCAGGCGCAGGTCGGGCGTGGTGAGATAGGTCCGCAGCGCCTCCCCACGGTGAGCCGGTGCGTTGTCGCAGATCACGATCAGTGGCTCGGGGTGGGCGGCACGCAGCTGTTGGAGGAAAGCCAGCGTCAATCACATGGGCTACGTCGTGCTGGCAGTCGCGGTGGCTGCAGCCGCGACTGACGCAAACGCCCGCGAGATCGCCGTTGATGGGGCGGTGCTGCAGATGGTGAGCCATGGACTCGTCACCGGCGCGCTCTTTCTCCTCGTCGGTATGCTGCAGGATCGGGCGCACACACGCGAGATGGGTGCGTTTGGCGGCCTGCTCCGCTCCGTCCCGTTGCTCGGCTGGTTCTTCATCCTGGCGGCGTTCGCGTCGCTCGGCCTGCCTGGACTCGCACATTTTCCAGCTGAGTTTCAGATCTTCCTCGGGACGCTCAAGGTCGGGCCGGTTGTAACGGTCGTCGTGCTCGGAATCGTCATCACAGCCGGCCTGTATCTCCGGGCAATTCAAACAACGTTTCTGGGTGAACTGTCAGATCGGTGGGAGCGAATGCCCGATCTGACATGGCGGGAAATCTGGTCCGTCGGGCCGTTGCTGGTGCTGACCGTCATCGTCGGCGTCGCACCACGAACGGTGCTGGACATGGTGCACCGGACGGTGGAGAGGCTCGGCCCATGACCGAAGAGATGGGCATGGCCCGCGATCTCGGTCTGATCCTGCCCGATATCATCGTCGTGCTGACTGCTGTCATTGCATTGTGCGCTGGCATGCTCCGCCGGCATGACCTTGCCCTGCCGCTCACGTTGGTGGGCCTGTTCGTGGCGACGGCGCTGACCATTCCGCTCATTGGCAAGAACACCGTCACTTTCAGTGGCACCTACCGCGTGGACGATCTCAGTATCTGGTCAAAGCTCATCCTGCTCCCGGCTACCGGCCTAACCGCAATCCTCGCTGCCACGGAAGTTCGCGGCACCGACCGTGAAGCGACGGTCTACAGCCTGCTCTCGTTCGCCACTGTTGGCGCGCTCGCGCTTTCAGGCGCCGGGGATGTCATGTTCCTGGTGCTTGGCGTCCTGCTGACCAGCCTCGCCTCGTTCGCGCTCGTGGCATACCCGCGAACCGACGTCGCGACAGAAGCGGCGATGAAGTACTTTGTGTTCGGAGCTGTCAGCGGCTCGGTGATGACATTCGGATTGACGTATTGGTTTGGAGCGACGGGGTCGACTCTCATCGCTGATCTCGATCGTCTCGCCAGCATGCGCCTGGCGGCGGTCGCGGGACTGGTGGGGGTGCTGGTCGGGCTGGGATTCAAAGCCGGGCTGACGCCCTTCCACTTCTGGGTGCCGGATGCGTACGACGGTGGGCCGCTGTCGGTAGCCGCATACCTGTCCGTCGTACCGAAGGTTGGCGCGGTGTTCGCGCTGGCCGAGGTCGCCCGCAACCTCCCGCCGGACATCGCCAACTGGCCCATCGGTGTCGCTGGGCTGGCAGTTGCTTCGATGGTTTACGGTAATCTGGCGGCGCTGCCACAGACGAATGTCGTTCGCCTGCTGGCGTACTCCTCGATCGCGCAATCGGGGTATTTGATCTTCGGAGTCGCGGCGATTGGTCGTAGCGACCTCGCTGTTCGTTCACTGGTCGTCTTCGCGGCAGCGTATGCGGCGATGAATATTGGAATGTTCGGCGTCATCGCGGTTGTCGGCCGGAACCTGAGCGACTTCGCGGGCATAGGTCGTGCCCGGCCGTGGCTTGGAGCAGCGACCGTCATCTTTCTGCTGTCGCTGGTCGGCATACCGCCGCTGGCAGGCTTTATTGGCAAGCTCCTCCTGTTTGGTGCGGCGATTGATGCCCAGTTCACCTGGTTGGCGGTCATCGGCATTCTGAACAGTGTGCTCTCGCTGGCCGTCTATCTGAGGATCATCGTGCCGATGTATCAGTCACCGCAGGCCGCACCAGTTCCAGGTCGCATGGCGACTACGGTCCTGGTTGCGTCCGTGATTTTGACGATCGGAATCGGACTTGCCGCGCAGATACTGACGGAACGAATCAGGTGAGTACGCAGGCATCGGGTTCGATGTGAGCATGTCCACGCTGTAGAATCCGGGTTCAGGTACATCGTGTGGAGCATGTACGGCACAGGTTGTGCGAGATTGTGCAGGAGGTTCATTCGCTTGAATTCAGGTTCAGTATGAAAGGTGACGACACGATGGCTGAGCAGGTCAAAGATCCGGTCTGTGGCATGATGGTTGACCCGGAAACAACTAAGCTGAAGTCGGAGCACATGGGTCAGACGTTTCACTTCTGCTCCCCGCGTTGCAAGGCCGTGTTCGATCGTGAACCGATGAAGTTCATGCAGCAAGACCAGGACAGCGGGGCGGGGCGGTAGGATTCGTGCCTATCGAGACAACTGCACGAGTGCTGCCAGGACGGCGATCAGCAGCAGTCCAAGAACAACGGACAATACTTCCAGTCCGTCGGTGCTCAGTGGTGGAATCACGTCGGCCAACGAAACACCGAGCAACACGATCATGGCCAGACTGCCCAGATTATTCAGACAGTTGTCCGCGGCAGCCGTTGAATGTCGACGCTTTAGTGACCTCAGCACACCGTCGGCATGGTGGAGCTAAAACGGAGGGCAGACGCTGCAATCGGGAGGGAGCGGGAGGGCTTGCGTCGCGAGCCACGACAGGATCACGACCAGGTTCAACACGACACCGAGACTGACAAGCACATCGCGGCGATTCAGTGGAATGCGAACCGGCCGACCGAGGAGGGCCGCGACCCGGGCATCGGTCGCTGTAAATCCAGCGAGGATGGCCCGGTGCTCGGCCACTGGTGCCGCTCGAGCCACTTTGATCAGCGCGCTCGCCAGCGTCTCAAACGAGACTGCCGATAGCGCCGCACGATCCGCCGCCAATTCCGCCCTGACTCGAACCCAGTCATCCATCGTTACAAGCACGGGGAAGAGCGCAGCGAGTTGGCGGGCCAACTGGCTGACGAAGAACCGCAGTGGATCACGCCGCGCGACGTGATGCAACTCGTGGCGCACAACTGCCTCGATCTCATCCTCCGTCAAGAGATCCAGGAGCCCATAGCTCAGATAAATCCGTGGTCGGATGATGCCACTGCAGAATGCATACACGGCTTTGTCGGTGGTCACCACAACGTGTCCGTGTGCCTGCACGCGAGCAACGATGTGCCGAACGTGTTCACCCGACTCGTATGCGCGCGCCATCAACACCGCGTTCAGATGCCGCTGCCCGGTGAACTGTCGGATCGACGCGACGGCGAGCCCGATGAGCAGCGGCGCCGCCGCCAGCATGAGGAAGGCAACCAGCAGTGGGGGATAGTGGTGGCTGAACGGCGCGTCCGTGAGATAGCGCGCACAGAAATCGACGTATGAGCGGCCGATCGGCGTCAGCAGCACAGGCCAGATGCCGACCATGACGACGACGAGCGAGGCCAGGGCGGCCACCCGATAACGATGGCGGTCCATCCCGCTAGTCACCGCGGCGACTCCGGATCAGCGCCTCAAGCTCGGCCAGTTGCTCGGGATCGGCGTCGTCGATCAAGTGGGCGAGCGTCGGTGTGCGAAAGTCGGTCATCAAGCCTGCCATCACGCGACGAGCGACCTGCGCCATGAAGATCTCGCGGTCCGTCGCTGATTCGTAGTAAAAGGCGCGACCAGAACGCTGGCGACGCAGGCACTCCTTCTCCACCATGCGGTTCATGACCGTCATGACCGTCTTGACGTTCGTCTGGGGGCCGAGCGCGTCCGTCACGTCTTTCACCGTCACCCGACCGCGTGACCAGACCACCTCAAGGATCTTGGCTTCCAGCTCGCCAAGCACCCGTGCCAACCCCTGGGCGTCAAGATCGAACCGTCGAATATCCACCTCGCCTCCTCAGGGGCCATGCCAGGATGAAAGAACTTAACCTATGTAAGGATACCATTGATGCGGTGTATCGAGGGATCCAGCAGTCGGTGCTGGAGGTATAACAGCCTGTGGCTCCGAGACAGCATCCAGGATGTCGTGGATCTGCCCCGCGTGATCCCCGAAGTTGACGTCCACCCGCTGGATACGGATCGTGCCGTTAGCATCGATCACGACGAACCCCATCTGGGCAACACCAGACATCCCTCCCATCGGTTGACCAGGCTTCGGTAGGAAGTCGAAGAAACGCACCACCGAAAGGTCCTGGTCGACGAGGTCAGGCGTCGCACTGCCGCCGGATTCGGCCTGTTCTTGGCCCTCGCCTGCAGCGCCACACGCACTGATCACAATCGCGAGGAGAAGGAGTGCGACCAGTGGCGCGATGCGGGCGGGAAGACGCCCGATCCCATCGAGGATGCCATCGCGTATTGTCACGGAACCTCCAGTTGCCGGCATGTTCTAGCGTAAAGAACGCCGTTCCCACACCATCGGGCGGGAACGGCGCGAGAACGCATTACTCGGTGAGCGCCTCAATCACCGATTGCGCGTGCATCTCGAGGTGCCCGGCATGCGGTGAGACAACGTGCTTGCCATCCTGCGCCTCGAGCTGGCGCACAAACGCTTCGAGGATATTGACCGCAACTGCTGGCTGATCCCGCTCAAGCGCTGCGTCTGCAGCTCCGAGCTTGGCCACCAGACTTCGGGTCACCCCCTGGTTATCGATGTGCCCTTGCTCCCTCGCGTGCTCGACGCAGGCTTGCAGCGACGCAATCGTCTCCCCGTGCGGGCACATGCTCATCTCCTGGGCGGCGACTGGTCCCACCACTGCCAGGCTCAGCACGATCGCGATCGCGGCCGTCAGGAATATCTTCATCTTCGTCCCGTTCCAATCGTGTTACGTCCACAGGTCATCGTCTACTGCTCATCAGCTCGGGGCGCCAGCTCCATCCCGGATGATTCCGGCGCAATCACATTAGCTTACACGATGTAAGTATAACTGGCTCGCGCTCGTCGCTTTCTCGCCGTGTCTCTTTGTGCGTCTCTATCAATGACAGAGGGCAGAGGATAGAGACGAGGCGCTAGAGGGTGTTATGCACTTGCGATCTGAGATACCCGCGAACGTACGCGATGATGGCGTGCGCCGGACCGCTATCGACCTCATCAAAGAACCGCCGCACCATCGACGGCTGGCACCCGATGACGCAGAACATCGCGAACGTACGTTGATCAGCAGCGATTTAAGATATACATCGAAAGTTCGCAAAGTGCATAACACCCTCTAGCGTTCGATCGGGGTGCCGATCACGTTGCCCCACTCGGTCCATGAGCCGTCGTAGTTGCGGACGTTCGGATAGCCGAGCAGCTCATGGAGGACAAACCAGGAGTGTGACGACCGCTCGCCGATCCGACAGTAGACAACGATCGGCCCGTCGGGCGTGATGCCCTGGGCCCCGTACAGCTCCTTGAGCTCGTCGGCGCTCTTGAAGGTGCCGTCGTCGTTGACTGCCTTGGCCCAGGGGATGTTACTCGCGCCGGGGATGTGCCCGCCGCGCAGTGCCCCCTCCTGCGGATAGTCGGGCATGTGGAGCATCTCACCCGAAAACTCGCCCGGCGAGCGCACGTCCACCAGCGGGTGTCCCTGGCCCGTCTTCTGCAGACGCTGATAGCCGATATGCTGCACCACCTCGTCGCGGAAGGCGCGGAGCTCGGCATTCTCCTTCGCGCCGGTATACGAGGTCGGCTGCACTCGCGGGACTTCACGGGTCATTGGCCGACCCTCTTCCTCCCACTTCTTGCGACCTCCGTCCATGATCTTGACGTTGTCATGCCCCATGTAGCGGAAGAACCAGTAGGCGTATGCTGCCCACCAGTTGTTCTTGTCACCGTAGAAGACGACCGTGGTGTCTCGGTCGATCCCGAGCCGGGACATCAGTTGATTGAAACCCTCGGCGTCGATGAAATCCCGCGTATCATCCCGCTGGAGATCTTCGTGCCAGTCGATCTTCACCGCTCCGGGTACGTGTCCGAGCTCATAGAGCAACACATCCTCATCGGCTTCTACGATGCGGATGTCTCCGTCACCCGGACGCTGCTCAACCCAGTCGGTTGTCACCAGCACGTCCGGGTTGGCGTAGGCTGTGTCGGTTGTCATGTGAACCTCCTTCATCCAGATCTGTCCCGCCCTCACCTGAGCCATGTTCCTCGTCCAAGCAACGGGGCAATATACTTACGCCGTGTAAGACTATCATACGTTGACCACGGTACTCGCCGGAGGGTCTGAAGGCAGTCGCACCGTCGCATAACCAGTCAGCCTGCATTTCTGCAGCCATTGCAGAGGTGATGCAGGTAGCTTACAATGCGTAAGCATAAATAGGCTGAGGGGGAGAGAGCTCGTGTCCTTACCGAGGCGCTGGATCGAGGACGTCCTCTGGCCGTTCCAAATCACGTCTCGGCGTTCGTCGGGGAGTGGTCGCTCGCCCGTACCGACGACGCGGTTGCGTCGTACCATCGGAGATTCCCAGACGTGAACATCACTATCTCGATCGATCCGGTCATCTTCCACCTTGGCCACCTCGCCTTCCGCTGGTATAGCCTCGCGATCATCATCGCGATCACTGTCGCCACCTGGCTCACTCGGCGGGAGTTTCGCCGCAAGGGTCTCGATGACGCCAAGTTTGGCGACATCGCGATCTGGGCGATCGCCAGCGGCATCGTGGGGGCACGGCTGTTCCACGTCCTCGATCGCGCTGGGTACTACCTCGATCATCCAGGGCGGATTCTCAACTTTCAATCCGGTGGGCTTGCGATCTATGGTGCCGTCATCGGTGGCTTTCTTGGTGTCGCCATCGCGACGCGGCTCTACGCTGTTCCGTTCCTACCAACGATCGACGCGATCGCTCCCGGACTCGTATTGGCTCAGGCCATTGGACGCATCGGGTGCATCATCAATGGCGATGCTTGGGGTGCCCCGACGGATTTGCCCTTCGCGTTCGTGTATACGAACCCTGACGCGTTCATCCCAAACCGCCTGCTCGGCGTGCCGACCCACCCCTATCCGATCTACGACATGGCGCTGAATCTCACGATCTTTGGGGTGCTGATGTGGCTGCGCACGAAGCCGTTACCGAGTGGAGCACTCTTCGCCATCTTCGTCAGCCTGTACGCATTCGGTCGCTTCTTCATCTCCTTCGTGCGCGAGCAGCGCGTCTGGTTCTGGGGTCTCCAGGAAGCGCAGGTCATCGCGATCGTGGGCATGATGCTTGGCTTCGCCGCTATGCTTTGGCTCCTGCGGCGTGGTTGGGAGCATGAGCAGGCGACGCCGATCGGCGCTCGGGGTTAGGGAGAACGATACGGACCATGCTTGAGGATGCCCAGGTCGGGTTCACGGTCGCGTTTCTCGCTGGTGTCGTATCGTGTCTCTCCCCGTGTATCGCTCCGCTCATCCCTGGTTATCTGGCCCTTCTATCCGGGACAGCTACCGATGGTCGCACAAAAGCCGGGAGGATAGACTGGCAGCTGCTCGGCACGAGTGCCGTGTTTGTGGCCGGGTTCACACTCGTCTTCGTCACACTCGGCGCAGCGGCCTCCGCGGGCGGTGGACTACTCGACGAATACCGGCGACCGATGGTCCGTATCTCCGGCGGACTGATGATCCTGATGGGATTCGTGATGCTCGGCGCGCTCCGACTACCGTGGCTGGTGCGCGAGCGCCGCTGGCACATCGAGCCACGACGTTTTCGCACGTCAGAAACGCTCCTGATCGGGATGGCGTTCGGCCTGGGCTGGACACCGTGCTTCGGGCCGGTCCTGGCGGTTATCCTGGCCTACACCAGCACGGCCGAGACGGTCCGCGAGGGAACGCTTCTCTTGACCGCCTATGCGCTCGGCATGGGATTGCCATTCCTACTCCTAGGTGTCGGTGTTGGTTGGTTCGATCGATTCGCCCGGATGTTACGCCGGCACAGCGGCGTGATGACGGCGCTGAGTGGACTGACGATGCTCGTTCTAGGTGGCCTGTTCGTCACTGATCGCTTCTTCTACATCACCATCGCCGTCCAGCGCTTCTACTATTCGACGTTTGGAGGATAGTTCTGTGGATCCAGAGAACTCGCCCGCCGCCGCAGCGTCCCCGACAGCATCCCTGACGAAGTCATCGCCACAGCGCTCGTCCGTGCTCAACCGCATCATCCCGATTACGGCCGGCGTGTTCGTCGTTGGCCTGCTGGCCCTGCTCACGTACAGCCTGATCCGCCCGGATGCAGCGGGACGCGGTCGATCGGGGCTCATCATCAACGAGCAAGGCGCGCTGGTCAATGTTGATCCACGTCCGGCGCACGACTTCGGCCTCACCCTGTTTACCGGCGAAGAGATCCAGCTCTCGGACCTGCGCGGCCAAGTCGTGGTGGTGAACTTCTGGGCCTCGTGGTGCCCGCCGTGTCGGGAGGAGGCGCCAGCACTCGAAACCGCCTGGGGAGCGCTTCAGGATGAAGGGGTCGTCTTCCTTGGGATCGATGTCTGGGACGAGCGTGAAGACGCGTTGGGCTTCATCGACGACTTCGGCGTGACCTATCCGAATGGACCCGATCAAGGCTCGATCGCGATCGACTACGGAGTCACCGGCATCCCGGAGACGTACATTATCGATCGTGCGGGTCAGGTGGCGGCCAAGTTCGTCGGCCCCGTCACCACCACGCAGCTGACGCAGACGGTCCGCAGCCTCGGCCCGTAGCTCGGTTGCCCCCTGGTTGGATCACGTATCCAGCAGCTGTCGGATGTCGTGCAGTACCTCATCGATGATCGCGTCGGTGGCACCGCCAGTGGTATGGACGACCCGTCGCCGGCCGTCGCGGTCGATTAGGTAGATCGGCGCGTTGTGCATCACTTGGTCGGCGTGCTCGGCGTGGTCCGTATCCGGGAGCACGCCGACGTAGTAGGCCTTCCAGATCGGCTCAAGCTCCTCGCGCGTGCCGATCAGGTACGACCAGCGCTCCAGCATGCCAAAGCGCTCCGAGAACTCAGTGGCGGCCAGAGCGGTATCTCCCTCAGGATCGACACTCACCGCAAGGAAGGTGACGTCTGCAGCGTCGGCACCCAACTGCGCATGCACCTGGCGTAGTCGGGCAGCTGTCAATGGACAGACATCCGGGCAGTGGGTGTAGAGGAACGTCAGAACCACGACCTTGCCACGCTGCTCCGAGAGCTTGATCTTGTCGCCAAACTGGTTCGCGAGCGCGAAATTGGGCGCGGGGTCGCCGCCCATGTCCGTTCCGATGAAGGCCGGAGGCGTGTCGCGAGCGGCGACGGAAAGGGCCATAGCGGCAACGATGAGGGCAGTCAGGCCAATCAGCCCGGCGAGCATCCAGGCTCGCCGCGATACACGTGGCGACGAAACGCCCTGCATGGTCGATTACGCCTGGACCGCGGCAGGTACGGCATTTACCTTGTAATCGTTGGGAGCGATGGCTGCCCACTCCTGAACGGCAAGCTCATCGATCTGCTGCGCAATGAGCGCCTGCTCGGACTGGAGTCGACCCAAGTGCGCCTGGAGGGCCGAAATCTGCTCAGGCCGGGCGAGCCCGTGGACGGATGCCGCCAGATTCGTGGTCGCTGGAGCAGCCGAGCTGGAGCAGTCGGATTTACGCATCCCAAACATGCAGAACACCATCATCAACGGACAGGCGAGAAACACCAGGAACGGCAGCAGCCCAAGCAACAACTCCACCAGCATGGTCCTTTCGACACAACCACGAGATTGACGACTTACGCTATGTAAGCGTAGCACATTGACGTGCCACGTCAATGGCTGATATCACGAGGGAACGGGTGTTCATACTGGTTTGCGTGCGACAACCCGCTCGATAATGCCGAGCTTCGAACGTTCGAGCCGCTCAATCGCAAAGCCCTGGTGCTCCATGACGACGGCGGGGTCTCGTAACAGGTGGTCAGACCAGATACGGACGAACAGCGGATCAAGCGCGGACTGAATAGCGTGCATGAATGGGTTCTGGCTGCGCACGTGATCCAGGATGATGAGATATCCGCCCGGACGCAACACTCGTTTTGCTTCCGAGATGGCCTCGCGATGGTCAGGGATGGTGCACATCGCAAGCGTGCTGACAACCGTGTCGAACGAACCGTCTGGGAAATCGAGCGCCTGAGCATCGCCAATGCGGAGATCGGCCGCGATCCCGAGTTCTCGCGCTCGATTCCGCGCGATGTCGGGCATGCGCGGGCTGATATCGACACCAGTGAGCCGCGTGTCCTCAGGATAATAGGGCAGATTGCGCCCCGTTCCAATCGCGACCTCGAGTACGTCGCCGCGCGCCTGGCTACAGGCCCAGCGACGGCCGTCCCCGACGAGAAGACGATCGAACACCCACATGCCCAGGTCGTACGACGTGTCAAGCGCGTCATAGTGATCGGCTACGCGCGGTGGCTGAAGCAGAAGATGTCACAGGTGATCGACGAGCGCTGACGACTTTGACGATTGCCAGGATGGTCGCGAGACCGAGGACGAGCCCCAGTGTAGTCTTCTAGGGAAAGTGCTTCACGTCGCCGGATTTCTCCTCTCCCGACACGTCGCTCACTCCATCTCGAGGACGCGTCGGCGCTCGCGATACTCGGCCTCATCGATCTCGCCGCGCGCGAAACGTTCTCGTAGCGAGGCAAACGCCCGATCATCACGGCTTTGCTCTGATCCGCGCCGCGAGTCGGTCCCACGGTTGACCGCCCAGACGACAAGCGCGATCCCGCCGACGATGAGGAGGAGCCAGAACAACCCCATCGCACCCATCATGCCCATCATGCCCATCATGTTTCCGTCACACATCACGCGGTGCTATATCCAATCATTCACGGCAACTACTGACCCCAGGCCTGTCCGCCGTCATCACTGCGGTAGAGGTTGCCCTGCTGGTCAACGATCGCAATCCGCTCTGGATCACTCAGACTCGCGGCGACCGCGAGCACGACCCCGCTCGTCTCAACTGGGAGCCGCTGCCACGACCCATCGTCTGAGCGCTCGAACAACCCTTGGTCGGTCCCAGCATAGAGGGTCGCTGGATCCGAGGGCGAGACGGTAAGGGTGACGATCGTCCCCGGCGGCCCTGAGTGTTCCTGCCAGGTCATCCCACCATCGGTGCTCTCGACCAGTCGTTTCCCAACTCCTGCATAGAGGTGCATCGGGTCACCGGAGGCGACAGCAAGGGCAATCGCCGCACGCTCGCCACCTGGGGGCATCGTGACCGCCTCCCACGTCTCGCCGCCGTCAGCACTCGTGAAGATGCCTTGCCCAGCCGGCACGGTATAGAGTCGCAGCGGGTCGGAGGAGCTGCCGGCCAAGCTGTGCAGATCGAGGCCAGGGAGGTTGTTGGGCTGCGATCTCCAAGTCTCGCCACCATCCGTGCTGACGTAGAACACGTCGTGACCGGCGGCGTACATGCGGTCGGAATCCCCTCCCGGCACGGCCAGCTGCATCGCATCGACCCCCTCGAGTGCGGTGTCCTCCCAGGATTCGCCACCGTTATGACTGACCTTTAATCCGCCATGGTGACCGAAGTAGAGGGTGTCGCTCTCCTCAGAATCAAAGGCCAGTGAGTGGAAGTCGTTCGTGTTGAACTGATGAACGGCTTGTCCGCTCGCCTCGGTCGGTGATCCAGCCGACGTATACCACCAGATACCGACGACGAGTCCGAGCATGATCGCTCCGATGGCACCGACACGTGTCAGGAGCCGTTGTTGCTGCCGTTTGGAGGCCCGACGCCGGGCCTCCTCCTTGCGCAGCTGTGATTGATTGCGCGGGGTCGTCGCCTTCGCCACCTACTAATCCTCCTCGGTAGACGGGGTTCCATCGGCATCGTGCGTGTCTCGCATCGGCATCTCGTCCATGCCGTTCATCATCTCGCCCATACCGTTCATCATCTCGCCCATACCGGCCGCGCAGGCGTCCATCATCTCCTCGGACTCCGGCATCGCAGCATGCATCTGCTCGGATGCACCCGCGCCCATCATCTTGTGCATGCGCTCGTGGGCGTCACTTTGCTCCTCAGCTGGTGGCGTCGCCTCCTGTGCTTCGACACTCAGTCCTCCTGCACCTCCGGTGAGGCTTGCGCCGAGCAGGCCGCCCGCGATCATGAGGGTTCCGATGGCTGTCGCTAGCTTCTGTCGCATGGTGGTGTTTCCCATCGATATCAACGTTTATAAGTCTTACGCTCTGTAAGGATATCACAACGGCGATGGTCTCGGTCGGATTGACTCGCTACCATGTGGATCAGCGCTGCCGCGAGAGCTGATGGTGAAGCGTGTTCCGCAGCGTGGTGAGGAACGGGATATACGAGCGTCCCCAATGCACTTCCACATCGTCAATGGTGATCTGATAGTCCATCGACAGGAGGAAGATCTCTCGCTCGGTCAGTGATGCCGCTGCGCTCCGCAGACAGTGGTCAGCGTCCCGGATGGTCCCAGACAATCCTCGACGACGTTGCTCCTCGTCGTCGATCACCGCGAGCACAGCCCGGTTCCAGTGGGTGAGGCGTGTCTGCTTCCCACTCTCGGCACGTGCTATCGCCCAGGTCGCACGTTGACGGAGCAAAGCAAGGTCGTCGGCGCGAAGCACCCGGAGTGCCTGATCTTGGTCCACGTCCTTACTCCGACTCCAGACGGTGTGTCATTGAAGGTACCCGGGAGTCGGCACCCTGGACCTGCTGTACCACCCGGGCAAAGCACGGCAGCGCCCGTTCGATCATCTGATCATTCGCGGTCAGCGAGATGCGAAAGTAGCCAGGCAGTTGTACGAGTGATCCCGGAAGCACAAAGACATCGTGTTCGGCCAATCGCTCCGTGAAGGCCAGATCATCGTCCACGGGTGACCGAGGCAACAGGTAGAACGTCCCTTCCGGCGCGTGGACGTGATATCCCATCTCCTGCAGTGCGTTGACCATGAGATCGCGTTTGCGCTGAAGGTGCCCGATGTCGATTGAGAGCGGTTCAAGATCCGGGAGTGCGTGCTGGAGGAGAGCGTTCGGGAAGGCATAGCCAGTGATGAATTGAGCCAGCGTGATCGCCGTCCGAAGCTGCTCCCGGTGGGGCATCGATGGCGGGAGGGCGATATAGCCAAGTCGCTGCCCAGGGGTCAGGAGGGTCTTCCCGTACGTGTACAAGAGGAACGAGTTGGGATAGAACGCGGTTGGGGTCATAAAGTCACGCTCATCGAAGATGATGCGATTGTAGGCTTCATCTGAGAGTAGGTAGATCGTCCGTCCGTGCGTCGATGACGCGCTCGTGAGCACCTCAGCCAACCCTGCCAGGGTCTGCGGCGGATAGATTTTCCCCGTCGGGTTGTTGGGAGAGTTCACAATCACCGCACGTGTCCGCGGTGTGACCGCTGCCGCAATCGCGACGAGGTCGAGATCGAACGTGTCGCGATCGACATCCACCCGGACCGGTATGGCGCCAATGCTCTCGATGAGCGCTTCATAGAAAAACCAGGGTGGACTCATGAAGATGACTTCATCACCCTCGTTGACGGTTGCGCGAAGCGCGACGGAGATGGCGGCCGCAGCACCGTTGGTCATGAAGATATCGTCCGGCTCATACGGAATATTGAAGCGCGCTCGCAAGGATGATACAACCGTTGCTTGTGCGATCGGCTCACTTCGCTTGTACGCGAACCAGGATGCATCTTGGGGAACGCTCCAACGCTGGAGGGCGTCAACCACACCCTTGAGCGGGGCCTCATGCGGATTCCCGACGACGAAATCCGAGATTCCTGGGTTGCCGACACGACGCGACCAGGTTGATTGGCTAAAGAATGTCAGGAGATTCGTATTCGCTGAGATCAGCCGATCAACCGTCTGTGAACCCACAGGTAGCACCATCGATCACTCCTTCTGATAAGTCTTACAGAATGTAAGCATATCACGAGTGTCGCTCGATGTACTGGTTGGGAGCCTCGTCGAAACGCTCCTTGCAACTCGGGGAACAAAAGACATACGTGACGCCCTCGTGCTCGCTCTGTCCCGCGGCATGGGCCGGATCAACCTCCATGCCGCAGACTGGATCGATCACGGTTCGAGCGGCGAGAGTTGGTTCTCGGTCGGCACGAGGCAAGGGCATGGCCGGCGCACCCTCCGTATGGTGGGAACGACCGGTCGTCGCAGGCTCGACAGGTCCCGGCGAATCAGGAAGCGTGAACGCATTGAGCCGCAACGCGTTGAGCACGACCGAGATGGAGCTCGCCGCCATCGCGCCGGCAGCGATCATTGGTGAGAGCTGCAGGCCGAAGAACGGGTAGAGCAAACCCGCCGCAACGGGAATGCCGAGACCATTATAGATGAAGGCGAAAAACAGGTTCTGCTTGATGTTCCGCATCGTCGCGCGCGAGAGCTGGACGGTGCGGGAGACATCGAAGATATCGTTCTTGATCAAGACGACATCGGCCGATTCAATCGCCACATCGGTCCCAGCACCGATCGCGATCCCGACGTCCGCCTGCGCGAGCGCCGGGGCGTCGTTGATCCCGTCACCGACCATGGCAACGATCCGTCCCTGTCGCTGGAGCGCGGCGACCTCGGCTGCTTTGTGCTCCGGGAGGACCTCGGCGACGATGGTCTCCACCCCGACTGCCGAGCCGACGGCCCGGGCGACGCCCCAGTTGTCACCGGTGAGCATGACCGGCTCGATGCCTAGGCGTCTGAGCTCAGCAACCGCGGCGCGCGACGTCGGGCGGATGACATCCGCAAGCGCGATCAACCCGATGAGCTGGCCATCACGGGCCACGAAGTTTACCGTCTTCCCGTCGCTCGCCAGCCGTTCGGCGTCGCCCGCGAGCGACTCGACTGCGATCCCCTCGTGCTCCATCAGGCGCCGATTCCCGACGAGGATGACGCTGTCATCGACCCGCGCGCTCGTGCCCATCCCGGTGAAATACGCGAAGTCGCGTGAATCGCGCGTGGTGAGGTCTCGGTCTTCGGCCGCTCGGACGATCGCAAGGGCAAGTGGGTGCTCGGAGGCGCGCTGCGTCGCGGCAGCCAGTGCAAGCACGGTATCCGCATCGATCCCGGAGGCTGGCACGAGATCCTGGACGGCATTCTGGCCTTGAGTCAGCGTCCCGGTCTTGTCGAGGATGACAGTGTTCAGCTTGCCGGTCACCTCGAGCGCCTCGGCGTTCTTGATGAGCATGCCGCTCTCGGCACCCTTGCCAGTCGCGACCATGATCGAGGTCGGTGTCGCGAGTCCAAGCGCGCAGGGACAGGCAATCAGCAGCACCGCCACCGTGTTGAGGAGCGCCAGGACAAACGCGGGCTCCGGGCCGAGGACAAACCAGGCGATGAAGGTGAGGATGCTCGTGATGATGACGGCCGGCACGAAGTAGCTTGAGACGACATCCGCCAAGCGCTGGATCGGCGCTTTGGATCCTTGGGCCTCCTCGACCAGGCGGACGATCTGCGCCAGCATCGTGTCCGTGCCGACCTTGGTCGCTCGGAAAAGGAACCCGCCGGCGGTGTTGACGGTTGCGCCGATGACCGGGTCTCCTGGCCCCTTCGTCACCGGCACGCTCTCACCGGTGACCATGCTCTCGTCGATCGTGCTCTGGCCCTCCTCGATCACGCCGTCCACCGGCACCTTCTCGCCAGGGCGCACGACGATCAGGTCACCGGCTTGGACCTCCTCAAACGGAATATCCTCATCCCGGCCATTCCGCCGGACGCGTGCCGTCTGGGCTTGCAGTGATAAGAGCTTTTCGATGGCGATCGAGGTGCCCGCCTTCGCCCGCACCTCGATGAGTCGCCCGAGCAGGATGAGGGTGACGATAACGGCGGTCGTCTCGTAGTAGACCTCGGCATCGACACCTTGACGCTCGAGCCAGTCACCGAAGATGGTCGCCACGAGACTGTAGAGATAGGCGGCGCCAGTGCCGATACCGATGAGCGTGTTCATGTCGGCGGTGCGATTCTTGAGGGTGAACCAGGTTACCCGCAAGAAGCCCCAACCGCTATAGAAGAGCACCGGCGTCGTCAGCACAAGCTGGACGGAGCGATGCTCGAGTGCCGCAATGAGCTCGCCGAAGAGCCCGCCTGGCATCGGGAACACAAGGTGCCACATGGCGCCGATCACGATCGGGATCGTCAGCACGAGCGCCACGACAAAGCGGTGGGTGACATCGGCGAGCTCGGACTCGCGCGAGATGGTGCCCCGGTCGGTCATCTCATCGTCCAAAGACGCCGGCTCGACCTCGTATCCGGCGGACGCGATCGCGTCCTTCAGTTGGTCGGGCGAAACGAGGCCGGGAATGTAGTCGACGGTGGCGCGCTCGGTCGCGGCATTGACCTGCACCCGCTCGATCCCACGCTGGCGGGTGAGCAGGTCCTCGATCGCCGTCACCGTCGTGATCGACTGCATGCCTCGGATGAGAAACTCTGCTTGGGCCGGCCGTTCGTCGGCACTCGGGTGTGGTGCGGATTCCGGGAGTGCCTGAGATGGCGGCTCGACATCGTGCTCGGCCAGGCCGCCACGCCCGTTCGGTTCGACGACGATCGTGCCCCGATACATGTTCATTGCGCAGGCAAAGGGGTACTCGCCGGGTGTTGTCGGCGTGAACTCGATCGTCGTTGTCGCGAACGCCGGGAGTGCGCGCGAGATGTCAAAGTCGGGCAACACCACGCGGTTCGAACAGTCGGTTGCCTCCCGACGGTCAAACTTCAGTCGTACCGGCGTGCCAGCTGTGACCGTAATCAGGTTGGGCTGGTACGCCCCCTCGACGCGGATCGTTGCTTCCTGTGCCCCGGCCTGGAACACCGCCGCTTTCCCGGTCTTGGGACCGAAGAAGAACCAGAGCAAGAAGGCGATGAGGCTGAACCCGCCAATCACGACGAGAAGCTCAGCGAGATCCATGATGTCCTCCCAATGTCTCAAGCACGGACCACTACCCGCACGATTCCTGCCATAAGCTTACGCCATGTAAGCAATTGGCACGCAACCTGCGACACCAGACGCAGGACGGCTTGAGAACGATCTATGGAAAGGGAAGCGCCACGATGTGTATGAGCTGCGGTTGCGGCATGCCGAATGAGCGCCATGGAGACGAGCGCAACATCACCAGGGACGATCTCGAACACGCGGCGCACGCCGCAGGCTGCTCGACCGAGCAAGCGGCCGAGAACATCATGAGCTGCTGCCAGACGATGGGCGGCGACACGTCCCTGAATCAACAGCGCGACCAGGCACAGTCGCAATCCTAATTGCTGGTGGTTTGTGACTCTTCCAGACGGAGCGGTCGTCGCATCGCTCCGTCAGTTCCTTTTCACGCACCGACGTCAGTCGTCGCGGGCATCTTGGTACCCAGCTGGGAGTGGTGATCGAGCGAATGCCGTCGGGGAAGTCCTCGACATGGCGTTCGATCCGATCGTGATGCATGAGGAGCCTGCGGATCACTGGCATGTCAGCCATCATGCCAGCCATCGTGCTGCGGCTCATCATCCATTCCGGCATCTCCTGCGACATGCTCCCCATCATGCTGTCGCGGGCATCGTCGCGCCTGCCGCCCTGCAGCACAGCAAACACAACCGGGCTTGAGATCAGGAGGAATGCGCCACGCTTGAATAACGCCCGCCGACTCAACCGTAGTGGCATGACATCACCTTTCTCGATGATGTGTGGTTCACCGCGTGGCATGTCCATTTGTGCGCATCACGGCCAATCCACATGAACCGTACGTCGTGTACGCACGATGCCCTTCTTGCGCAGACAGACGATGCGAGCGCCATGCAGTGAGATCTTGACGAGCCACGTACGGGGCATTACGAGGCCGGGCGCACGTCAAGATCGTAGCGGCGGCGAATGCTTGACCCCAGCGTGCCGATGTCGGCGCCGTACACGTGAATCGAAACAGCCTTACCCTCGCCAGCATTCAGCACGTGGTGAATGTCTCCGGGTGGTGTCAGCGCGGCAACCGAGCCGACCGGATTGATCGTGTGGCTGGTTTCGATGAGATACGGATTGCCGGTGTCGATCCGCTCGTAGACCGTTTCGTGCTCCTCACCCTGGTGTACGCCTACAACACACCAGGCGACGTGATCATGAATCGGCGTTGCCTGGCCAGGCAACCAGACGAGCGCGACAATCGAGAATGAGCCGTCGTCTTCGATGTGCAGGATGTGCTGGCGATACTGGGTCGGGTCTGCCTCAAGTTGCGCTTCACTCAGGAAATCAGGCATCGAGAGGTGCGGCTGGAGTATCTCCGCGACGCGTTCGGCAACCTGTTGGTCATCGGTACCGCTTCTGACAACGGCCCGGATATCAGTGATAAGGATCCCAAGGGTTCTCGTTGCTACTGGCGCGGTCAGGCTTATCACGTTCTCCTCCTCCACAATTCCTCGCAGTTGGTGCCTGTGCCTCCCGGTCGGGAGCCAGTATCGACTTGGCCCCGATGCTAGACCGGCACGGCAACGGCTTGATCTGGTGTGTAGGCATCGCGAATGATCAGATCACCAGGGTTGGTGTCAACGATGACTGTGTTGCCTTCGACACGCATTGGCATGAGGTCGAGCGGGAGTGGGGCAGGTCCAGCGATGCGCTCACCGAAGCGGTTATACACCGACCCGTGACACGGACAGCGCCAGTCATCTGCCTCGGACGACCATGGCACGGTGCAACCGAGGTGCGTGCATTTCCAATAGAGCGCGAGCGCGCCATCCGCATTGTGGATGATGTAGAACTTGCCGGCCTGGCGCGTATAGGGGGCTGCGCCGACGGGTGGCACGTCCGACAGCGGCACGGTCAGTTCCTTGCCAAAGGCCCCGGTCTTGTTCGGCCAGAAGTAGTAGATAAACCCGCCGGCGACCTCCAGGAGCACAACACCGATACTTCCAAGCACGGTGTTCCGCAGAAACGTCCGACGGGTGACCCGACGCGCTCCCACCTGCTCGTGGAAGCGGCTCCACAATGCCGCGAGAAGGTTGGCGGTCGAGACGACGAGGATGCCGAGGAACATCCGACCGATGGCATATATCTCGATGTTCTCCTCTCCTGAATAGGGAGCAGCCGGCGCGTGTCGCGTTGCCGCCCTCTGGGCCAGTATAGATTACACGATGTAATTACATTAGCCTGAAGCATTGACCCACAATGACGTGGTAGCGATGGGCCTTCAATTACTCATGACGTTGATCCTTCTAGAGCTGCTACCGGACGATCGACGGTCAACGCTTATGGCTGATGTAATAAGTTATCATCCCAATCAATGAACGTCGAGCGAGAAGCAGCCGAAGGAGGGAAGGGGCGTGAGACAATACCGGCGACAGCCTGGAGAGCGTTCGGGGGCATCGATGTCCGACGAGCAGATGGACATGATGCGCATGCGCCTCGAGCGCAACCTCTGGACCTGCTTCGCGAACATAGTCTTGGGTGTCTGGCTGGCGAGCGCTCCCTGGACCTTTGGTTACACCGATCCGCTGCTCCCATGGAGCGATCTCATCTCTGGCACGCTCATCGTCCTGTTCGCGGTCCTCTCCCTCTCCTACGATCGCCCCTGGTCACGCTGGGCGATCTGCGTGATCGGCATCTGGCTCCTCTTCGCCCCACTCGTGTTCTGGGCGCCAGAATCAGCGGCCTACGTGAACGACACCCTCGTCGGAGCGCTCGCGATTGCCTTCTCGATTCTCGTGCCTGGGATGCCGGGAATGCGAATGCAGCCCGGGCCGGATACACCACCGGGCTGGTCGTACAACCCGTCCTCGTGGGTGCAACGAGCGCCGGTCATAACGCTCGGCCTGATCTCCTTCTTCATCGCGCGTTACCTGGCAGCCTGGCAACTTGGCTACATCGACCACGCCTGGGACCCGATCTTCGGCAACGGCACCGTCCGCATTCTCGACTCTGATGTTTCCCACGCCTGGCCGGTCTCCGACGCTGGTTTCGGCGCGTTGTCGTACATGCTGGAGTCGCTGTCAGGATTCATGGGCCGCGAGAATCGCTGGCGGACGATGCCGTGGATGGTCCTGATGTTCGGCATTCTGGTTATCCCACTGGGAATCACGAGCATCATCCTCGTCATTCTCCAGCCGGTCATGGTCGGGACCTGGTGCACGCTCTGCCTCATGACCGCCTTGTTCATGCTGCTGATGATCCCGCTGGCGGTGGACGAGGTGGTGGCGATGGGCCAGTTCATGGCGACGGTGCGCAAACAGGGCAAGCCTTTCTGGCTCACCTTCTTCAAGGGTGGCTCGCCATGGGAGTATCCTGAGGAGCGTAAGGACGAGGGGATGGATGCCAACCCCGAGAAAACGAACTTCCACTCCTCGCTCCCTGAGATCGCGGTGACATCGGTGCGTGGGGTGACGGTGCCGCTGTCACTCCTGGCGAGCGCGGTGATTGGCTTCTGGCTGATGGGCGCTCCACCGGCGCTCGGCGCGGAGGGGTGGGCGGCCAACAGCGACTTCCTCGTCGGCCCGCTCATCGCGGTCGTTGCCGTCTCGTCGTGGGCGGAGGTGATCCGGCCGTTCCGGTATGTGAACGTCGTCCTCGGCGGGTGGCTGCTGATCGCGCCGTGGCTTCTGGACAGCGCGACGATTGCCTCAACGATCAACGACATGCTCCTCGGGGCGGTGTTGATTGCGCTCTCGCTCCCCCTCGGGCCAGTGACCGAGCGATACGGAGGATGGAACGCGCGCATACGGTGACGACGAGATGGAAAACGTGTATCGTCGTAAAACTCCTGCCCGACGATATCGGCCTGACTTTCGTATGTGTACGCGACGGCCGTCTTTGTGCGTTGCACGTACAGCCCTCAATATCCTGATCAGGAGAAGGCCTTCTCACCGGCCTGGATCGGGACATTGACGTGGTTTTCGGGCGGCGGGATGGGACACTCCCAGCCGTCGTTGTAGGCGCAGTACGGGTTGTAGGCGTAGTTGAAGTCAATGACCACCTCGCCGCTCGGCGTCTCCTGTGGGTCGAGGTAACGACCCAAGGTATAGGTTTCTGACCCCGCCGTCGCGTCGCGGAAAGGCAGAAAGTAGCGGCCACGGCCCTGCTCACGGTAGAGGGTGACGCTCACCGGCTGCCCCTCGATGACGAGGTTGGCGTTCCCGGCCGGGATAAACGTCTTTGTTGTTCCCGTACTCGTGTCAAGCTCGACCGGCTCAGGATTCACAGCGTCGCGGTCCAGCATCACCTCGAAGCGTAGCGCTGGATCCTCCGGATAGTACGAGAGGCCGTCGAAGTCGGACTGCTGCTCTGGCGTCAGCGGCGAGTGCGGGTCGGTTCGGAAGAAATCGTCCTTATGGGAGCGAAACCGTTCAAGTCTCGACATGCCTCCTCCTCCAAGTTACCTAAACCGTTCCGGATATCGTGCAACCAATATGGATGCCAGGGGAGAGCATCACCTCGCGCTGCACCCACCGTTACATCCTCGTACAGGTCAGGATCTCATGCGCGTGATCGGCGATGATGCCGCGGGCCAGCAGCAACAGACTGGCGACGCGCTCATCCGCGACACGGTAGTAGATGTATTTGCCCTCGCGCCGGGTCGTGACGTAGCCGCGCCACTTCAAACAGGCCAGGTGTGAGGAGACCCGGCTCTGGGGCTGACCAACGGCGGCGACGATCTGTGAGACGTTCTGCTCGCTCTCCTCTAACAGCAGCTCGACGATGCGCAGCCGCGTCATATCGGTTAGGCCGCGGAAGAACTTCATCGTGATCTCAAGCCGCTGCCGTGACAGGTCGTCGATCGCTTGTCGACTGGCAGCAGATTGCTCCTGCGGTTCGCCCATGGTCCCCATTCCCTCGCTCAACGTTCCGATGGTCCTCATGCAGCGCAGCATGAGAGCTTCGCCACATCACGATCAAAGGCCAGCGCGCCGATCTTGAGGCCTTCGGCCATCGTCAGGTACGGCACGAAGCTCTCCGTCAGGTCAGCCACTGTCAGTCCGTACTTCACGGCCAGGGTCGCGGCGTAGATGACATCCCCAGCATTCCCCGCGACGACCTGAGCCCCGAGCAGGCGATCGGTTATGGCGTCGGCGACGAGGGTAATGACGCCCTCGGCCTCATAGTTCACCAGTGCTCGGGAGATACACCCTGACGCTGACGGTCAGTGACGATCTGGCCGAGTCAGCGCCGATGACGACCACGGTCGAGGTGCTGCCGTCGTTGCCACCGGAACGGATGAGCGTCTCGCCATCCTGTGCTGACGCAGGCGGGTCACTCCAGATCAGCGGGTTCAAGTACCCGCAGTTAGACGGCTTGTTCCAGGATGACGAGCCGACTGCGTCACTCTTGCGAGACGGCTGGAACTTCGCCGATGGGCCGCTCAGCCTCGAGCCGGTCGAGGTTGTTCTATCGTGGCAGGACGAGCCGCTACTGCTGGAGCCGAGGCTACCGGACCTGTTGTTCCAGTCCAGCGTCTCGATCCCGGCGGGACTGACGGCGGGATCGTATGCGATTGCCAGTTCCGGATTGGAACCGGTGTCCGTGAGTGTGCCGTGCCCGCTGGACACCAATCTTCCACCGGTCGCTGACGCAGGCGGCCCATCCTACACGGCAGCAACCGGCGTGCTGCTGTCGCTCAATGGCGCGGGATCCTCTGACCCGGAGGGAGCTGCGGTGACCTACCACTGGGACTTTGGTGATGGCCACCATCAACAGGTCGATACTCCGCAACTCGCCCATACCTTCGCCTACCCCGGAGTCTACTTGGTGACCCTCGTCGTTAACGATGGTCAGCGTGACTCGACGCTCGGCCCCGGTACGCGGAGTTACACGCTCGTGACGGTGACGGGGGAACCACCAACGAGCCAGCCACCAACCGTGAGTGCCGGGAATGATGTGCCCGGCGACGAGGGTGGGGCGATCAGCCTTGTCGCCGGTGCCTCGGACCCGGACAACGATCTGCTAACCACAATGTGGTCGTACACAACAGGATTCGGTGTGGATCCAGGTGCAACCTGCAGCTTCGCCAATGTGAGCGCCTCCGCGACGACCGTCATCTGCACCGATGATGGCACCTACACGGTGACCCTCACGGCCGACGACGGCGTCAACGCTCCAGTCGGTGACAGTGCTACGGTCACAGTCGGCAACCTCGCGCCGGTGATCGGGAGCGTCTCGGGTCCAGTTGCTCCAGCACATATCAACAGCGCGGTTGCTATCAGCGCCACCTACCGTGATGCGGGCACCACCGACAGCCACACCTCCAACATCGACTGGGGAGATGGCAGTACACCGACGACTGGAACAGCAACCGGCGGCGGCATCACGTCGACCCATGCGTACACGGCCCCTGGTGTCTATATCGTCACCATCACGGTCGCCGACGATGACACCGGCTCCGCGACCGAACTGTTCCAGTACGTGGTGGTCTATGACCCGAGTGGTGGCTTTGTCACCGGTGGTGGCTGGATCACCTCCCCGGCTGGAGCGTATACGGCTGATCCAGCCATGACGGGCAAGGCGACCTTCGGCTTCGTCTCGAAGTATCAGAAGGGAGCGACCGTCCCGTCAGGGAACACCCAGTTCCAGTTCCAGGCCGGCAACCTCAACTTCACGAGCACGGCCTACGAGTGGTTGGTGATTGCCGGACCGAAGGCTCAGTACAAGGGCACGGGCACGATCAACGGGACCGGGAGCTACGGCTTCTTGCTGACTGCCAGTGACGGCCAGGTGACTGGTGGTGGCGGCATTGATAAGTTCCGGATCAAGATCTGGGACATGGCGACGGGGACCATCGTCTACGACAATCAGATGGGAGCGGCAGACAACGCGGGAGCGACAACGGCTCTCGGCGGCGGGTCGATCGTGATCCACGCCAAGCGGTAGTCACAGACGAATTGTTGCGAGCATTGCCGCTGGTGCCGTCGGGTGCCAGCGGCAATGCTCTGCTCGCAACCTTACAACCCTGTCTAACCTCTAGAGATAACCCACCTTAGACG
>Ga0136611_10000555_pt1 | contig 24767 bp, 25 predicted proteins | sample AntDrymUQ2232306_2_FD_106645 | JGI IMG/M metagenome (GOLD analysis project Ga0136611, IMG submission 106645) | Polar desert sand microbial communities from Dry Valleys, Antarctica - metaG UQ223 (23.06) | ecosystem: Environmental > Terrestrial > Soil > Desert | place: Antarctica: Dry Valley...
ACGCAACCCGCCGCAGGCTGCGCGGCCCGGACATGACGGCCTCCTCAACGAGATCCTGTCACGATAGGCCGGCAGCCCCCTCTTCCGTCAACCGCTCACCGACTTCTGGGGGGCGGTACTTAGAGCCGACATGCCGTCCTCCGTCATTCCAAGGGTCGGAGCACCCTCTGGTGCGCTGCATCCCTGGCTGCCATGTCAGGCCACGTGCATCCGGGCGGATCGAGTGCCTCGTGTACACTTTTGGCCGGAAAGTGAGGAGACATCCATGGCCGACGAGCAGACATCGACAGCGACCGACGCCCACGGCTCCAACGGGAGCGGACCTCCGTCGGGCGGATCGTCGGGTGCTGCGCCCTCGGCCACCACTGCCGCCGCCAATGGCACCGCCGGCGCCTCCTCGCCGGGCCAGATCGAGACCGGCCGCGAGATCTTCCTGCGCGTCGCCGAGGCCCTCCCCTACGACATCAACCACGGCGTCGCGCGCATGGACCAGGCCGCCTTCGACGCGCTCGGCATCAGCCCCGGCGCGCTGATCCACGTCGCCGGCAAGCGGCGCACCACCGTCCGCGTGGCCATCTCGCCGTCGAACATGAACGGCAACGGCGTTATCCGGCTCGACGGCACCCAGCGCGACAACTGCCTGGCCAGTATCGACGAGCGCAACAAGGTGCGCGCCGGCGGCGCGTCGGAGGCTCACAGCATCACCATCGCCGCGCCGGACGCCGCCGCGCTCTCCGACGAGGAGCTGATCGTCACGCGGGTGTTCCTGAGCGGGCGCGTCGTGACCGGCGGCGACAAGGTCGTGGTGACCGCCCTGGCGCGCGGCGACCGCGCCTTCCAGATCCACGAGACCGAGCCGGCCGGGCCGGTCACCGTCCGCCCCGAGACGATCATCCGCACGCGCGTCCCCCCGGCCCAGCGGGCGAAGGTCGGCCCGGCGTCGGTCCGCTACGAGGACATCGGCGGCCTGGAGCGGGAGCTCGGCCGCGTCCGCGAGCTGATCGAGCTGCCGATGAAGTACCCCGGCCTGTTCAGCCGGCTGCGGATCGAGCCGCCGCGCGGGGTGCTGCTCTACGGGCCGCCCGGCACCGGCAAGACGCTCATCGCGCGGGCCGTCGCCTCCGAGGTCAAGGCGACCTTCATCCACGTCAACGGCCCCGAGATCATGCAGAAGTACGTCGGCGAGAGCGAGGGCCGCCTGCGCGAGGTGTTCGAGCAGGCCCAGCGCGAGGCGCCGGCGATCATCTTCCTCGACGAGATCGACGCCATCGCGCCGAAGCGGGCCAACGTGGTCGGTGACGTCGAGAAGCGGGTCGTGGCGCAGCTCCTGACCTTGATGGACGGGCTGGTCGCGCGCGGCTCGGTGACGGTCATCGGCGCCACCAACATGCCGGACCTGATCGACCCGGCCCTGCGCCGGCCGGGCCGCTTCGACCGCGAGATCGCGATCAACGCCCCCAGCCCGGTCGGGCGCCTGCAAGTCTTGCGCATCCACAGCCGCGGCTTCCCGCTGGCCGACGACGTCAATCTCGAGGCGCTCGCTGAGATCACCCACGGCTTCGTCGGCGCCGACCTCGAAGTGCTGTGCAAGGAAGCCGGCATGTTGTGCCTGCGGGACGTGATCGATCAGGCCGGCCAGGACGTGGTGGACCTCGACGCCCTCGGCGAGTCGGCCCGCATCCAGTCCCGCCACTTCTACTCGGCGCTCAAGGCGATCGAGCCGACCGCCACCCGCGAGGTGCTGGTCGAGAAGCCGAACGTGCCCTGGGAGGACGTCGGCGGGCTGGGCGAGATCCGCGACTTCATCGAGGGCGCGGTCGAGCTGCCGCGCAAGCGCCCGGACCTGTTCAGCGCGGCCGGCATCCGGCCCCCGCGCGGCATCTTGCTGAGTGGGCCGAGCGGCACGGGCAAGAGCCTGGTCGCCCGCGCGCTGGCAACCTCGACCGGCCTGAGCCTGATCACCGCCGATGCCGCGACGCTGGTATCGAAGTGGCTCGGCGAGTCCGAGAAGACGATCCGCCACGTCTTCGCCCGGGCGCGCCAGGCGTCGCCCTGCCTGCTCTTCTTCGACGACCTGGACTCTATCGCGCCGGTGCGGGGCGGCGACCAGGGCGGCGGCGCGGTCGATCGGATGGTGAGCCAGCTCCTGAACGAGCTTGACAACTTGGACGAGCACAGCGAGGTGATCGTGCTGGGCGCCACGAACCGCGCCGATCTGGTCGATCCGGCGCTGCTCTCGCCGCGCCGCTTCGGGTTCGTGATCGAGCTGCCGCTGCCGGACGAGTCCGCGCGCAACGAGATCCTCGCGGCCCACACCCGCAAGATGCCGCTCGCCGGCGACGTGAATCTGGTGCGCCTCGCGGCCGAGACGGATGGCTTCAGCGGCGCCGACCTGGCGGCCGTCTGCCAGCGCGCGGCGATGGGCGAGATTCGGCGCGTGATCGCCGCCGAGAAGACCGGCGGCGCGACCGCCGCGTCGCTACAGATCGGCATGGAGGCGTTCGAGGACGCGCTCGTCCACGTCCGCGACAGCATCGCGGCGCGCGGCGGCCCCCACCGCGCGCGCATCAACGGCGCCGGCGGGATTCCGAGCGCCCGCCCCGCTTAGGGTGGACGGCCCTCACCCCCAACCCCTCTCCCATGCGAGGGAGAGGGGAGACGACGCGACCGGTTTCCCCTTCCCCCTCGCATGGGGGAAGGGGCCGGGGGATGAGCACTTTCCCCTCACCGTCTGGACGATCGGCCACTCGAACCACGCGCTCGCCCACTTCCTGACGCTCCTGGCGACTCACGGCATCGAGATGGTTGCCGACGTCCGCTCCGCGCCGTACTCGCGGTACGCGCCCCAATTCGGCCGCGATGCACTACGGATGAACGTAACGAACGCGGGCATGCGCTACCTCTTCATGGGGAAGGAGCTCGGCGGGCGGCCCGCCGAGCCTTCGCTCTACGACGAGGAAGGCCACGTTCGCTATGACCTGGTTTCGCAGACGCACGACTTCACGCGGGGTATTTCCTTGCTTCGCCCCCTCATCGGCGGCCAGCGCGTGGCGCTGCTCTGCGCCGAGGACGACCCGATCCACTGCCATCGCCGGCTGCTCGTCGGCCGCGTCCTCCGCGACGACAGCATCGGCGTCCTGCATGTGCGGGGAGACGGCCGTATCGAATCTAACGACGAGATCGACGCGCGCGAGCGGCCACCCGGCGGGCAGCTCGGCCTATTCGACGAGGCGGAGGTGAAACCGTGGAGGTCTACACGATCGGTTTCACGCAACGATCCGCCGCCGCGTTCTTCGGAGCCCTGAGCGGGATCGGCATCCGCCGGCTGCTCGATACTCGGCTCAACAACACGTCGCAGCTCGCCGGCTTCGCCAAGCGCGACGACCTCGCCTACTTCCTGCACGAGCTGTGCGGCGCCGAGTACGTCAACGAGCCGCTGCTGGCCCCGACGCGAGAGCTGCTCGACGCTTACCGCACGGATCGCGAGTCGTGGGACGAGTACGCCGCGCGCTACCTGGCCCTGCTCGCCGAGCGCCGCGTCGAGGATGTCCTCGACCGCTCGCTCCTCGCCGGGCCGACCGTCTTGCTGTGCAGCGAGCCGACCGCCGACCGCTGCCACCGCCGGCTCGCGCTGGAGTACCTGGCGGCCTACTGGGGCGACGTAGCCCCCGTTCACCTGTAGGAGTGGGCTCATGCAGATCGTCGTGACCAATCTGACGCGCATGCAGCACGGGAACGTCTGCGTCGCCGGCGTGCGCGTCGAGGACGGCGAGCACGTCCGACCGGTCCTCCGACTTGGGCAGCTCCGCGCATGCGACCTGGCGCCATCAGGTGGCCCGTTCGACCTAGCCACCTTGGTCGAGCTCGGGCCGGCCCAGCCGATCCCGACGCTCCCGCACGCCGAGGACCACGAGATCAAGGCGCGCGCGGCCCGATCAGTCAGCGTGGTCGATCCGAAATTGTTCTGGGACATGCTCCAGTTCCTGGCGCGCCCGTCGCTGCGCACGCTGTTCGGGTCCGAGCTGCGGCGGGTCGGCAAGGGAGCGGCCGTTCCGGAAGGCCGTGGTGTCGCGTCACTCGGCTGCCTGCGTCCCGCCGCGCCGCCACGGTTGTACGTGACGTCGCGGCCGGATGGGCGGCGCTCGATCAGGATCGGCTTTCGCGACGACCAGCTTGATCCCTACGTGAGCGTGACTGACCTACGGCTCTGCCGCGCGGACGGCGAGACGCCGGACGAGGAGCGCGTGAGCGCCCTCAATCGGCGCATGGAAGAGGGCGAGGCGGTGCTGCTGAGCGTCGGGCTCACCCGCGCGTTCGCCAGCTCCCCCGAGCACGAGCCGCTCCACTGGCTCCAGGTCAACAATTTGCACCTGGAGCGGACGCCGGCGTGGCGCCTCGCGGACAATCCGCGCGCAGACAACCCACGCGCGGTCGGCACCCCGCACTTCGCCACCGTGCCGGCGCACGTCGGAACGGACGGCAGCCCATCCAGCACGCCACGACTCCTGGCGATCCGCGCGTCCATGCAGCGCGCCCGGCGGCGCGCGGGAGGCAGGCGGGCATCATGCGGATCGTGATCACCCACCCGTCGCGAATGCGGGCCGGCTACGTCGGCGTCGCGGGCGTGGACCTCGAGACGCATCGCTACGTGCGGCCGACCGTCTGGCGGCGCCCGCTCGGGCTGGAGGACGTTGCCCCGAACGGCGGCCCGTTCGACGTGGGCGCGGTGGTCGAGCTCGGCGACGTCCGGCCCACGCCGAGGCGGCCGGCGCTCGAAGACTGCGAGCTGGAGCCGGGTGCGATCGTGGAACAGGGCAGCTTGCCTCCCGGCGAGTACTGGGCACTCCTGCGTCGCCTCGCGCGACCGAAGCTGCGCGGCATCTTCGGTGGCCCGCTGCGCCACCACGGAAGCCGGGGCGTCGCAGTGGAGGAGGGCGCCGGGATTGCCTCGCTCGGGTGCCTCGCGCCGCGCGGTCGGCCGCGCCTCTACGTGATCGGCCGCGACGACGACGCCAAGGTGCTGCGGCTCCATTTCGGCGACGGGGAGCTCGATCTGTTCGCAACCGTCACCGACTTGCGGCTGCACCAGGAAGACGGCGCGACCCTCGACCCGGTCGCGGTCAGCGACGCCATCACGCGCCTGAGCTCGGGCGAGAAGGTCATCCTCAGTGTGGGCCTCAGTCGAACGTTCGCGCGCACGCCCGACGACCCGCCCGCTCACTGGCTGATCGTGAATAACCTGCACTTCGAGTCCACGGCACACCGCCGACTCGCTGACACCTGGGCGCGGTCGAGCGCGGTGGCGAAGGATTCGGGTGCGGGCCGGGTCGGCTGACCGCTCGCTACGCTTCGGGATGACCGATCCGGGCTGCGGGCCGGACGATCACCTGACGGCAGCAACCACGCGGCCGATGAAGCCGTCGAGGTGACTCGGGTGGAGCCAGCGGACGACGGCGACCACGTCGTGCTCGGGGAGCGCGAAGATGGCGTTCGAGCCCCAGCCCAGCGCAGCGAACGTCGAGGCCGGGGCGCTCGGGAAGCGCGCGCGGTCCGTGTTGAGCCACCAGAGGCAGCCGTAGCCGGCATTGACGTCCGTCGGTGCGGTCACGGTATCGATCCACGCTTCCGAGAGGATCTGGCGTGCGCCCCACCGGCCGCGCCGAAGGTGCAGGTACCCGAAGCGGGCGTGGTCGCGCGTGCCGATCCAGACGCCGCCGCCCCAGTGGCCGCCGCCGCTCACCGACTGGACCTTGCGGCCGTCGATCTCGACATACGAGTTGCGGTAGCCGTGCCACTCCCAACTCGGCGAGGCGTCGATCGGGTCCATGATCGACTCCTGCAAGACCTCCGGCAGGGGCCGCCTCCACCGGCGGAGGAGCGCGAGCGCCAGGCGGTTGACGCGCACGTCGTTGTACTCCCAGTGCGTGCCCGGCGCGTGCAGCGCGCGCTCCTTGCCCTTTGCGGCGTCGATGCGGATGCCGCCCGCCGCGCGGTTGTGGTCCACCACGTCGGGCTTGTCCCAGAGCGTGCCGGACCACTCGCTGGTCAGTTGGAGCAGGTGGCGCCAGGTGATCGTGTGGTTGTGGGGCGGATCGAAGCCGCCGTCGTCCACCGTCTCGCGGACCGGCGCATCGAGGTCGCGGACAATGCCCCGGTCGAAGGCGAGGCCGGCCAGCGCGGACAGGTAGCTCTTGCTGATGCTGAAGGTCATATCGACGCGCGACGTGTCGCCCCACTCCGCGACGATGTAGCCGTGACGCACCACGAGCCCGTTGACCCCACCGCGCTCCTTGACCGGCCCGAGGATCTCGCCGAGCGGCCCCTCGACGCGCGTGTTCTCCGCGATGGCCGCGCCCAGGTCGCGCGGCCACGGCGTCTCGTGCGCCTCCGAGAACGCGACTGCCTCGGCGAGTCGGTTCGGATCGACGCCGACCTGCTCGGGCGAACGGTGCTCCCAGGCATCACCGGGTCCGGGGAAATAGTCGGGCAAGCGCATGACGGTGGGCTCCTTGATTGATCCGACGCGCGTGCAGCCGGGTAGATCGGCCCGACCTTCTGGGTTGGACGCGTCGGTCCCGCGCGTGCCCGACCGATGCGTGGCTAATATGGCAACGATACCCCGGACGCGGAAAGCGGCCACACCGTGGCATGTGCCGTGCGTGCGCCGCTGGAACTGTGGCCCAGTCATCGCGCAGCATGACGAACGTAGAGGACCGTGGCGAAACGCGCGCCGCTCGCTCGTCGCGGCGTGTGCCCTCTCGCTCGCGCTCACACGCCGGCATGCTGGCGTGATGGGGGACGAACGGCACTGCGAGGTGGTCGTGGTTGGCGGTGGTCCGGCGGGGAGCGCGTCGGCGGCCCTCCTGGCGGACGCCGGGCATGACGTCGTCCTGGTGGACCGAGCACGCTTCCCGCGCAGGAAGCCGTGCGCCGAGTACGTGAGCCCGGGCGCCGTGGCAATCCTCGAACGCCTTGGCGCGTTCGCGTTTCTCGATGCGAATGTTGGGCGTCGGCTGCGCGGGATGGAGATCCGCACGCCCTCCGCCCTCCCGCACCTCGTCCAGTACCGCGAGGACGGGCGGCCGGCGCGGAGCTTGTCGATCTCGCGCTACCACCTCGACGCGGCCCTCCTCCGGGCGGCTCGCGCACGCGGTGTGCGCGTGCTGGAGGGCTTCCGAGTCGCGGCCGTGCTGACCTCGGAAGGGGCGGTGAGCGGCGTTGTCGGGGGCGGCGCGCGCGAGAACGTCACCATGCACGCCCGGCTGGTCGTCGGCGCGGACGGTGCGCACTCGGTCGTCGCTCGTTCATTCAATCTGCGCCGGACGCGCCGCTGGCCGCGCCGTTTGGGGCTGGTGGCGCACGTCGCCGGCGTGCCGTGGACGGAAGAGCACGGGGAAATGCACGTGGGGCCGCGCGGCTACGTCGGCGTCGCACCTGTCGGCAACGACGTGGTGAGCGTCGGTCTGGTGCGGTCGCTGCCGAGCGCACCGCTCGGGCCAGCGGGACCGGCGCTCGACGCGGCGCTGGCCGACTATCCGGAGCTCGCCGCGCGCCTCGGCTCGGGCCGAAGGGTCGGGTCGGTGCAGGGCGTCGGGCCGCTGTCGTACGGCGTGCGCGCGGTAGCCGGAGCCGGCTTCGCGCTCGTCGGAGACGCGGCCGGAACGGTCGATCCGTTCACCGGCGAGGGGATCTTTCGTGCGCTACGCGGCGCCGAGATCCTCGCCGACGTGGCCGGCCGCGCGCTCGCCGACGAGCGCGATCCCATCGACCTCCAACCCGCGTACGCGTCCGCGCGGCGGGCGGCCTTCCGTTCGAAGGAGCGGCTCACGGAGCTGATACAGGTGCTCGTCCACGCACCGATGCTGCTCGGCTACGTGCTCGAACGACTGCGGCGGCGCCCTGAGGTGGCCGCCAACCTCGGCCGGGTGCTCGGTGACCTCGAGCATGCTGACGCGGTGATGACGGGGCGCTCGATGTGGGGACTGCTGCGACCATGACCGCACGCGGAGGCTGACGACCGACGATGGAAATGACGACCGCCATCCAGATGAACGCCGACCGCGACACCATTTTCGCGCTGGCCGCCGCCGTGGAGGACTGGCCGCGCATCCTGCCTCACTACCGATGGGTGCGCCTGCTCCGCGACGACGGGCGGCGTCGGCTGGTGGAGATGGCCGCGAGCCGCGATGGCATCCCGGTCCGCTGGCGCGCCTTGCAGGACGTCGATCTCGTTCAGCGGCGGATCACCTTTCGGCACGTCGGCGGGATCACGAAAGGCATGGACGTGACCTGGACGCTCACGCCGAACGAGGACGGCGTGCGGGTGGAGATCTGGCATCGGTTCACCCCAGGCTGGCCGCTCGTGCCGGACGCCCTCGTGAGCCTGGTCGTCGGGCATTTCTTCGTCGATGCCATCGCGACGAAGACCCTCCGCCGCATCAAGGCGCTCGCCGAAGGCGCGCCGCCGAGCGGCGCTACGGCGCGATGACCGGGCATCGGGTGGCGATCACCGGCATCGGCGCGGTCACGCCCATCGGACACGGCGCGGCGGGCTTGTGGCGCGGCGTGCGGCGCGGCATGTCGGCAGTGGGGCCGGTGACGCGGTTCGACGCATCCCCCTTCCGCTCGCGCCTCGCCGCCGAGATCGACGGCTTCGACCCGAGCCGCTACCTCGACGCCAAACGCGCGCGGCGGCTCGACCGCTTCTCGCAGTTCGCGACGGTGGCCAGCATCCAGGCGGTCGAGGATGCAAGTCTGGACGATGACGAGACCTGGCGCGAGACGACCGGCGCCTACGTGGGGAGCGCGCTCGGCGGCGTCGCGTTCGCCGAGGAGCAGCATCGGGCGTTTGCCCAACATGGCCTGGCGGGTGTCAGTCCCGCGCTGGCGCTGGCCGTCTTCGGCGGCGCGGCGCCCAGCAACGTCGCCATCGACCTGCGCCTGCGCGGCCCGAGCCTCTCGAACGCCAATAGCTGCGCCTCGGGCGCCATCGCCATCGGCGAGGCGTTCCGACTCGTGCGGGATGGACGCGCGCCGATCATGCTGGCGGGCGGCGTCGAAGCGCCCCTGGCACCGCTCACCTACGGCGCGTTCGCCATCATCAAGGCGATGTCGGCCGCCAACGAGTGTCCCGAGCTCGCCAGCCGCCCGTTCGACGCGGCGCGCGACGGGTTCGTCATGGGCGAGGGGGCGGCGATGCTGGTGCTGGAGGATCTCGAACGCGCGCGAGCGCGGGGGGCACGCGTCTACGCCGAGATACGCGGCTACGGCACCACGAACGACGCCCACAACATGATCGCGCCGCTGGCCGACGGTCGCGAGGCGGCGCGGGCGATCAGCCTGGCCCTCGCCGATAGCGCCGTTCGTCCTGCTGAGATCGACTACGTGAACGCGCACGCGAGCGCCACGCAAGTCGGTGATCGTGCCGAGGCGGCGGCTATCCGCCTCGCGCTCGGGGAGTACGGCGCCCGCGTGCCGGTGAGCGGAACCAAGGGGCTCTACGGGCACCCCTTGGGCGCGTCCGGGGCGATCGAGGCCGCCATCTGCGCGCTCGCCCTCACCCATGGATTCGTGCCCGGCACGGCGAATCGCGTGGAAACGGACCCGACCATCGAGCTCAACGTGATCGGGTCGGCGGGCCTGGAGCGCCCAATCACTACCGTGCTCAAGAATGCCTTCGGCTTCGGGGGCATCAACGCGGCGCTGGTGATCTCGGCCGCCTGACCGATGCTCGGCAGACACAATGCCCCGCTTGATACTGGTCCATGGCGGCATGCAGACGGACGCCTCGCGCGCCTCACGGTTTGGTTGCCGATGCGAGTAACCCGAGGCCGCCGATGACGTGCTCCACGTGGCACTCGACGAAGCCCGCGCGCCGCAGTGTGGCCGCAAGCGTCGTCGGCGTGAATCGGCCGTGGAATCGGCTGAACGGCCGCCAGAGCGTCACGGCGAGCAGGTGGCGCGGGCTCCGGCTCAAGCGAAGCACGCCGCGCAGGGTCGCCGGTCGCGCGTCGGGCTCCATCAGAATCAGTCGCCCGCCCGACCGCAACACGCGGAGGCATTCCGACAGTGCCGCGTCCCGATTCGGCAGCAGGTACAGGTAGCTGTGGCCGGTCACGGCGTCCGCGACGCCGGACGGGAACGGCAAGCGCGTGCCGTCGCCGACGACCAGGCGCACCCGTCCGAATGCCACTCGCGACGAGCGGACCCGTCGCGCGGCCTCAGTCACCATGCGGCAGGCGACGTCGAGGCCGACGATCCGCGCGTCGGGCCGTTGCCGAGCCAGCTCGATTGCGGAGACGCCCGGCCCGCACCCGAGATCGAGGACTAGCAACCTGCGCCGCTCCGGCAGGTGCCGGGCCATCCGCCCGCAGCTCGTGCGCCAGACCGCCTGGTTCGTGAACCAGCCGTAAATCTCGGCGCCGAGGTTGAAGACCCAGACGGAGTCTCGGCGGGGTCGATCACGAGCCGGTGCCGTCCTGGCGGTCGTGGGTGTGTCGCGGGGGGGCACGGATCCTCCAGAAGCTCAGTGGGCGGGGGCGCCGCGCGCAGCAGGTCAGGTTCCGCGTGCCGCCGCCCGACGGCCACGCACGATCGGAGCCACCAGCGCCCGTGCCGGCGTGGATCGCCAAGCGGGGTAGGTGGCGATGATGTTCAGGCAACCCCTCACGCCCACACCCGCGCCGCTCTCCTATCAAGGGCACGCACCGAACGGCGCGGGCCGTGACCTCGTATACTTCGACCCGTTCTCCGGGGAGGGTAGCGATGGCGATCAGCCGCGAACAGGTCGAGCACGTGGCGCATCTTGCCCGACTCGGGCTCGACGACGACGAGATCGACCGCTTGCAGCAGCAGCTCTCCCAGATCCTCGGCCACATGCAGGCGCTCGATGCCGTGGACACCTCGGCGATCCCGCCCACCGCCCAGGTCATCCCGCTCCATTCGGTCATGCGCGACGACGCGGTGCGCCCGTCGCTCCCCACCGACGAGGTGCTGCGCAACGCGCCGCGCCGCGAGGGGAACTTCTTCAAAGTCCCGCCGGTGCTGGAGTAGTCCCGATGGAGCTGACCGATCTCACCGTCGTCGGCGCGCTGCGCGAGCTGCGTGGCGGGGCCATCTCCTCCGAGGATCTCACCCGCGCCTACCTCGACCGCATCGACCGGCTCGACAAGGGCCTGGTGCAGGCGTACGTGACAGTGACGCCCGAGCTGGCGCTCGACCAGGCCCGCGCCGCCGACGCCCGCCGCGCGGCGGGCGAGGACGCGCCGCTGCTCGGGGTGCCAATGGCACTCAAGGATCTGGCCCTCACGCGCGGCATCCGGACCACGTGTGGCTCGAAGATGCTCGAGAACTTCGTGCCGGTCGAGGACGCGACCCTGACCACGAAGCTGTACGACGCGGGCGCGGTCCTGCTCGGCAAGACCAACATGGACGAGTTCGCGATGGGCTCGTCCACCGAGAACTCGGCGTTCTTCCCGACCCGCAACCCCTGGGGCGACCTGAGCCGCGTGCCGGGCGGATCGAGCGGCGGATCGGCGGCGGCGGTGGCGGCGCGGCTGGCGCCGTTCGCAATCGGCTCGGATACGGGCGGCTCGATCCGCCAGCCGGCCTCGCTCTGCGGCGTGGTCGGCTTCAAACCGACCTACGGCCGCGTCAGCCGCTACGGCCTGATCGCCTTCGCCTCGTCGCTCGACCAGTTCGGACCGCTGACCGCCGACGTGGCCGATTGCGCGCTCATCACGGAGGTCATCGCCGGCCACGACCCGAAGGACTCGACATCGCTCGACGTGGCGGTGCCGCGCTACGGCGACACGCTGACCGGCGACTTGCGCGGGATGCGCATCGGCGTGCCGAAGGAATACTTCGTTGCGGGCATGGAGCCGGGCGTCGACTCCCAGATCCGCGCGGCGCTCGACGTGCTGCGCGGCCTCGGCGCCGACCTCGGTCAAGTGTCCCTGCCGCACACCGACTACGGCCTGGCCGCCTACTACCTGATCGCCCCGGCCGAGTGCAGCGCCAACCTGGCCCGCTACGACGGCGTGAAGTACGGCTTCTCGGCCGGCGCCGAGCGGATGCTCGACAACTACTACCAGACGCGCGGCAACGGCTTCGGCTCCGAAGTCAAGCGACGGATCATGCTCGGCACCTACGCGCTGAGCTCCGGCTACTACGACGCCTACTACCTGAAGGCGCAGAAGATCCGCACGCTCATCAAGCAGGACTTCGACAGGGCGTTCGAGCGCTTCGACGCGCTGGTCGCGCCGACCTCGCCGACCGTCGCCTTCAAGCTCGGCGACAAGACGGACGACCCGCTCGCGATGTACCTGTCGGATGTCTGCACGATCCCGATCAACCTCGCCGGTCTGCCCGGACTGAGCGTCCCATGTGGCCTCTCCGACGGCCTGCCGGTCGGGCTCCAGGTGATCGGCAAGCCGCTCGACGAGGCCACAGTCCTCAAGGTCGCGCACGCCTACGAGCAGGCGTCGGGCGGCCCGCTGCCCCGACCGACGTTGGAGAACGCCACGGCGTAGAGGTGCCCCCATCCCCTTCCCCCATGCGAGGGGGAAGGGGAGACGCTGGCTCGTGCTCCCCTCTCCCGCGTCAGGGAGAGGGGCCGGGGGGAGAGGGCCTATCCGCCGCGCTCGACGCGAACGAGGTCGTCGAGGAGCTGCTCGGCCTCGCCGCGCGTCGGATCCCAGGCCGACGCAGCTTCGAGGTTGCGGCGCGCGCCGGCCAGGTCGGCGGCACGCCAGAGTTCCTTCGCGAACTCGATGTGGGCCGCGTACAGCTTGTCGTGGACGACCGCGTTGCCGGGATAGCGGCGGTCGTACTCCCGGAACAGCCGGATCACGAACGGCCAGTCGCGGCCCCAGGCTTGATTGATCTTCTCGACGTAGGTGAAGTACGCCCAGCTTTCGGGCGCGCCGACCGGCACGGAGGGCGGGATAATTGGCGGGCGGCGCGGCGCCGTGGCGAAGGCAGGGGAGGGGGCGGCGAGGCCGACCTCCGGCATGACGATCGCCCCGCCGACGAGCATGCACCACAAGGCGACGCCGAACAGGAGCGGCCAGACGTGTTGCAACGCCGCCGCCGGCCAACCGCGCATCATGCCATTGGTCCTATCAGCCCGGGGCAGTTGGAGGCGCGCGAGGGAATCGGGTTCGTCTTGCATCCCCGCATCATCACCCTCGGCCCGTCAGGTGCCGGCGGTCGCCGGCATGGGTGCCTGCCGGATCGGACGCTTCGGGGCGCGGTAGATCGCTTCGAGGAGCTGCGCCAGCCGCGCGACCTTCGCCTCCACGATCTGGCGGCCCTTGTCCGCCGTCGCCGTGTGGGGGTTGCCGATCGTGCCGGCCTCCGACAGATCGGCCGACACCCACGCCTCGATCGCGTCCTGGCCCTTGAACGAGAATCCGACGTCCGGATCGAGGTCGAAGAGGTAGCCGTCGGCGCGGTCCATCTGGACCAGCTCGGGGGCGAGGTGCAGAACCAGCGACGTCTCGGCGTCGCCACCGTGCATGCCGACCGCCGCCTCCTCGGGCGCGATCAGGCCGGGCACCGATCCGATCGACCCAAGGTGAATCTTGAAGACACGCAAGCCAGTCTCCATCCGCAGATCGCGGAAGAAATCGTCCACGATCCCGACGTTCCCGCCGTGGCTCGTGAAGAGCACCAGCTTCGAGAAGCCGCTACGCGCCACCGAGCGGGCGACATCCATCATGACGGCCCGGAGCGTGTCGCCGGAGTAGCTGAGCGTGCCCGGCCACTCGACGTGCTCGACGCTCTTGCCGAGGTTCGTCGGCGGCAGCCCGAGGACGAGCACGTCCTCTGGCAGGCGGGCCAGCGCCGCCCCGAGGATCTCCGCGCCCTGGAGCGTGTCGGTCATGACTGGCAGGTGCGGCCCGTGCTGTTCGACGGCGCCGATGTTGATGACGGCCGTCGCGTTCGGGTCGGACATCCCCATTTTCCCGATCTCGGGGCCGGTGTAATAGCCCCAGAAGCGATTCGGGGGGATCGGACCGTGAACCGAGACCTTCAGGTCCGCGGGAATCGATTTCAGCATAGTCCCTCCACCGTAACGCTACCAGTCCGCCAGGGGAAAGCTGTGGTTGCTCTATGAGACGACGGTTAGCCCGCCGTGACGGCTTCGCGCGAGGACACGCCCACCTCGCGCAGCGCCGGCATGACGTCGCGGCTGAACCGCTCAATCTGGTCGAGCACGTCGGCGCGGGTCATGCCCGGCGCGTGCGGGAAGATCGTCAGCTCCTCGAAGCCGATCTGCGCGTGCAGAGCCAGCAGCTTCTCGCGCACCTCGGCGGCCGTGCCGACGTGCCACTGGCCGGTCTCGACCGACTCTTCGAGCGACGGCGCCGGCTTGTCGCGAAGGGCGGCGCTCTTGCGCTGGGTGTTCGGCCAGATCAGCTTGCGGATCTCGTCGTGGCCGGGCCGCGCCAGCTCGACAGCCTGCTTCGTGGTGTCTCCGAGGATGCAGTTGACCACCAGCAGCCGATCCTCGCCTGCGCGCAGCGTGACGCCGTGGTGCTCCGCGACAAGCGAGCCGTAGAGGTTCCAGTTCTCGATCAGGCGCGGCGTCGGCGAGCCCCAGAAGACGCCGACGTGGCGCTCGCGGGCCGCGTAGTGGATCGTCGGCGTGCTGAAGATGGCCTGATAGACGCGGACGGGCGTGTTGAGCGGGCGCGGCACGAGCGGCAGCGTGGTGACCGGCTGCCCGCGGAACTCCAGTCCTTCGGGCGGGAACTGGTAGTGGGCGCCCTTGAACGAGAACTGCGCGTTCTCGGTGGCCAGCTTGAAGACCTGGACTTGCTCCTCGAAGACCTCGCGATTGAGCGTGTCGAGCTCGTCCTGGAACCCGACGTTGACGCCGAACGGCGCGGACTCGCGCTCCTCGGTGCCGCGCCCCAGGCCGCAGAGCATCCGCCCGCCCGACATGACGTCGGCCATCGCGTAGTCCTCGGCAAAGCGGACGGGGTGCCAGGTCGTGAGCACGTGGCAGAGCGAGCCGAGCTTGATGCGCCGCGTGTGCTGCGCGATCACGGCGTTGAGCATGAGGACGTTCGGGACGACCTCGAAGCCGTGGTTGTGGAAGTGGTGCTCGGCGGTCCACATCTGGCCGAAGCCGGCCTCCTCGGCGCGCCGGGCGTAGGCGAGCAGGTCGTCGAAGACGCGGTTGACGGTCGCCGCGTCGTAGTCGCGCTGCTCCGACGGCGGGCCGCCGTAGCCGGCGTCCGGCATGTCCACCGTACCGAAGAAGAACACTCCGAATTCCACGTCCACCTCCACGGGCGGCCACCGAGTCGCCCGTCACAGCCGGCGCATCGCGCACCCGATCGCGGCCGATCGGACTCTGGTGCAAAGGATAGGCGAGCGGGGGCCTCGGTGTGTACCGGCAGCATGCACGAAATCTCTGCCCGGCGTTCGGGCGAATGGCGCACGGCACGCTGCGGGAGCCGAGACGCGACCCAATTGTTGATATTGCAAAGCACCCGTGTCGATGTAAATTTCGCCGACGAAGACGAGATCGCGATCAGATCGTGGCTTCTGGTCGACGATCGATCGACTCTGGTGGATCCATACACGTCAGGGTCAGTCCGGTGATGGCCCCGAATGCACCGCCCGCCATGAGCGCGGGAGCGAGCTGGTTTGCCGCGATCGGCGAGGGATGCAGGCCGAGAGCCATCGACACCCCCCCGAAGACCAACATCCCCATGACCTGGGCGCCAAGGAACATATCGGCATTCGCGACGCGCCGGGAGATCAGCAGCCAAAACGCCGCGGCGAGGATCGCCGCAGGGAACAGCGCCGCGGCGTACACGAGGGCGTGTGCCAGTACATCCAGTCGAGTGGCCGTACCCACCATGTATGCGAGCAGCGGCCCTGTCGGCGTCGCGACCCAGGCGAGCACCGGGGAAACGATCGTCGCACAGCCCACCACGAAGGAAGGCCGGATGTACCCCATGCCGCCAAGGAATACGATCTGAAGGAGGAGCGCGCCGGGCGCGAACAGCGGATCGAACGGCCAGAACGCCGCGTCGAAGTCGTTCGTAATGCGGAACTGGGGCGCGAATCGTGTCAGGAGCGCGAGCACGGCATGGGCCGCCACCCAGATCAGCATGCATCCGGTCGTGAAGGTCGTGCTCCCGCGCAGGATCTCCATCGTGCGAATGTCCCGTACCCCGTGTGGCCCCTCGGACCCTCAGCGCTGGAAGCTGCGGTCGGTCTCGCCGACGAGGCGCTCGAGCATGTCCAGCGCGCGGTCGAGGCTGGCGTGGGCCGCCGCGTCGTCGTCGCCGCGCGCGACCACGTCGATCGGCAGGAACCGCTGGTTGCCGAGCGCGATGTACCCCTTGCAGTACGTCCCCGGCACCGCCTCCATCACCCGCTGGAGCATCGGCGACACCTCGGACTCCCACATGTCGACGTAGACCCGGTGGGTGATGCTGCGGTGGCCCGCCTCGCCGCCGAAATAGTCGGCCAGGTAGCGCGCGAAGATCGCCTGTACCTCGGAGGGCGGACCGGGCATCAGGAAGATCGCGCAGCCGTCGAGCTCGGCGTGGATGAGCGGTGCCCAGCCGGCCGGGCTCGGGTAGACGGTGGCGCCTACCGGCACAGTCGCCATCGCCTTGAGGCCATCGGTCAACTCGTGCTCCTCGATGCCGCGCCGCCGCAAGTAGTCCGCGACCACCGCACGGTCCATCACGGTCTCGACGCCGAGCAATTCTGCCACGGACGCCACAGTCAAGTCGTCGGGAGTCGGGCCGAGGCCGCCGGTGGTCACGACCGTCTTCGCGCCGCGCCCGACCGCGTCGCGGAGCGCCTGCACGATCGTCGGCTGGTGGTCGTCGATGACCGTGATGCGCTGCATCGAGCCGCTGAGGTCCGTGATCTGCTGGGCCATCCAGAAGCTGTTGGTGTCCTGGATGCGCCCGATCAGCAGCTCGGTGCCGATGCTGAAGATCTCGACGGGCGAGGTCGCGTGGGCACGCTCGGCGGAGATCAACTCGGCAGCGCTCGACTCGGCAGTCTGGTCGTTAGCGGCTGGCGTCGTCACGCGCGGTCACTCCAGCGAGAAGTTCGAGCGCCGGCGCGCTCGCGGCGTCCGGCAGTATAGCTGCGAAAGCGATAGCAGCACCGGCGGCGGCATCAAGGAATGAGATCAGACAACCAGTATGATGTCGGAGACGATTGGAGGCAGGCGAGATGGAAAGCGAGCGCGACAGCGTGTGGGATGCATTCGAAGCGAACGCCGCACGGAATCGGGACAAAGATCCCGAGGAGATCGAGCGCGACATCGCCAATGAGATCGAAGCGATGCGCCGCGAGCGGCGGGCCGCGCCTCGGGCGACGCGCGAGGCGTGAGCGATGTTGTCGTCGATGCGACGGCCGTCGTCGATGCGAACGTCATCGTCTCGGCCTCGATCTCCGATCTAGGCATCTCGTTCCGAATTCTGCAGGCCGCCCGAGCAGGTCGATTCCGCTGGCTGACGAGTGCCCCGATCGTGGCAGAAGTGTTTCGGGCGTTGCAGCGCCCCAGCGTCAAGCGGCGCTACGACATTACTCCGGAGGTTCTGCAAGGGGCCTCGGAACTGCTAGAGAAGCGAGCGATCTCGACGCCACTGACAATCCAGGTTGTCGGTGTAGCGACTCATTCTGAGGACGACCTGATTCTCGCGACCGCAGCGTCAGCCCGCGCCAACTATCTCGTCACCGGTGATCGCCAACTCCTGGCGTTGGAGACCTTTCGCGGGACGCAAATCGTCAGTCCGCGCCAGTTCATCGAAATCTTGGAAGCAACTCTCGACCGTTAGGCGACTGTGAGATCGACAAGCATCGACATACGCGTGGGAGGGGTGGGCTACAATCGCGGGCGAGATACGCGAGAACGAGGAGGTTGCTCCGTGACTGTTGCCAAGAGCCCCGCGAGCGGCGCGCAGGCCGATTCGGCGCGCTGGAATCCGTCGAGCTGGGGGAAGCCCGGCGTCGTCGCCTACTGCGGGCGGGGCGAGATCGACCCCACGACGAAGGCAGACATGGCCGCCGGCGGCATCGAGCCGGTAGTGTCGCCGCTGGTCGACGAGAACGGCAAGGTGCCTGACGTCGTGGCCGACGCCGACATGGTGATCCTCGCCGGCCAGGGCGGCTCGCCGGAGATCTTCGACCAGTTCCGGCGCGTGCGGTTCGTCCTGCGGCCGTACGTCGGCTTCGACGACATCGACGTCGATGCACTCAGCGAGCGCGGCATCCTGGTCGCCAACATCCCCGACACGTTCATTCAGGAAGTCGCCGACCAGGCGCTGATGCTGATTCTCGCCTGCGTCCGCCGGACCCGCGAGATGGACGCGCTGGTCCGCTCCGGCGAGTGGGCGGGCGGCGCGCCGGCCCGCCAGCGTGCCCGGCCGATGCGCCGCCTCTCGACGATGACGCTCGGCCTCGTCGGGCTCGGGAACATCGCGCGGATGGTCGCGGACCGCGCCCGTCCGTTCGGGTTCACCATCATCTCGCACGACCCGTTCATCCCGGCGGACGTCGCCAAGCAGGCCGGCGTGACTCTGGTGTCGATGGACGAGCTGCTCGCCCAGTCGGACATCCTGTCGGTCCACACCTTCCTCGCGAAATCGACGCGCGGGCTCATCGGCCGCGACAAGATCGCCAAGATGAAGAAGGGCGCGTACTTCGTCAACACCGCGCGCGGCTCGATCGTGGACGAGCAGGCGCTGATCGAGGCGCTCCAGTCTGGCCACCTCGCCGGCGCCGGTCTGGACGTGATGGAGGTCGAGCCGCTTCCGGCCGACAGCCCGCTCAACTCGATGGAGAACGTGACGCTGGCGCCGCACCTCGCGAGCTACTCCGACGAGGGCGTCCACCTGCACAACAAGCGGGTCGCCAAGGTGGTGCTCGACGTGGCGAACGCAAAGCTCCCCGAGCGAAAAATCGTCATCAACAAGGCCGTCTACGACGAGGTGACCGCTCGGCCGGAGATGGCGAAGGCCGAGAAGGCCAGCGATTGGCAGCCGCCGGCGATGTAGGACTGCGTGGACCACGTCGATCGAGTGTGGTCATCCCGAATCGGAGCGAGGGATCTCACGCTGACGCTCCCCGCGAGAGCGCGTGAGATCCCTCGTCGCAGGCGGCTCGGAAGGGCGGATGAGGCGGAGGTCACCACGACGCGCCGCCCGATGTGGCTCGACGCGCGCGGACGAGCTCAGATCCGTTGCGGCTGGTATGCGCCGCCCATAGCCTCCTCGAGGCAGCGCTTGGTCACTCCATTGGAACGAAACCAGAAGTACCCGCCGCCGTCAACGATGTAGATGCCCGACGACGTGTTCACTCGGTACGGCAGGATGGCGTTCCAGTCCTCTGTGATGCCGCTCTCGTCGTCGTAGCGGCGCAGGTCGAACCAGGCGAGTTGGGCTCGGTGCGGCGGCGCGCTCTGGACGTCGCGTTGCGCGGCGGGCTGTCCACGCAGCGGAATGTTGACCCGCCACCCGTCGGCCAGCTCCTCGGCCCAGGCATCACGGCTCAGATCGTCGCGCATGGTGGCCGTCACGCATTCCGCGACGCCAGTTGCGACGAGATGCGGCTCCTGTACCTGAGCGTCCACCGGACCGACGGACCATGCGCCCAGCGCAAGCGCGACCAGCGCCGGCAGCATCCGTGTCATCATGAGCCCCCTACCGCTCGGCGTCGCTCGAACGCGAAACGTGCCCACTCTCTCGAATCCTTCACACCGGCTTGGGACTGCCGCGCGCCACACGCTGGACGTACTGCATCAAGCCGCCGCCGCGCGGACGATGGCAGCGAACGACTCGGCCTTGAGGCTCGCGCCGCCGACCAGCGCCCCGTCGATCTCGGGTTGCGCAAGCAGCTCGTCGGCGTTCTCCGGGGTGACGCTGCCGCCGTACTGGATGCGCGTGGCGGCGGCGAGGGTTTCGCCCATGACGGCCCGCAGCTCGTCGCGCACGATCCCGTTGCCACCATTCGCGTCGGCGACCGTCGCGGCGCGGCCAGTTCCGATCGCCCAGACCGGCTCGTACGCGATCACGATGCCGTCGGCGCGGTCGAGGCCATCGAGTGCGGTCCGGACCTGGCGGCGCAGCACGGCCTCGGTCTGCCTGGCGTCGCGCTCGTCGAGCGTCTCCCCGACGCAGAGGATCGGTAGCAGCCCTCCGCTGAGCGCCGCGCGCACTTTGCGCGCCACGATCTTGTCAGTCTCCCCGAGGACGTGCCGCCGCTCGGAGTGGCCGACGATGACGTAGCGGACCAGCCCCGCCAGCATCTGCGCGCTGATCTCGCCGGTGAACGCACCTTTGGGCTCGAAGTACAGATTCTGTGCGCCGAGCACGAGCTCGGAGTCGCGCAGGTGCCAGGCGACGGGGGCCAGCGACACGAAGGGCGGGCAAACCACCCGCTCCACGCCGGACGCCGACCCGATCAGCGGCAGGAGCGCCGCGACGAGTGCCACGCCCTCCTCGACAGTCGTGTTCATCTTCCAGTTGCCGGCCACGATCGGCTGGCGCGCGGACAGCGAAACCTCACCCATGGCTCTCCTCGATCCTTCCGGATCGCATCACGCTTCGTCGAGCGCGGCGACGCCCGGCAGCTCGCGGCCCTCCAGGAATTCGAGCGATGCACCACCACCGGTCGAGATGTGGGTCATCTTGTCGGCGAGCCCGAGCTGCTCCACCGCCGCGACCGACTCGCCGCCGCCGATCACGGTCGTCGCGTCCGAGGCCGCCAGCGCGTTCGCCATCGCCCGCGTGCCCTCGCTGAAGGCCGCGACCTCGAAGACGCCCATCGGCCCGTTCCAGAGGATCGTGCCCGCGCCTTGCAGCGCCGCGCTGTACGACGCGATTGTCCGCGGCCCGATATCGACGATCGCCATGTCGGACGGCACGGCGTCGGCCGCGACGATCTCCGAGCGGGCGCCCTCCTCCACCTTGTCGGCCACGACCACGTCGCTCGGCAGCAAGAGCTCGACGCCACGCTCCTTCGCCCGTGCGTCGAGCTCCTTCGCATCTCCGACGAGGTCGGCTTCGAGCAGCGACGTGCCTACCTCGTCGCCGCGCGCCTTCAGGAACGTGTTCGCCATGCCGCCGCCGATGATCAATTTGTTCACTCGCCCAAGCATGCTCTCCAGCACGCCCAGCTTGGAAGACACTTTCGCGCCCCCGACGATGGCGACGAAAGGCCGCCTGGGGTCGTCGAGGATGCCGCCGAGGACCGACAGCTCCTTCTCCATCAGCAGCCCGGCCGCCGACGGCAGGTACTCCGCGATCCCGGCCGTCGAGGCGTGGGCCCGGTGCGCGGCCCCGAACGCATCGTTGACAAACAGGTCACCGAGCGACGCGAGCTGCTTGGCGAACGCGGGGTCGTTGGCTTCTTCCTCGGGATGGAAGCGCACGTTCTCGAGCAGCAAGATCAGGCCCGGCTGGAGGATGTCCACCATCTGCTTGACGTGCGCGCCGACGCAGTCCGGCGCCAGCTCGACGTTGAAGCCGACGTGCTTGCTCAGCTCCCGCGCGACCGGGTTCAGGCTGTACTTCGGATCAACCTTCCCCTTGGGGCGCCCGAAGTGGGCCATCAGCACGATCTTGGCGCCGTGCTCGCGGAGGTAGTTGATGGTCGGCAGGGTCGCCTCGATCCGGGTCGCATCGGCGACGTGCCCCGCGTCGTCGAGGGGCACGTTGTAATCGACGCGGACGAGCACAGCCTTGCCCTGGACGTCCAGGCTTTTGACCGACCGTTTCATCGCGTGGCGCTCCTTCCGGCGGAGTCCGGCGAGCGCCCGGCCTGTCCGTGAATCACGGATGGGCCGGGCGCCCGCGTGTCGATGCCCCCTAGCGGACGCCGGCGGTGCTGCCGAGTCGGGCGCCGACGAACGCGGTGATGTCGGCCAGGCGGCAGGAGTAGCCCCACTCGTTGTCGTACCAGGAGATGACCTTGCCGAAGGTCGAGTCGATCATCAGCGTGTCCATCGCGCTGAAGATCGAGGAGTGCTCGTTGCGCTTGAGGTCCATCGAGACCAGCGGCGCCTCGGTGTACTCGAGGATGCCCTTCATTTTGGCGCCGGCGTACTCCTGCATCGCCCCGTTGATCTCCTCGACCGACGCGCCCTTGGACAGCACGTAGGTGAAGTCGATGACCGACACGGTCGGGGTCGGGACGCGGAATGCCATGCCGCCGAACTTGCCCACGAGCTCGGGGATGACCAGCCCGACCGCCCGCGCCGCGCCCGTGGCGGCCGGCACGATGTTGAGCGCCGCCGCCCGCGCGTCGCGCAGATCGGAGGTCGCCACGTCGAGCAGGCGCTGCGAATTCGTGTAGGAGTGGACGGTCGTCAGCAGCCCCTTCTCGATGCCCCAGCGGTCGAACAGCACCTTGGCAACCGGCGCGAGGCCGTTGGTCGTGCAGGACGCATTCGAGATGATGGTGTGCCGGTCGGGATCGTACTTCTCCTCGTTCACGCCGAGGACGACGGTGATGTCCTCGTTCTTGGCGGGGGCCGAGATGATGACCTTGCGGGCGCCGGCATCGACGTGGGCCTTCGCCTTGGTGGCGTCGGTGAAGAAGCCGGTCGATTCGACGACGACGTCGACGTTCCACGTCTTCCATGGGATGTTGGCCGGATCGCGCTCGGCGGACACCTGGATCTCGTGGCCGTCGATGGTGATGCTCTTGTCGCCGGCCTCGACGCTGCCTTCGTGGACGCCGTAGTTGCTGTCGTATTTGAAGAGATGGGCGTTCGTCTTCGTGTCGAGCAGGTCGTTGATGCCGACGACCTCGATCGCGTCCGGGTGCCGCCGCATGAGGTTCTTGAGCGCCTGCCGGCCGATGCGGCCGAAGCCGTTGATGCCTACCCGTACCTTCGCCATCATGTCCTCCTCGATGCGCGGTTGCCGTGCGAGCCGGTGTGGTATGAGCCGGTGTGCTGCGCGACCAGTGTAGCGGTACGCCGCCAGTCGGTTGCAGTTTTGTCATCCTGAGCCTGCGAAGGATCTACGGGCTCACCATCTCAGGCCAGTCCGTAGATCCTTCGCTGCGCTCAGGATGACACATTGTCACGATGACACATAGAATCTCAGCCCCGGCGTAACCGGGGGAATGCGGTGCGGCCGGCGTACTGGGCGGCCTCGCCGAGCTCCTCCTCGATGCGCAGGAGCTGGTTGTACTTCGCGACGCGGTCGCTGCGCGCGGGCGCGCCGGTCTTGATCTGGCCGACGCTCGTCGCGACGGCCAGATCGGCGATGGTGGTGTCCTCGGTCTCGCCCGAGCGGTGCGACATGACGGCCGTGTAGCCCGAGCGCAGTGCAAGCTGCACGGCGGCGAGGGCCTCGCTGATGGTCCCGATCTGGTTGACCTTGACCAGGATCGAGTTGGCCGTACCACCATCGATGCCGCGCTGGAGCCGCTCGACGTTGGTCACGAAAAGGTCATCGCCGACGAGCTGGATGCGGTCCCCAAGCCGCTCGGTCAGCAGCTTCCAGCCGTCCCAGTCGTCCTCGGCGAGGCCGTCCTCGATCGAGATGATCGGGTAGGCGCTGCACAGCGACTCGTAGTACTCGACCATCTCGGCGGACGACTTGCGGGCGCCCTCGCGCTCCAATACGTACGTCCCATCCTGATAGAACTCAGTCGCGGCCGGATCGAGGCCGATCATCATGTCCTCGCCGGCCGTGTACCCGGCTTTGCCGATGGCCTCGACGATCAGGTCCAGCGGCGCGCGGTTGTCGGGCAGGCTCGGGGCGAACCCGCCCTCGTCGCCGATGTTGGTGCTCAGCTTGCGCGCCCGGAGCACGTCATGGAGGGCGTGGTACACCTCCGCGCCGGCCTGGAGCGCATCCGCGAACGTCTCGGCGCCGACCGGCAGCACCATGAACTCTTGGAAGTCGGTGCTGTCCTGAGCGTGCTTGCCGCCGTTCATGATGTTCATCATCGGCACCGGCAGGATGCGCGCGCTCAGTCCGCCGACATAGCGGTACAGCGGGATGCTCAGCTCGCCGGCCGCCGCGCGCATGCAGGCCATCGACGCGCCGAGGATCGCGTTCGCGCCCAGATTGGCCTTGTTCGACGTGCCGTCCAGTTCGAGCAGGAGCGCGTCGATGCCGGCCTGGTCGAGCGCGTCCTCGCCGTTCAGCTCGCCGGCGATCTCGTCGTTGACGTGCTCGACGGCGTTCAGGACTCCCTTGCCGCCGTACACCTGCTTGTCGCCGTCGCGCAGCTCGACGGCCTCGTGGGCGCCGGTCGACGCGCCGGAGGGGACCGCCGCGCGGCCCACGACGCCGCTATCGAGCGTCACCTCGACCTCGACGGTGGGGTTGCCGCGCGAATCGAGGATCTGGCGTCCCCGAACGTTGACGATCGTGCTCACGTTGCATCCTCACCCGATGGCTTGATCGGCAGTGAACCAGTTGAAGGGCAGTTGCGCCTGAAGAGATCGCCGGTCAGGATAGCACGCTGGCATGGAGTGCCGTTCCAGGTGCGGGCGGCGACGGCGCATCGACACGCACAGTGCTTGACCACGGAGCGGCTACGATGAGTCGTTCGCACCGAAGCGCAGACCACCCTCGACACCAGAGTGGCTCTCCTTTGAGTACGACGAGCAGGACGCGCCCGAAATCTGAGCGTCTAGACTCGACTTCCGCCATTTTGGCCGTTCCAGCAATAGCGAGTTCTTCAGGTAGCTCCAGGAGTAGCGACGACCAGGAGAGAGCGGCACGCGTCTGAGTTTCTGCGCCATTGTGTGGGTGACG
>Ga0136611_10000556_pt1 | contig 24758 bp, 18 predicted proteins | sample AntDrymUQ2232306_2_FD_106645 | JGI IMG/M metagenome (GOLD analysis project Ga0136611, IMG submission 106645) | Polar desert sand microbial communities from Dry Valleys, Antarctica - metaG UQ223 (23.06) | ecosystem: Environmental > Terrestrial > Soil > Desert | place: Antarctica: Dry Valley...
CCGAATGCGACGGCAAAAGCGGCGGCGCGCTGACTCGTGCGGCGCAGCTTGAAGGCGCGCACGCGCGTTGTTATAATAACTATTCGCGCAAAATGAAAAGAAAAGCGCGCGCGCTTTTCTTTTTGGCTTGTGTCACGGTCGCGTGGCCGAGTGGCTAGGCATCGGATTGCAAATCCGCTTACGGGGGTTCGACTCCCTCCGCGACCTTGAACAGCGAATGAATTCGCAGCCATAACCCGCCTCCGGCGGGAATTGTCGGCCTTCGCCGACAGCGCGTCAACGAAGGTTGACGATTCCGCGCTTGCGCGGTCATGGCTGCGAATTCATTCGCCGACAAAAGTACGCCCGAATATGGGCGTACTTTTTGTGTTTGCGGCGCGATGTATACTTGGCGTTATGCCGCTCGCCGCTCCTTCTTCCGCTCCGCCAATTGCGCCATTCGACGCGCCGCAAAACGCGTCCGATTCGCAGCCCGACTTGCACGCCGCGCTACACGAAGTTTTCGGCTTTCCCGAATTTCGTGCGTTGCAAGAAGAAGCAATTTCAGCCGCCGTTGCGGGCCGCGACGTGCTGGTCGTGATGCCGACCGGCGCCGGAAAATCGCTGTGTTTTCAACTTCCCTCTGCGCTTTCCGACGGCCTGACACTCGTTGTTTCGCCTTTGGTTGCGCTGATGCGCGATCAAGTTACGGCGCTGCAAAGCCGCACCACTTTCCGAACTCTGGGCTGCGCTTATCTCAATTCGCTGCAATCGCCCGACGAGCAAAGCGAGATTTTAGAAATGCTGGCACACGGCGAATTGAAGTTGCTTTACGTCGCGCCCGAACGCTTTCGCTCGCAGGCGTTCTCCAATGTGCTTTCGGGTTTGAAAATCGCGCGTTTCGTGGTCGACGAGGCGCACTGCATTTCGGAATGGGGACACGATTTTCGTCCCGATTATCTGACGCTGCGTTCGGTTGTTGACGATCTGGGAAATCCGCCTCTTCTGGCGGTCACGGCGACGGCGACGCTGCGCGTGCAGGAGAGCATCGTCAATAATCTGGGAATGCGCGAGCCGCTCAAATTGGTCGGCGGATTCAATCGGCCCAATTTGCATTTCGCGGTTCACCGGTGCAAAAACGAAAGCGAGCGGCAAACCATGCTGGCGCGCGCTCTTCCCAAACTGGCTGGGATGGGCGGCAGCGGATTAATTTACGCGGCGACGCGCAAGCAATGCGAGGAAGTGGCGGCGATTGCCAGTCGCGCCTTGGCGCCGATGGGCAAAAGCGCCTCGGCCTATCACGCGGGCATTGATGCCTCGTCGCGCAACGCTCTGCAAAGCCGCTGGCTAAGCGGCGATTTGCATCTTTTGGTTGCGACCAACGCATTCGGCATGGGCATCGACAAGCCCGACGTGCGCTACGTGATTCACTACGTTTATCCCGACAGCCTGGAAAGTTATTATCAGGAGGCGGGCCGCGCCGGGCGCGACGGGCGCAAAAGCCGCTGCGTGATTTTGTATCATTTTTCCGATCGTCGCACGCGCGAATGGTTCATCGAAAACGACGCGCTGACGCCCGACGACGTGCAAACCGCGCATCGCCAAATCTGCCTGCACAAAGAAGAAAAGGCGCGCATTCCGCGCGGCTGGTGGCAGCAAGCCCTGAACTGGAACGAAGTCAAAGCACGCCTTGCCCTGGGCGAACTGGAACGCGCCGGCTTGATTCAACGATTGGGCGAAACCGGCGATGAAACGGTTCTTAAAATTCTGCGCCGCGATTTTCCGCGCGAGGCACTGCACAAAATCACCAACGACCTGGCGCGGCAGCGCGAAGAACGCCTGCGCCGCCTGGACGAAATGGTCGGCTATTGCAAAACGACGCAGTGCCGCCGCCGCACAACATTAAGTTACTTCGGCGATTTGGAACGACCCGAACCAACTTTCGCAGGCGAGAAAAAATTCTGTTGCGACAATTGCGAAGCGCCGAAAAGTACGCCGGAAATCGGGCGTACTTTTGCCGAACATAAGCCGCAGGGCGCGGCGCGCGTTAAAATGCCGCTGCGCGTCGAAGCCGAGATTTTCTCGATTTTAGAAGGCTTGGACGCCCTGTTTCCGCAAGTCGGCAAAGCGCGATTGGGGAAACTTTTGCGCGGCGCAAACTCGAAAGACGTGCAGCGATTCAAAGCGGAAAACTGCCCGCTGTTCGGCGTTTTGAAAGGCGCGTCGGCGGCGCAGGCCGAAACGTTTCTGGACGAATTGATTGCTCGCGGCTTGCTGCATCAGGCCGACGAAGAAGATTATTTCGTGTGCCGCGTCACGCGCGCGGGCCGCGAAGCGTGGCAGGAACGCGCGCCGCTCGACATCACGGTTCCGGGCGCGCCGCTTTCGCGCGACGAGTTGGAAGAAAGCGACGACGATTTATATGAGACCTTGCGCGACTGGCGCCGCCAGACCGCCAACGCCGCGAACCTGCCGCCATACTGCGTTTTGGGGGATAAAACATTGCTCGCGCTGACGCAGGCGCGCCCGCAAAGCGAAACCGCGTTGCGCGCGATTTCGGGCATCGGCGATGCGAAAATCGAAAAATACGGTGACGATCTTTTGCGGCTGCTGCGCGAAGCCTAATCCAATAATGTAGGGACACGGCCTGCCGTGTCCGCAGCAACGGACGGCGCGGACACGGCAGGCCGTGTCCCTACAAAAGTACGCCCGAATTCCGGGTGCCCACGCGAAGCCCCGGCGGATACTTTTGCCGAAACCTGGCGCGCGCGTTCGCCGTCCAAAATCGGTTTATCATGCACTTTCGACGTATGGCAAGCGCGAATATGAGATAATAGCCACACGGTTTTGTCGTGGGACGGGAGTTTGTGACAAATGAAAAAACTGTTTTACACGCTGACTTTTTTGATGCTGCCTGGGTTGCCCTTATGCGCGCAAACGGGCGCGCCGGACACGGGCGCGCCGACGAGCCTGCCAACGGGCGGGCCGCGCGCGGCGCTCAAAGGCTCTTACCGGCTGGGGCCGCAGGATGTGCTGGCGGTCGTCGTGGATAAGCATCCAGAGTTTTCCAACGCGCGTCTGATCGTGCCGCCCGATGGCCGCATCGCACTGCCGGCGGCGGGCAGCCTGCGCGTCAACGGCATGACGGCGGCGCAAGTGGAAAGGCTTATCACGCAGCGGCTGCAAGGCCGCTTGCGCGATCCGCACGTGACGGTGACGATTGTGCAGTTGCGCGACGCTTCGCTGGGCTACGTTTCGGTTGTCGGCGATGTCGTGAAGCCGGGATTTGTGGCGATTCGCGAAGGTTGGCGCCTGAGCGAAATCGTGGCGGCGGTGGGCGGCGTGCAAGGCCGCATGGATGAAACGCGCACAACGCTGGCAAGGCGCGGCGTTCCGGCGATGACAGTGAGTTTGCACGCCGCGATTTCGTATCCGCTGTCGCGCGCTAACGTGCGGCTGCGCGCCGATGATGTGGTGTCGGTCATTCGCCAGGAGCCGGCGCGCATTGCCGTCAACGGCGACGTAGGCAAGCCCAGCGTTTATGAATTGCGCGCCGCGCCGCGCCTGCTCGATGCGCTTGTCGCGGCGGGAGGCTTGAGGCAGCGCGCCGACGCCAGCAAAGCTTATATTCTGCGCGGCGGCAAGCGCATTGACGTGAATTTGGTGGACGCTCTGGAACTTAGAAATCCATTAGCCAATGTCGCGCTGCGCAGTGGAGACTTTTTAACCATTGAAGCTGTGTTGCCGGCGAGCGTTGCCGTCAATGGCGACGTGAACAAGTCGGGCGTTTACGAACTGCGCGACACGCCGCGATTACTCGATGCCATCGTAGCGGCGGGTGGATTGAGGCAGCGCGCCGATATGACCAGCGCCTTCCTTTTGCGTCGCGGCAAGCGCATCGATTTGAATCTGGAAAACGCCATCGAGCAAAAAGACGAGGCCGCCAACATCGCTCTCCAGGCCGGCGACTTTTTGACGGTTTCGGCAACTCCGCCCGTCACGGTTTCGGTCGATGGCTTTGTGCGTAATCCGGGCAACTTTTCGTTTCCCAAATCGGCGCGCGTCATTCAGGCAATCGCGCAGGCCGGCGGCCTGACGACGACGCCCGACAACATCGTGACGACCGTGCGGCGGGGCGGGCAAATCATCAAAGTCGATTTGCAGCGCGCGCTGCTCACCGATGACCCGAGCGCCGACATTCCGCTCCAGATCGGCGATACGCTGCTGCTTTCGGAGCCGCAAGTTATTCGCGTGCAGCTGACGGGCGCGGTCGCCAAGCCGGGCGCGCTGCGCTTGCCGCTCGAATCGCGCGTGCTGGATGCGTTGGCGCAAGGCGGCGGCTTGAGGGTGCCGTCCAAAGCCGCGCGCATTTCGATTTTGCGCAAGCGCGAAGGCGGCGAGCAAACGCTGCTCAACATTGATGCGGTCGCGCTCAACGATTTGCGTGACGTAAGCCAGAACGCGCTGCTCAAGGACGGCGATCTGGTCAATGTCGCTGAAGCAAGCGCCCAGTCGGTTTTCGTGTCGGGCCAGGTTCAAAAGCCCGGCTCGTATCCGCTTGAAGCCGGCACCGGCTTACCCGAACTGATTACACTCGCCGGCGGCCCGACGGCGCAGGCGTCATTGACGCGCGTGACGGTGCGGCGCGGCGATAAAACGTTTACGGTCGATGCCTTTGCGGCGCTGCGCCAGGGTGGCAAGCTCGACTTCCCGTTGCAAAACGACGATTTCGTCGTCGTCCAGCCAAACCCCAACCGCGTGCTGATGACGGGAGCTGTGGCCGGCCCGGGCGTGTTGGTGATTCCCGAAAACGGTACGCTGACGCTGGCCGAAGCCATTGCGATTTCCGGCGGCGTCAAAGCCGGCGCCAAGATCAATCAAGTCGCGGTTGTGCGCAAAGGCGCCGATGGCCAGGCGGTCGCGCGCATTGTTTCGCTGGCGCAAATCGGCAAAGGAGATTTCGCCGGCAACGTAACGCTGCAAAGCGGCGATATCGTCGTCGTGCCCGAAGGCACCGGCAAAGGCATCTCGCCCCTTGCCATAATCAGTTCAGCGCTTTCCGTCGGGCGCGCGTTCGGCTTCTAACGGTTTCCAAAGTACGCCTCCATTCAGACTTATTTTATGAACCAACCATTTTCCGACACACCCGAAACCCATGCGACAGCGAAAGGCGCCGCGCCGGCGGATGCTGCGCCAAACAGCGAGCCAATCGGCGAAAAAAGCTTTGCGGCTTTGCCCGCAGGCGCCTTGCCCGAAGACCAGAAGCGGCAGATGATCGAGCATTTACGCAACACGCTGGCGAGCGAAACAGCTTCGCAGGCAGAGGCGCAAAGTTCGGGAATTTCGTCTTACCTGATGGTGCTGCGGCGACGCTGGCAGCCGTTCCTGGCGGTTTTCCTGCTGGTGGCGGGGGTCGTCGCATGGCGCATGAAACCGGGGCGAGTTACTTATGCAGCGACCGCGCGCATGTTGTTGCCGACACCGGCGGCGGCGGCCAATCGCGGCATCGACCTCAGCAGCTTCACCGGCGCGCGCGCCAGCCCCAGCGCCGGTCCACAAGTCGATACGATCATCGCGATTGTTACCAGTCCGCCTTTGGTCAAGCGGGGCCTCAGCTTGCTGCCCAAGGATTTGCGAACGCGCGGCTGGGTCGCGCTCGATGATGCCGCCCTTGCCGAGGGGACGGGCGGCAAAGCAGCTACGCCCAGTTCAGTTGCGTGGTGGGATTCGCGCTGGGGAGCGCTGGCCGCGTCCGGCGCGCCGGTGGCGGCGGTTTCGACGGTTTCCAACGACATCGTGGACATTACGGCGACTTCGAACAACCGTGCCGCTTCGGTTGCTCTGGCCAACACGATGATCGACGTTTACAGCGCCAGCATCCAACAGCAAAGCACCATCGCCAACAAACAGAATATCAAGTTCGTGACCCAGCAACTGGCCGAAATCGGGAGCGACTTGAAAGAAGCCAAGGAAAAACTGCGCGCTTTTAAGGAAGCGCACCAGATTTTCGATGTCGGCCAGGAACAAGCTGCGATCACGCAACGCATCGCGGCGCTTCAGCAAAACGCTCAGGCAACGCGCACCGAGGCCGAGGCCGGCGCGACCGGCGCGACCGTGCAAAACGATTCGACTGCCAATTCCTTGCAGCAAAAAGCCGCCGAAGCGCGCCTTAATTATCAAAATATTTTGCGCGAATACGTGGCCGGTTCGCCTGAAGCGCGCGATGCCGCCGCCCTCGCCGCCGCCGCGCAATCTCAGGTCAACACGCGCGTTGCCGCTTTGCTCGGTGCCGCGCAAAACCGCGCGCGCGAAGCCGAAAGCGCTCTTGCCTCCGCACGCGGGCGCGCTTCGCAACTGCCGGCGCTGGAGCTTGGCATCGGCCAGCTTGCCGCCGATGTCGAGCAATTGCAAACCACTTACAAAGTCGTGCAGGACAAATACACGCAACTGCGCATCAACAGGGGCGCCGATGCCTTGTCGCCGACGCCGCTTTCACCGGCTCTGTCGGCCAGTGCCATCGCCGCGACATGGAGCCGCGCGCTGATGCTGGCGATATTGGCCGGGCTTGCGCTTGCGGCGCTGTGGGCTGCGCTGTTGGAGCAACTCGACGACACGCTTCATTCATCCGACGATGCCGAAATCGCACTGCACGCGCCGGCGCTGGGCACGATGCCGCTTTTGCGCGGCAAGGCCGAGAGGCGCCTGTCGCATATCGCGCATCCGCATCTCGATGCGCCTGCATTATTGGAATCGTGCCGGCTTTTGCGTACCAATTTGATGTTCGCTTCGGCTTCGCCGCTACGCAGCATCGTGGTGACGAGCACCGACGCCGGCGAAGGCAAATCGCTGTCGGCTTTAAACCTGGCGACGGCGATGGCGATGGACGGCAAGCGCGTCGTTTTGCTCGACTGCGATTTGCGACGACCGATGCAACATCACTTGCTGGAAACGCCGCTCGAACCCGGATTCAGCAACGTCGCGACCGGCGAAAGCGAATTGTCCGCTTCGCTGCGCCCCACGGTCGTACCGCATTTGCGCCTTTTGACCGCAGGCACTTTGCCGCCCAATCCGCCCGAACTTCTGGGCAGCGAGCGAGCGCGCGAAATGCTGCGCCAATTGAGCGAAGAATGCGATTTTCTGGTGATCGACAGCGCGCCGATCCTGGCCCTTTCGGATACGCAGGTTTTGTGCTCGCTGGCCGACGGCGTCTTGCTCGTTGTCGCCGCCGACACGACTTCGCGCCGGCACGTGCGTCGCGCACAGGCGATGCTGCGCCACGCCGGCGGGCGCACGCTGGGCGTTTTGTTCAACAAGGCGCGCGAGTTCAACAACCCAAATCTGCACAACCCGTATTATTCTTATGGCGTCAACGGCAACAACAAGCGCGCGTTTAGCTGGAAGAAGTAACACGCCGAATAAGGACGCATACGCAAAGCGAAAAGTACGCCTTTATTCAGGCGTACTTTTCAGAGAGCACTTGACGTATTGCCGGCTGCATGCCTTCGCTATGCCTTCGTTCGCAATCACGTCGTAGCCGTCCACTTGTCAGGCGCTCTGCTACAAGCGCTATGCTACAAGAACCCAATCGATAACTTCAGGAACCTTGCTTGCTTTTCACCCAATCGATTTTCTTTGTTTTCATGGCGGCGGTGTTGGCCGGACTGTTGGTCTTGCGCCGCGGCGAACACAAAATATTGTGGCTGATCGGGGCCGGCGCATTTTTTTACGGCTGGTGGGACTGGAGATTCCTGACGCTGCTCGCTTTTACGGCAACGTTCGATTTTCATCTCGGCCTGGCCATCGGTCGCGCGGCGCAGCCGCTTCGCAAGCGTTTGCTGATCCTCGACATCGGCGTCAATCTGGGAATTTTGTGCGTGTTCAAATACGCCAACTTTTTCCTTGACAGCCTGAGCATCCTGACAGCGCCGGCGGGCGTTTCCTTCAGTTCTCTGCACATCATCTTGCCGCTGGGCATTTCGTTTTTCGTGTTCGAGGCGATGAGTTATTGCATCGATATTTATCGCGGCAATTTGCAGCCTTATACGAACTGGCGGCACTTCGCGCTGTTCATGTTCTTTTTTCCGCGCATGATCGCCGGGCCGATTATTCGCGCCGCCGATTTTCTGCCGCAATTGCAGCGCGACATTCGCGTGACCTGGCCCAACTTCTGCGCCGGCTTTCAATTGTTTCTCGTCGGGCTGACCAAAAAGCTCGTCATCGCCGACAACCTGGCGCCGTTCGCCGATTTGGTGTTCGCCAATCCCGCGCAGTATTCCGGCGGCGCGATCTGGCAAGCGGTTTTGGCTTACTCGATTCAGATTTTCTGCGATTTTTCCGGCTACTCCGACATGGCGATTGGCCTCGCGCGCATGATGGGCTTTGAGTTGCCGGCGAATTTCAATCTTCCTTATCTGGCGACGAATCTTACGGAATTCTGGCGGCGCTGGCACATTTCGCTTTCCAGTTGGCTGCGCGATTATTTATACATTTCGCTGGGCGGCAACCGGCGCGGCGAAACGCGCACCTATTGCAACCTGCTGATAACCATGATTTTAGGTGGCCTGTGGCACGGCGCGAGTTGGAATTTCGCCTTATGGGGCGCGCTGCACGGCCTGGGTTTGTGCGTTCACAAATTGTGGTCGGGATTTTTCAAAGCGCGCGGCGTTCGCTCGAAAAGCGCGGCCGGCGTCATAATCGGCGGCGCGGCGAGTTGGCTTTTCACGTTTGGCTTTGTGTGTTTTTGCTGGATTTTCTTTCGCGCGCCTTCTTTTTCCGACGCGCTTTTGATGCTGAATAAAATGCTCGGCGGCCCGGGAATGCAATGGCTCAGCGGCGCGTTTCTGGTCATCGCGCCGGTTGTTGTTGTGGCGCACTTTGCCGGCGCAACTTTGCAGCGCAAAGGTTTATCGCCAGCTCTCGATTGGAATCGCTTCGCTCATCTGGTGCTGCTTTTCAGTTGGATATTGGGCATCATTTTTTTGCGTTCCGTCGAAATCTCGCCGTTTATTTATTTTCAGTTTTAATTTTTCATTATGTCTCGCGCGTTTTTCATGGCGTTCAAAGTTATTGCGGCCCTGCTCCTCAGCCTGGTGTTGTGGGAAGTGGCTTTGCGCGTGTTTTTGCTGCGCCCGATTCTTTATCGCGATACCGCCGCGCTGGGACAAATGCCAAAGCCCGGCAGCAGCGCGTTGTGGACAGTTGAAGGGCGCGGAGTTTTGCATTTCAACGAGCTGGGCCTACGCAATCCGCCCATTGCGCCAAAGCGCGCCGGCGAAACGCGCATCGTCGCTTTCGGCGATTCCTACACCGAAGCGTATCAGATGCCCGTTGAAAAAACGTTTCCGCTTCGCTTGCAAACACTGCTGCGCCAGGAACCTGCGATGTTCTCGGTTATCAACGCCGGGCACAACGGCAGCGCGCCGGCGTATTTCGCCGCGCTGGCACCGCAATATCGCCGGCTCCTGAAACCCGATTGGATCATCGTACTGGTCCACGACTCGGATTGGAAGCAGGCGCTGCCTCGCAAGCCTGGGGTTCCGAGCGCGCCGCGACCAAGTGAATCGCGCCGCCATAAAATCATGCTGCGGCTTGGTCTCGAGTCGCTCACGATTACCAAATATCTTACGATCCGCTCGAGTTTCGCGCGGCTTGCGCGGAACGCGACGCCCGCCGCACAAGCACCCGATCCCAACGCGGCGCGCGACGAAAACGCGCGAGGTTTCGCTGCCATGGACGAGTCGCTGGGCGCGCTGCAAAAAGAATTCCCGCGTCTTGTCGTCGTTCACATTCCGTCGCCATCGCAAAAAGACGCGACGTTCGCGCCGGCCAGCGTTTTGGAACGGCGGCTGGCCGGTCGCTGCCGCGCATTTGGCATTCCGCTGATTCTCATGCGCCAGCCGATTTTGGCCGACTACGCGCGCACCGGTTGGCCGCCATTCGGGTTCGCCAATACGCTGCCCTGGTCGGGCCACCCGAACGCGCATGGCCACGATCTCATCGCGCAAGAATTAGTTAAGTTTTTCTCGCGCCCGCAAACGCTGCCGGCACCGAAAAGTACGCCCGAATAACGGCGTACTTTTGTGTTTGGCTCTCGCCCTGTTGTCCGCAGTCGGCCTGCAAAACTTGCCGCGCCGTGCGATACTGGGCGCAGCGAAAAGCACGTTTAAGGCGATAAAGGAACACTCTTGGATTTGCACGGCAAGAAAATCTTGGTTACCGGAGCCGATGGTTTTATCGGCTCGCACCTGACCGAAGAACTGGTGCGGCGCGGCTGCGACGTGCGCGCTTTCGTGCTTTACAATTCCTTCAATTCGTGGGGCTGGCTCGATACTTCGCCGTCCGAAATCAAAGCGAACCTGGACGTTTTCAGCGGCGATGTGCGTGACCCGCACGGCGTTCGCGCCGCGATGACAGGCTGCGACATCGTGCTCCATCTGGCCGCGCTGATCGCGATTCCCTACTCGTATCACTCGCCCGATACTTACGTGGACACCAACGTCAAAGGCACGCTGAACATCGTTCAGGCGGCGCGCGAGCTGGGCATTGCGCGCGTCGTTCACACTTCGACTTCGGAGGTTTACGGAACGGCGCGCTTTGTGCCGATCACCGAGGAACATCCGCTGCAAGGCCAGTCGCCTTATTCGGCCACCAAAATCGGCGCCGACCAGATCGCGCTTTCGTTTTACGCCAGTTTCGGCACGCCGGTTTCGGTCATCCGGCCTTTTAATACCTATGGGCCGCGCCAATCGGCGCGCGCGATTATTCCGACGATTATCTCGCAGATCGCATCGGGCCAGAAAACCATTAAACTCGGCGCGCTGCATCCGACGCGCGATTTCAATTACGTTTCCGACACCGTTCGCGGCTTCATCGCGCTGGCGCAAAGTGACGCGGCGATTGGCGAAGCGATTAACATCGGCAGCAATTTTGAAATCTCGATTGGCGACACCGTTCGATTGATCGCCGAACTGATGAACGCCGACATCGAAATCCAAACCGATGAAGTGCGCCTTCGCCCTGAAAAAAGTGAAGTCGAACGCTTGTGGGCCGATAATTCCAAAGCGAAGAACCTGCTCGGTTGGCAGCCTGAATACGGCGACCGCGAAGGCTTGAAACGCGGCCTGCAAGAAACCGCCGCGTGGTTCAGCGACCCGCAAAACCTGAAAAGCTATAAAAGCGATATTTACAATATTTGATTTGCGAACCCGAAGCGTGAGCGAGGGATTTATGTCTCCCTCGCTCACGCTTCGGGTTCGCACTGTTTCCCATGCCCGATCTTTCCTCTAATATTCTAAGCGCGCTGCGCAGCGTTTTGCCTCAGCGCGATTTTCTGGCGCTGCATGAACCGGAGTTTTCCGGCAACGAGCGCGCTTATGTTACCGAATGTCTTGATACGGGCTGGGTTTCCTCGGTCGGCAAATTCGTCGATCGTTTTGAAAACGACTTAGCGCAATACACCGGCGCGCTGCGCGCAATTGCAATTGTCAACGGCACGGCGGCGCTTCATGTTTGCCTGCTTTTGGCGGGCGTCGAGCGCGATGACGAAGTTCTGATTCCCGCGCTGACTTTCATCGCGACCGCCAACGCCGTGACGTATTGTGGCGCGATTCCGCACTTGTGCGAAAGCGAAGAAGCGACACTTGGAATCGACGCGGCGAAGCTGGAAAGCTATCTCCAGGAAATCGCAGAAGTACGCCTGAATTCAGGCGTACTTTGCTGCATCAACAAGCAAACGAATCGGCGCATTCGCGCGCTGGTGCCGATGCACACGTTCGGGCTGCCAAGCGATCTGGACGCGCTGGAACGGGTTTGCGAACGGTTTGGATTGATACTTATCGAAGACGCGGCGGAATCTCTGGGCAGCTTTTATCGCGGCGCGCATACCGGCACACGCGGCTTGCTTTGCGCGCTGTCATTCAACGGCAACAAGATTTTGACGACCGGCGGCGGCGGCGCGATTTTGACAAACGACGAAGAGCTTGGAAAACGCGCCAAGCACCTGACGACAACCGCGAAAGTGCCGCATCGCTGGGAATTTCGCCACGACGAAACGGCGTTCAATTATCGAATGCCCAACATCAACGCGGCGCTTGGCTGCGCGCAATTGGAGCAACTGCCGCAATTTTTAAAATTCAAGCGCGCGCTGGCAACGGCTTACATCAACGCTTTTGCAAATGTTTCCGGCGTCCAATTCGTGCGCGAAGCCGAAGGCTCGAGGAGCAATTACTGGCTCAACGCGATTTTGCTAAACAAGGAAAACGCGGCGCAGCGCGACACGATTCTGGCCGCGACCAACGACGCCGGAATCATGACGCGCCCGGCCTGGACATTGATGAGCGAGCTGCCGATGTACCAAAACTGCCCGCGCATGAATCTCGATTGCGCGCAAAGCCTGGAGCAACGTTTGATCAATATTCCGAGCAGCGCGTGGCTGGGCGAACATTTGAAAAGTACGCCGGAAATCGGGCGTACTTTTGAAGGCGCGCAATGACAAAGCAAGTGGCAGCGCCGCGCCGCATTTGCGTCGTGACCGGCACGCGCGCCGAATATGGCTTGCTGCAGCCGGTCATGGCGTTGCTGCGCGACGCGCCCGATTTCGAACTGCAAATCGCCGCGACGGGAATGCACTTGTCGCCCGAATTCGGCCTGACGTATCGCGAAATCGAAGCCGACGGATTCAGCATCGACGCACGCATCGAAATGCTGCTTTCGAGCGACACGCCCACGGGAATCGCCAAATCGATCGGTCTGGGAATCATCGGTTTCGCCGACGCGCTGGCGCGGCTTCGTCCCGATGTTTTACTTGTTCTGGGCGACCGATTCGAGATTTTGGCGGCGGTGCAAGCGGCTCTGGTCGCGCGCATTCCGGTCGCGCACATCAGCGGCGGCGATACGACAGAAGGCGCTTTCGACGAATCGATTCGCCACAGCATCACCAAAATGGCGCACTTGCATTTCGTGACCAACCAGGGCGCGGCGCGGCGCGTGCGGCAAATGGGCGAAAATCCCGCGCACGTCTGGAACGCCGGTTCGCCCGGACTCGATGCCATCCAAAACAGCCCGCTGATGTCGCGCGAGGAATTGGAACATTCGCTCGATTTCGCGCTGCGCGAAACCAATTTTCTGATTACGTTTCATCCGGCTACGCTCGACGCGCAGCCGGCGACCGAACAATTCGCGCAGTTGCTCGAGGCGCTGGACGAATTTCCCGACGCCGGCTTGCTTTTCACCAAACCCAACGCCGATACGCAAGGCCGCGCTCTGATTTCACTGCTCGATGAATGGACGGCGACGCGGCCTAACGCGCGTGCTTTTACCTCGTTGGGACAAAAGCGATACTTAAGCGCGATGGCGCACGCCGACGCGATCATCGGAAATTCGTCGAGCGGGCTTTTAGAAGCGCCTTCGTTTCGCGTGCCGACCGTGAATATCGGCGACCGCCAGCGCGGACGATTGCAGGCCGAATCGGTGATTGACTGCGCGCCGCAAAGCGCGGAAATCGTTGAGGCAATCCGGCGCGCGCTAAATCTCGATTGCCGCAATGTCGTCAATCCGTATGGCGACGGCGATGCGGCGCCGCGCATCGTTGAGCATTTGCGCGCGATTCCCGACTTCGACGCGTTGTTGAAAAAACGCTTTTACGAAGCGACTGAATTATGACCGATTCGACTTTCGTCATTGCCGAAGCCGGCGTCAACCATAACGGCTCGCTCGAACGCGCGCTCGAGCTTGTCGAAGTCGCGGCAAAGTGTGGCGCTGACGCCGTGAAGTTTCAGACTTTTCGCGCCGCGCTTTTGCTCAGCCGCGACGCGCCTAAAGCCGCTTATCAAACCCAGAATACGGGCAGCGCCGAATCGCAATACGAAATGATCGCGCGCCTGGAACTCGATGCCGACGCGCACCGCGCGCTCTTGGAAAAGTGCCGGAATTCAGGCGTACTTTTTTTGTCCACGCCCTTCGATTTGTCCAGCGTGCAGATGCTGGTCGATTTCGATGTGCCGATGCTGAAAATGGGTTCGGGCGAAATCACCAACGCGCCGCTGCTTTTGGCTGCGGCGCAGTCGGGAAAGCCGGTTTTGCTTTCGACGGGAATGTGCGATCTGGGCGACATCGAAAGCGCGCTGGGCGTTCTGGCGTTTGGTTACCTGGGTTGCGATTCGCCGTCCATCACGGAATTCGAGCGCGCCTATTTTTCACGCGAAGGCCAGAAAATTTTGCGCGAAAACGTGACGCTCTTGCATTGCACGACGGAATATCCGGCGCCTTTTGGCGAAGTGAATTTGCGCGCGATGAAAACACTGCGCGCGGCTTTCGGCCTGCCGGTCGGCTTTAGCGACCACACGCCGGGATTTGCAATCGCGATTGCGGCGGTGGCGCGCGGCGCGCGCGTGATTGAAAAACATTTCACGCTCGACCGCGATTTGCCCGGCCCCGACCATCGCGCCAGCCTCGAACCCGATGAATTGGCGGCGATGATCCAAAGCATTCGCCAGGTCGAAGCGGCGCTTGGCGATGGGCGCAAAATCGCTTCGCCCGGCGAATTTCCCAACCGCGCGATTGCGCGCAAAAGCCTTGTCGCGGCTCGAAACATTCGGCGCGGCGAAGCGTTCTCGCTTGAAAATCTGGCGGCCAAGCGCCCCGGAACGGGGATTTCGGCGCTGCGATTGTGGGAGTTCGCCGGCAAGACGGCGACGCGCGATTACGCGCCCGACGAGCAAATCGAATCATGAGCGACGACCTGGCCAAAGGCCTGATATTATTGGGCAACGGCGGCCATGCGCTGGTGCTGCTCGATTGCCTGCGTCTTTGCGGCGCGCGCCTGATCGGTTTCACAACGCCGGAAAAGTACGCCTTAGAAACGTGGGAGTCCTTAAAATACCTTGGCGATGATGAGGCGCTGCAATCGCTGTCGCCGCGCGAAGTGCAGCTTGTCAATGGACTGGGTTCGGTCGGCAAAACAGCGGCGCGGACATGCCTTTTCGAGATGGGCAAAGAGCGCGGTTTCGGTTTCGCGTCCGTCGTTCATCCATCCGCGATCCTCGCCGGCGATGCAGTCCTGGGTCAAGGCGCGCAGATCATGGCGGGCGCGATTTTGCAGCCGCGCTGCGTTCTGGGCGACAACGTTCTGGTCAACACGCGCGCCGCAATCGACCACGATTGCCAGATCGGGAACGGGGTTCATATCGCACCGGGCGCAACACTTTCGGGCGACGTGCAAGTGGGTGACGGAGCGCACATCGGCGCCGGCGCGACGATTATTCAAGGCGTTCAAATAGGGCGCGATTGTATTGTCGGGGCCGGCGCCGTGGTGCTGCGCGACGTGCCGCCCGGCGCGCGCGTTGCCGGCGTGCCGGCAAGGGAATTATGAGCTGGAAAAACGCCGTCGTTTTACCTCATGCGCCGATTGTCGAAGCGATTCGCATTATCGATTCGTCGGCGCTGCAAATCGCGCTGGTCGTCAACGCGCATAACCAACTGATCGGTACCGTCACCGACGGCGACGTGCGGCGCAGTATTTTGCGCGGCCATTCGCTGCAAGACGCTGTTGAAAAAATCATGAATCCGCAGCCGACGACGGCGCGCCCGCAAGACGGCAACGACGTGTTGTTGATGCTGATGCGCTCCAAACGCCTGCACCACATTCCGCTTGTGGACGAGGACGGCGTGCTGTGCGGCGTGCAACTGCTCGACGACCTGCTGCAAATCGAAGCACAGCCGAACTGGGTGATCCTGATGGCGGGCGGTCTGGGCACGCGGCTCGGCGGATTGACGCAGGATTGCCCCAAGCCTCTGCTCAAAGTCGGCACGAAGCCGATTCTCGAAACGATTTTGCTGGCGTTCGCCGAGCACGGTTTTCGCAAATTTTTCCTCTCGGTAAACTACAAAGCCGAAATGGTGGAAGCCCATTTCGGCGACGGCGCGCGCTGGGGCGTCGAAATCGAATATCTGCGCGAAACAGAACGGCTCGGAACAGCGGGCGCGCTCAGCCTGTTGCCGGAAAAGCCGGGCCATCCGGTTTTCGTGATGAACGGCGATTTGCTGACCAAAGTGAATTTTCAGCAGTTGTTGCAATTTCACACGCAGCATCATGTGGCGGCGACGATGTGCGTGCGCGAATACGATTTCCAGGTGCCCTACGGCGTCGTAAAAATGGATGAGCACCGCATCGCCGGCATCGATGAAAAGCCGATGCAAAGTTTTTTCGTCAACGCCGGCATTTATGTTTTGAATCCCGAGGCGCTCGAAATTATTCCGCCGCGCGCGCCGTTCGACATGACGAGTTTGTTTCAATCGCTCATCGGAAGCGGACGCGAAACCGCGGCGTTTCCGCTTCGCGAATACTGGCTCGACATCGGCCAGCGCGCCGACTTTGAACGCGCCAACATTGAGTTTGGAGAAAATTTCGGATGATCGATGGGCAACGTGTCATCGCCGTTGTGCCCGCGCGCGGCGGCAGCAAATCGGTGCCGCTCAAGAACATCAAGCTCCTGGGCGGCAAGCCGCTGATCGCCTGGCCAATCCAGGCGGCGCAGGCCGTGCCCGAAATCGACCGCATCATCGTTTCGACCGATGACGCGCAAATCGCCCAAGTCGCGCGCGACTGCGGCGCCGAAGTCATGGATCGCCCGCCCGAATTGGCCGGCGACGATTCGCTCGTCATTGACGCGCTGCGCGATCTCATCACGAAATTGCGCGCCGAGGGCGAAAGCGCGCAATATCTCGTGCTGCTGGAGCCGACGTGCCCACTGCGCAGCGCCGCCGACATTCGCGACTGCCTTGGGTTGCTGGCCGACAAGAACCGGAATTTCGATTCGGTCGCGACGTTCAGGGAAGCCATGCTCAATCCGCACCGCGCGTGGAAAATTCAGGACGCGCAGCCGCAAACCTTTATCGACGGCGCGGTGCCGTGGCTGCCGCGCCAGCAGTTGCCGCCCGCGTATCAACTCAATGGTGCGGTTTATGCCGTCAAGACCGAAATGTTCAACGCGCCGGGTTCGGTTTTGCTGACCGGAAAAATCGGCGCCGTTGTGATGCCCGCCGAACGCTCGGTCGACATTGATGATGCAATGGATTTCGCGTGGGTCGAATTCCTGATAAAAGCGCAGGGCTGGGGAGCGAGCTGATGTCCACTATTTATGATCTGTTGTCTTTGAAAAACAAAACCGCTCTGATTACGGGCGGCGCCGGGCACCTGGGTTCGGAAATTTGCAACACGCTGGCCGAGCTAGGAGCCGACGTGATTCTGGCAAGCCGCGATGAGGAAAAATGCCGCATCAAGTGCCTCGAAATCGAAGAGCGCTGCGGCGGCGCGATCCACGCGCATCCGCTTCATCTTGATTTGATGGATAAAGATTCCATCGCGCGCTGCTTCGACCAGGTGCATGAACTGGGCGGGCTTGACATTCTGGTGAACAACGCGTGGTCGGGCAACAAGAATTCATTGGAATCGATTTCGGACGAGGACTGGGAGTACGACATCGAGATGAGCCTGACCTCGGTTTTTCGCTGCGTGAAAAAGGCTCTGCCCGGCCTCAAGGAAAAGCGCGGCGTCATTCTCAACATCACTTCGATGTATGGCCACGTCGCTCCCGATTACCGCCTGTACGACGGCAACGGATTTTCTAATCCGCCGAGCTACGGAGCCGCCAAGGCCGGCGTCATTCAATTTACGAAATACCTCGCCAGCTTTTTGGCGCCTGACGGCATCCGCGTCAATTGCCTCAGCCCGGGGCCGTTTCCCACGGCGGAAACGCAAAAGAACGTCGAATTTATCGAGCGCCTGGGCAGCAAAAATCCGCTGGGGCGCATCGGCCAGCCGCATGAAGTCAAAGGCGCCGTCGCGCTGCTGTGCTCGGACGCTTCGAGCTACATGACCGGCCAGAACATCTGCGTGGACGGCGGCTGGGCGGCATGGTAACCAAAATCGGCATCGCCGGATTGAGCCAGGGCAACGGCCACCCGTTTTCGTTTTCGGCGATCATCAACGGCTACGACGACGCGGGAATGGCCGCATCGGGCTGGCCCGTGGTTCACGATTACTTGCGCCGCCGCGACGCATCAGAGTTCGGCTTCACCGACGTACAAGTCACGCACGCCTGGACGCAAGACGCGGCGCTGACGGAGCAACTGTGCGCTGCGTCGCGTATTCCTCACGCCGCGACCCAATTGGAAGATTTGCTTGGAGAAGTCGATGCCGTGATTCTGGCGCGCGACGACTGGGAAAATCATTTTCCGATGGCGCAGCCTTTTCTCCAGGCGGGCCTGCCGGTTTTCATCGACAAGCCTTTGTCTTTGAGCCTTGAAGAATTAAAATTCTTCCGGCCTTTTTTGGAAAGCGGCCAATTGATGTCGTGCGCGGGAATGCGCTACGCGCGCGAACTGGACGAAGTGCGCGTCGGCTTTGCCGAATATGGCGCGATCAAATTGATTCGCGGCGCGATTGTCGTAGATTGGCCGAAATACGGCGTACATTTGGTGGACGCGGTTTACAACCTGACGGCGGCGCGCGCGCTTTCGATTGTTGCCAACGAGTGCGGACACGATTCGTTCGCGATTGCGATGAGCGACGGATCATTGCTGCAAATCGACGCGCTGGGCGGCGTGCCAAAAACTTTTGGCGTCGATGTCTGGGGCGAGCGACAGAAAAGTACGCATGAAATCGCGGATAATTTCTCGATGTTCCGTCGCACGCTGTGGCACTTCGTCAACTCCATCCGCGAAAAGCGCCCCGCCATCCCCGCGCAGTTGACGCTGGATGTTATGCGCCTGCTGATCGCCGGACGAATCGCGCAGCAAGAAAAGCGCAAGGTTTTTCTCGATGAAATCGTTTTCTGAAATGTGGAGTTTGAAAGGCAAAGCCGCTGTCGTGACCGGCGGCGGCGGCATTCTGGGACAAAATTTTTGCGGCGGCCTGGCCGAATGCGGCGCGCGCGTCGCCGTTGTCGATGTCAATGAGACTGCCGCGCAGGAAGCCGCCGCGACGCTGAATCAAAAATTCGGCGGCGTGCACATCGGCCTGGCGTGCGATGTTTCCTCGCCCGAATCAGTCGCGCAGATGACCGCGCGCGCTGTCGAAGAATTCGGCACTATCGACATTTTGCACAATAACGCGGCGACCAAAGCGCGCGACTTGAAAGCGTTTTTCGCGCCGTTTGAAGAATACAGCCTGGAAATGTGGCGCGAGATCATGGCGGTCAACATCGACGGGATGTTTCTCGTCGCGCAGGCGGTTGGCGGACATATGGCGCAGAGCGGCAAGGGCGGCTCGATCATTCAAACGTCTTCGATTTACGGCATCATGGCGCCCGATGCGCGCGTTTACGAAGGCTCCGATTATCTCGGCGGGCCGATCAACACGCCGGCGGTTTATTCGGCATCCAAAGCCGCCGTCGTCGGCTTGACAAAGTACCTGGCGACGTATTGGGCGGGCGCCGGAATTCGCGTCAACACGCTGACGCCGGGCGGTTGCCGCAGTGGGCAAAACGACGAATTCCTGCGGCGCTATTCGGCGCGCGTGCCGATGGCACGCATGGGCGAGCCGCACGAAATGGTCGGCGCGCTGCTTTATCTCGCTTCCGATGCGTCCAGCTACGTTACAGGGCAGAACATCATCGTCGATGGCGGCCTGGACGCCTGGTAGAAAGTACGCTTGATATAGCGCGTAACGGTTTGAAGGCTACAAACGCGCCCAGCGAACCCCAAGCGTTAGCGAGAGAGCTTCTTGCATTCTCCTAACAAGCTCTCTCGCTAACGCCTCAAGTTCGCCAACGGCAAACGCGTAGCCTTTTAAAGCATTTTTCAATGGAGTTGTCTGGTGGCGGAATTGTAGGGGCTTGGCGTGCCAAGCCTTCAATCATCCTGGCACGTCGGGCTTGGCACGCCAAGCCCCTACAAGAGCGGACAACTCACCTGAAAATGCTTTAAGTGTTCGGTGCTATAGAAAGTACGCCGGAATTCGGGCGTACTTTTCGGGCGATTGGATATACTTCGCTGCCGGTTTGCACTGGTTTTTCGATCCATGCTCATTATTCGTAAGTTGCTTTATTTCTTCGACCGGCGCGACAGACTGCGCGCCGGCCTTTTAGTTTTTATGATGTTTGTGGGCGCGCTTTTCGAGGCGCTGGGCATCGGCCTTATTTTGCCGTTCATCGCGTTCGTCAACGATCCGCAATTGATTCTCGAAAAACCTTTGTCGGCGCGCATTTACAATTTCACCGGCGCCGGCTCGCCGCAGCAGTTCCTCCTCTGGTGCGGGCTGGGACTGGGACTTCTTTACGTCATCAAAAACCTCTACATCGGATTGCTTTACTATTCGTTGTATCGCTTTATTTTTAACCGCCAGGTCGCACTTGCGCGCCGCCTTCTCGCGGCCTATATGCACAGCCCTTACACGTTTTATCTTCAGCGCAATTCGTCCGAATTGCTGCGCAACGTCAACCTGGAAATTCCCGTCTCGATTTCGAATTTAATGATCGCTACGTTTCTTTGCGCTTCCGAGACGACGGTCATCGTTGTTTTGCTTTGTCTTTTGGTCGCCGTCCAGCCGGCGGGGGCTTTGATCACGATCGGCGTTCTGGGCGGCTTCAGCACGTATTTCTATCGCGCGATGCGCCGCAGAACGGCGGAGTTCGGCAAAAAACAGCAGGAACTTTCCGCCTTGATGATCAAAAGCGTCAATCAGGGATTGGGTGGCTTCAAGGAAACCAAAGTGCTGGGGCGCGAAGAATTTTTCATCGACGCTCATCACGCCAGCAGCATCGGCTATGCAAAGACAATGCGCTATTTGAACGTTTCCAATGAAATGCCGCGCCTGGTCAACGAAGTCGTCGCGATCCTCGCGATGTTGTCCATCATCATCGTGTTCTTGCTGCGCGGGCAGGACATGCGCGCGGTGATGCCCGTTCTTTCGCTATTCGCATTATCCGCGATGCGCTTGATGCCGTCCATGAGCCGCATTATCGTTGCACTCAATCGCATTCGGTTTTTCTCGCCTTCGGTCGAAGTTGTTTTCAAAGACCTTCAAGACTTGAAACTCCTGCCCGGCCAAGCAGTTGCCGAACCTGCCAAAGCCGGCGCCATTGTCGCAAACCCGAACGGCGCGCCGCCCGAGCCTCTGGTTTTTCGCAACGCAATCGAGATGCGCGACGTTTCGTTTCGCTACGACGGGTCGCAAAAGTACGCCTTAAAACAGGTGAATTTATCGATACCGCGCGGCCATTCGGTCGCGTTTGTCGGTTCTTCGGGCGCGGGCAAAACGACCATCGCTGATGTGATTCTGGGTTTGCTCAAGCCGCTGGAAGGTGAAGTTGTGGTTGACGGCGTGGATATTCAGCGTAATCTGGCGGGCTGGCAACGAAAAATCGGTTACATTCCGCAGCCGATTTATCTTTCGGACGATACGATTCGCCGCAACATTGGCTTTGGCCTGGCCGACGAAAAAATCGACGACGACCGCGTCTGGGCGGCGATTCAGGCCGCGCAGCTCGAAGAACTGGTGCGCTCGCTGCCCGAGCAATTGGACGCGTGGGTCGGCGAGCGCGGCGTGCGCATTTCGGGCGGTCAAAGGCAGCGCGTGGGCATCGCGCGCGCGCTTTACCACGACCCCGAAGTCCTGGTCATGGATGAAGCGACCTCGGCGCTGGACAATGAAACCGAAAGCGAAATCACCAAGGCCATCGCACAATTTAACCGTCAAAAAACGATTATCATCATCGCGCACCGCCTGACGACGGTAAAAAACTCCGACCGCTTGTTTTTCATGAAAAATGGCGAGCTTGTCGATCAGGGCAACTTCGACGCATTGCTTCAAACCAACAGCGATTTTCAAAACATGGTCAGGGCGATGTAACCGTCGCCATTTCAGAAAACTTATATAATGAAAAGTACGCCGGAATTCGGGCGTACTTTGCGGATTCGAGCCGCTTATGAAATTCAAGCGGCCCATCGTCTGGACTTCGTCATGACCAAAACCAACATCCTCTTTCCGATTGAGACAATCAACCGCGAACTCGATTTCCGCTTGTTTCTCGCCGCGCAGTACGTTTCGCCCAGGAACCGTGTTTTCGTCGGCTGGCACCACACGATTCACCGTTTGGCGCAGCACAGCCGGGGCGGCGTTTACCTGGGACAAAGAGTGTTCAGCACTTTTCCCAGCTCTCTCGCGCGCTACGAAACCTTGAAGCGCAACGGTTACATCGTCATGCATTTGCACGAGGAAGGCGCGGTTTTCGCCGGTGATGATGAGGATTGGAAAAAGACACTTCGCCGGCGCCTCGATCCCGGCGTTCTTTGCGCCGAAGATTATGTTTGCGCATGGGGCGACTTTCAAGCGGATTATTATCGTTCGCTGTCTCCGGCCTGCGCCGCGAACATTCACGTCACGGGACATCCAAGGCTGGATTTATACAAATCGCGCTATCGGGAATACTTCGCGCCCGATGCCGAGCGTCTCAAGAAAACCTACGGCGACTTCATCTTGATCAACTCGAATTTCGCCCTCGCCAACAATGAAAACGGCATCAGGCAGACTTTTTCCGCCGAAGGCGGCTATAACCCGCTCGACACTCAAAGCCGTTCGTACGGAATCGGCGTGTGGGCGCATGCCGCGCACAGCCTGAGCAATTTCATGGTTCTTATCAATCAGCTCATCATCGATTTCCCGACGACCAACATTATCATCCGGCCCCACCCTTCGGACGACCGGGGATTTTTCTCCCATCTTTTCAAAGGCGTCCGCAATGTCCATGTGTTGCATGAAGGCGGAGTCGGGCCCTGGCTTCTTGCTTCGCGGATGATGCTTCACGACGGCTGCACGACAGGAATCGAAGCGTTTCTCTGCGATGTCGACATCATCAATTACAAATCGGCCACGGATACGCGGTATGATTTGTTTCTGCCCAACATTTTCGGTGTGCAATGCCATTCGCAGGACGAAGCGATGAAAGCCATTCGCAGCTTGCTGGAACCCCGTGAATCGGCTGAGCCTGCTCAAGATTTGAGCGACAAGGCGCACAGCCTGCTGTTCAATTTCAAGCACGACTCCTTCGCCAAAATGACAAGCGTCATGGAAGAAGCCGAAGCGCGCGCGAGGGCCAAAGAAAGCGGCGTTTATAACGAATTGCCCCACCGCGCGCACGAATGGAAAGACGAAATGGTGACGCACGCCAAGTCTGTGGTGAGACCTTTTTTTCCCGAGCGGCGGCTTCTCCACAAAAGCGTGAGAAGCCGGTTTTACGGCTTCGACAAAGCCGACATCGATGGCAAGCTGAAACGCATTCAAAAAATTCTGGGCAAAGAAATCAGATGTCAATTCCACAGCAAATTCTTGGTTTCCATCGAATGCGATTAAATTCGTGCCGCAGGCGCCCGCCAAAAGTACGCCTTTATTCGCGATGCCTTTATTCGCGATGCCTGCCAAACCCGCAGCAAATGCGATGTTCTTTGAAGGATGCGCAGTGAAAATTCTTCATGTCACTCTTTCTCTGTTGCGGGCGGGCGCCGAGCAGGCGATGGTGAACCTGGTCATAGCACTGCAAAAACGCGGTCACGACTGCGAAGTCGCGGCGCTGCGAGGCCCCTACGACCTGGCGCCCGACCTGGAAGCGGCGGGCGTCGTGGTGCATCGCCTCGAAGGCCGGCGAGGAAATTTCGGCGCGCTCGCAAGCGCCGGGCGCGTCGCTCGACTGGCGCGCGAGCATCACATCGAAATTTTGCACGGCCATATTTTTCCGTCCAACGCGGTCGTCGCGATGACGCGCCGGGCGGCGCCACAGGCACGCCGCGTCGTGACGTATAACAACCTCGCCTACGACCGCGAGTCGGCGAAAGCGCCGCGCGCGCGACTGCTCAAAATCATCAACGGCGTTCTGATGCGGGGCGCGATGGACGGGCACATCGGCGTCAGCGCAGCGACGGCACGAAGCTACGAGCGTCACCTGAAACTCAAAAACATCTGTGTCATTCCCAATGCGATTCATGTCGATGCGGTTCACCTGAACCCAAACCCCGATGCGCCTGAAAAAGAAGCGATTCGCGCGCGTTTCGGCATCGCGCCGGAGGAAGTCTTGTTCGTTTTGCCGGCGCGCTTCACGCCCGAAAAAGGCCACGTCTTCTTGCTGCAAGCCTTGCATTTGCTGAAGGCGAATTCCAACCGGCGCGTGCGCGCGCTTCTAGTCGGCGATGGCCCATTGCGCGCCGAACTCGAAGCGCAAGTACGCAAACTAAACCTGCACGACGAGGTTGTGTTTCTCTCTTCGCTACCGCAAGCCGAGCTGTTCCCTCTGATTAAGGCGAGCGACCTGTTTGTGTTTTCTTCGATTTCCGAAGGTTTCCCGCTCGCGCCCGCCGAAGCGATGATGCTCGAACGCTGCGTTGTCGCAACGCGCGTGGGCGGCGTGCCGGACTTGATCGAAGATGGTATTTCGGGACTTCTGGTCGAACCGGCCAACGCGCCCGCACTGGCCGGCGCCATCGAGCGCGTTTTGTCCGATGACGCTTTGCGTTCCCGCCTGGGCCGCGCCGCGCGCGCGCGCATCGAAACGCATTTCAGCGACGACGTCATCGCCGCGCGCATCGAAGAATTTTATCGTTCGCTGCTGTGAGTACAAAAAGTACGCCCGAATTCGGGCGTACTTTTTCATGTCAGTGCGCGTTGTAGCGCCTGCGCTTTGAGCGAAATTTCGTCGCGTTCGCGGCTCGCGTCGCTGTCGGCGACAATGCCGCCGCCGACATGAAAATACGCGCGATTTTTCAGGCACGTTACGGTGCGGATCGCGACGTTC
>Ga0136611_10000557_pt1 | contig 24741 bp, 11 predicted proteins | sample AntDrymUQ2232306_2_FD_106645 | JGI IMG/M metagenome (GOLD analysis project Ga0136611, IMG submission 106645) | Polar desert sand microbial communities from Dry Valleys, Antarctica - metaG UQ223 (23.06) | ecosystem: Environmental > Terrestrial > Soil > Desert | place: Antarctica: Dry Valley...
AACCTGGCGACTGCGAATAATTAAGTCTGGCTTGTCCATTTATTTCTCGTTTGATGTGAATGGAAGCGAGCTGATTCTACTCCCACAGTCGCTTCACATTTCAAATTGATTTTTTGGTAGCGCATAGGGGGATCGAACCCCTGTTCTAATCTAGTGCTTTGTAATGTTAATTTTTAAAGTTCTGAGTCCCGCCTTGAGGCGGCCTCACGCCGCGCTTCACGGGCGTGGCAAACTAAAGTTTGGACTCAAAACTTTCGCTCAATCTCCAAAAACTTAGGTTACAAAGCACTAGTCTTAAAAAATTAAAGTTTCTTTTACGCGCGCCGTTAAAGTTTATGGCGCCAAGTTTATCCGCCGCAAGATATTTTTGAAACGCTCCTCCGAACGCAACTTGTCGAAATTAGGATCAATTTTGAGCCAAATCAATTCCGTCGTATGATCTTCGCAAGCCTTCTCCAGCCATTCCAGAGCCGTCTCCTTTTCGCCGAGCGCGGTATAAATTCCGGCTAGCAACGTCGGCGAAATATATTGTTGTCGGCTTATAGTTTTTAGTTCGTCAATCGTGCTTCGCGCTTTTTCGTCTTGCCCGCGCATAGCGTAACAATGCCCGAGTGCGGATGTCAGAATCGGAGCGTCGTTGATGGATTTCGCTTTTTCAAAAGATTCGATTGCTTGCGCGTAATCACGCTTTTGATTGTAAGCCCATCCGAGGGCGTAATGCGCGATCCAGAAATTCGGCTCAAGAGCCAGCACCTTGCGGCTTTGCTCTATGCTGGCTGAATAGTCGCGTCTGTAATAGAGATGTACTCCCATCGCCGCGTTGACGGGAAGCGATAACGGATCTATTTCTTGCGCCCGTTTTATCTCTTTTGCCGCCTCATCAAATCTTGCGAGCGGAGTTAAATAAACAAGCCCGTACCAGTGATGCGCCGTAGCATATGCGGGATTAAGTTTGATGGCTCGTTTGTAGTGTTTTTCAGCGCCCGTCCAATCCCAATCAAAAAGAGCCTTCACAAATGCCAATGAAGCGTGAGCTTCGGCAAGAGTGTCGTCAATTTCCAAAGCCCGCATTGCCGCAGCCTTTGTTTTGGGCATAGCATCCGTTGGAGACAAAGCGGCAAGGTAGCTCAGAATGCCGAAAGCGTCCGCCAGCCCTGTGTAAGCGAGAGCATAGTTCGGGTCTTTCTCGATGGCTTGTTGAAAAAATGCTATGCAACTCTTCAAGCCTTCCCTGTTTCGTTTGTTCCATTGATAACGCCCCTTCAAATAAAGTTGATAGGCTTCCGCATTGTCCGTATAGCGCTTAACGAGTTTTTTTCTTTGATCGCCGCTTAATTTCAAGCGCAGTTTTTCGGAAATCTCGCGCGAGATTTCCTCTTGCACCTGAAAAATATCTGAGGGGCTGCGACTATACTGCTCGCCCCAAAGCTGCGAGCCGTCAACGGCGTCAATCAATTCGGTTTTCACGACCAATCTATCGCCAAGCTGAAACACACGCCCGGCAACGATCGCGCGAATGTCTAATTCCGTCCCAATTTTTAAAGGGTCGAAACCAAAGTTTTTGTAACGCTGCACGGTGTTCCACGCCATTACTCGCAATTGAGGAAGCTGCGAAAGGCTGTTGATGACGCTCTCGGAAATTCCGTCCGATAGATACTCGGCATTCGGATCGTTTCCGGCGTTGACGAAAGGCAAAACGGCTAAAGAATCTATCGCTTTTTTGCGTGAGTGACGCTTGCGCTGCGTTTTTGAGGATAATGATGGTATGCCTTCAGAAATCGCTGCGGGATTTTCTTCCGACAGTTCAGCGGTTTCGATTGCCTTTCTGCCGCTTTCTGTCAAAACCGTAGCTTCGCTTCTTGTGATTGTTTGCCCGGAGTCTTCCAATTTCGCTTTGAATGTCAACTCTTGAGAAATTTCTTTTAGGTCGAGCAAAAAATCTTTCGCCGTTTGGTAACGCTCTTCACGGTTTTTTCTGAGTGCTTTGTTGATTACCCGTTCAATTGCCTGCGGAACTTCCGGCATTTGTCGGCGAATAGGCACAGGCTCTTTATTTAGGATTGAGCCGATAACATCCAACGCATTCTCGCCGTCAAACGGCGGTTTGCCTGCCAGCATTTCATAGAGCATAACGCCGAAACTGAAAATATCGCTTCGAGAATCAACCTGTTTGCCTCTGGCTTGTTCCGGCGACATATAGGCAGCTGTTCCGATTATCATTCCCGGACTGGTTTGAACCATAATTGCTGTTGCTGCTTCCGAATCAGTTTCATTTCGCTTCTCGGTCAGTTTGGCAATCCCGAAATCTAGTATCTTGACCAATCCGTCAGGTCGAATCATTACATTCTCAGGTTTAATGTCGCGATGAACAATGCCTGCGCGATGGGCGGCATCCAAAGCACTTGCAACTTGAATTGCTATCTCTAGCGCGGATTTGAGATTAACGGGCGAGCCTTTTAATCGTTCGCGCAAAGTTTCGCCTTCAACGAATTCAGCGGCGAGAAAATACATTTCGTTCTCTGCGGCAAACTCGTAAATAGTCAAAATGTTCGGATGATTCAAGGCGGAAGCCGCTCGCGCTTCCTGCTCAAAACGTCGCAGGCGGTCTTTATCAGTAGCGATATTTTCAGGCAAAACTTTCAGGGCGACTCTACGATTCAGTCGTGAATCCTCCGCCAGAAACACTTCGCCCATCCCACCCGCGCCGATTGCAGAGTGTATTTTATAATGACCTATTTGTTGTCCATTATTAAGCATTTAGAAGATGGGCAAAATTCTAACATTATTCAGGATTTTTTGGGGAAAGAATACTTTGTGAGAGTTTGTTTGGTTTTTTGAGACTTTTTATGAATGTTTAAGGCTTTACGTCATAAGTCGGCTTTAATACAGATTTTTGAGACAGGGTTAAGCAGTTAAAAGACAGACAACAATTTATACGGATTGAATTTTACGTTTTTTGAGTTTGGCACACATTTGGCACACAAAAATAAGATTGCAATAATTTCAAAAGGGAATTGCTGACACGCGGATTTTCAGGCTGCAATAAACTTATTATGAATCTCATTGGCAACGTTGCAAAATCAAGCGTCTTCTCCAGGCGCATACCTTCGCTTCATTATGTTACATAAAAGGTCATTTTAGTGTTTCAGACTCATTTTTCGCCGCAACCAAAGCAGGCATATCTTTGTCGGTGTCTTTCCAAAGCTCGAAAAACTTTTCGTATTCGGCTTTGTCTTTCGTCGCTCTGGCTTTTCCGAGTTGCGCAAGCGGGTAAATTGACGATAGCGCCGCTTCACCTCGATGGTTTAAGATTTTATCGAATTCCCGGACGGCATTTTTAGTTTTATTCAGTTTCAAGTAAGTCAGAGCGCGAATGTATTGTGGGTAAAATTCTGCGGCGCGTTCAAAGCGTTCGGCGATTTCGAGTTCTTCAATCGCTTCTTTCGCCCTGCCGTTTTGCAGTTCAATCGTAGCGCGAATTGTCGGCAGCCAGAGTTCGTTTAGCAAAGTGTCTTTCGGACGCTCTTTTTTAAGTTCGTCAACGAGCGATTTTGCTTCTGCCGCTTGTCCGCAGGCGGCGAGCGCCAGCGCGGCACGCGAAATGGTCAAGCTACTGCGCTCTAATCTAAGAGCGTTGTTGGTCTGCGTTTTCAAAACCGCTTTTAATTGATTGTCGTCACCGGACGGCAAACCATTCCCTGAACTCCAGAAAACTATTCTGAGGGCTTGTTCGGCGGCGTATTGTGCTGCAACTTCTTTGGCGTCGCTGCGGCTCGCCAAATCAATCGCGCGGCGGGCTGAATCCTGCGCTTTGCGCCATTGTCCCTGAAAAGCCGCTACCCCGGTTTGCAGATTTAGAGACAGATATTCGTCTGCGCGCCCACTGAACCAAGCCAGATGTTCAGCCATCGCTGTGCGATCATTTTCGATAAAGGAGACGATAAAAGGCAGGATATGAAAATAATCGCCGTCAAATTTCTTTTCAAACGCCTGTCCGCATACTTCTTTGACTTCTGCATAACGGTCAACGGAGAGCAGGGATTCTGCCACATTCATATAGATGACGGCGTTATTGTTATCGAGGCGCAAGCCTTCGCGGGCGGTGGCAATCGCTTTTTCGGATTGTCCAATGCGCTCGAGACAATCCGAGAGATTAACAAGCGCGACGACGTGGGTCGGATACGTCTTTCGCCATACATCCAATGTACCAATCATTTTGTCAATTTCTCCAGTAACGAAACTGTAATAGAAAAAGGTGATGCGAAGTTTTTCATTTTCGCTGGCTGTGTCCAGAAACTCATACGCTTTGGCAATCGTTTCCGTCGCTAGTTTCCATTGATTGGTATTGGCATAAATGACTGCCAGCCCCGAATATACGGAAGAGAATTTAGGGTCTAGTTCGAGAGCTTTTTTATAAAACGGAATTGATTCCAGCGTTTTTCCTTTATTTTGAAGTTCGTGACCGAGCGAGAAAAGTTTTAAGGCTTCGAGCGACGAGGTTGTCGCGTATTCAATCGGAATGTCGAATTTTTCGATTGAACTCAAACTCTCGCCAAGTTTTTCGCGCAAACCGGTTGCGGCTTGTCCTAGTGCCGCCAAAACTTCTTCTCTCGAATTTGCCTGTTCGAATTGTCGTCCCAAACTTTCGCCAGTCTGCACATTGACGGCTTCGAGCGTCAAAACGTAAAGCGTTCCGAAACTTGAAATCGTCCCGGTGATGTATGCTTTCAAGCCTTGCCGCAGACAAATTTCGTAGCCTAATTCTTTAGTAATGCGCTCATCCGGCGAGCGTCCCATCCAGCGCAGAGTTTGGCGCACTTTCGCTTCGGCGAAAACATCGAGAAACGGTGATTGGGCGAGTGAGAAGGCAAGAGCCATTTTCAGCGTCTGATCGAAAATCGCTTCGCCCGTCGAATTGTCAAACTCGGTCAAAAGCAGCGCATCCTTAATACCGCTACCCGAACTTGTCGAAATTCGCGGACTGCTTATCTGACTCATATCCGGCTTGTTCGGTGCGGCTGTTTGTTCCAGCTTTGCTTCGAGCAGCATTTCATCACGCAAATCCTTCAAATCACCGAGCAAATCTTCGGTCGAGTGATAACGCTGCTCGCGTTTTTTCTTGAGAGTTTTATTAACGATGCGCCGTAATTCTCGCGGCAAATGCGGCGCGCAATTCGCCAAAGGTTGTGGCTCGGAATTGATAATTGCCGCCAAAACGTCGGTCATCGTCTCACCGGAAAACGGAACTTGTCCGGCGAGAATTTCATACAAGACAATACCGAAACTGAAAACGTCCGAACGGGCATCTACTTCCTTCCCGCGCGCCTGTTCCGGGGACATATAATTTACAGTTCCCATCACCACACCGGGGCTGGTTTTGACTAATTTCCTGGTGGCATCATCCGCCTCCGCCTGGGCATTATTTTTTCCCGTGAGTTTCGCCAGCCCGAAATCCAATACTTTTACATAACCGTCCGGGCGCACCATTATATTTTCCGGCTTGATGTCGCGGTGAACAATGCCCGCCGCGTGCGCCGCCGCCAGCGCTTCCGCCGTCTGAATGACGATTGAAAGGACTTCATCAAACGATAAACCGCCTTTCTTCAAACTTTCGCGCAGGGTTTTTCCTTCAATAAATTCGGAAGCGATAAAATTCGTTCCGTCCTGTTCGCCGATTTCGTAAACAGTAACGATGTTGGGATGATTAAGCGCCGAAGCCGCTTTTGCTTCCTGTTTGAAGCGGCGTAAGCCTTCTGTATCAATGGAGAGTTTTTCGGGCAAAATTTTGAGGGCGACTTTACGTTCAAGGCGAGTGTCTTCTGCAAGAAACACTTCGCCCATTCCTCCTGCCCCGATTTTCGAGCGGATTGCATAATGACCAAGTTGCGTCCCTGATGCCATATCCATAATCTGTCAGTCTGGAAAACAATCCATTTGTGAGTTTGGAGTAACTATCTTAGATAAAACAGTTCATTCTAACTATCTTATTAACAGGGCGCAATCTAGTTAACGGAAATATTCTCAAAAGGGCTTTTTTATCGAATAAGCAGTCACACAAAATAGACTTTATCTTTTAGTTCTTTGAAATTCACTTTGTATCTCAGTCCGATTTGGTTGAAAATCTCCTTGACTTTCCGCTCGTATTTAGCAAACGAGGCGTAATCAGGTGGTTTCAGCCATTCGTATTTGGCCTTTCGCCAAAAGGTTTCCGCCTTGTTCAAATGCGGACAATAACGCGGCAGAAAGAAGATATACAAATCTTTGGTCTGCCATTTTTCAAGTTGCTCCTGAAATAGTTTTGAGCGATGCACCGGAGCGTTATCAAGAACAAGGACGGTCGGCTTTTCAATGTATTGGCAAAAGTCATCAATCGCCGCGCATCAAAAATCGGGAATTGATATTTTCCTTTGTTTGATACGTTACCGCTACATTGTCGGGGCGAAAGATGCCAAACAAATTCAATTTTTTATCCCGCTGCGGGAAAATCCTGATTTGCTCGCCTCGTGCCTGCCACGCGCGCGGCAAAACGGGCTGCATCGAGAAACCGGCGCGCGTCGCCAAAGTAGAGGTCAATTTGTCCGCCGAGAGATAACTGCGACAACACTTTTAATGCCGCCTCTCCCGCTTCGCGCTCATCTGCCACTTGCCTCGACTCGAGCGAGGTGCGGATGCGGCGCCAACTGAAACCAAGTTTTTTAAAAATCGCTTGAGCGTTTCCGGATGCATTTTGACTTGCAGCTGCGGCTCAAGTTCGGCGACTACCGACTTGACCGACTGCGGATTTTTGGCAATCAAGGCTTTGACTTTCGCCACCTGTTCTTTGTTCTGAAGCGAGAGAATCGGTTTTCGTCCCTGTCCTCGTCGGTTCGTCAAACCTGTAATGCCGCCCGTTTCCCAAGCGTCGAACCACGCATAAATGGTGATGCGAAAAACTTCAAAGAACTGTGCTAATTCTCGAACGGTTTTGCCTTGACCGGATAAAATCAGGCAAAAACAGCGATTGCGAAACTGAAATTGGGAACCGTTTTTATGACCTTCCTGCAAAGTCATAATTTCCGGTTCGGATAATTTAATAAAGCGCATGAACCAAATTTTAACGATTCGTGCCAAAATATCAAAATAATTTTGTGTGACTGCTTAACTGGAATTAAACTTTTAATAGATATTTCTGCTAAAAAAGAAGAAACGCTCCTTATGGTCAAGGGCGAAGAGTAAAAGCCAAAAGTCTAAGACTTTCGGCTTTTCTTTTACTTCAGTTTTTTAGTATCTCTCATTTATGAATAAAGATTGCCGCACACCGCTCGAAAAATACTACGACTGGGAACACCTACGTTATGTGCAAGTCTGCGCCGCTTCGATGATTATCGCGGGCAGTATTCTTCATCTGTTATTATGCACCTTGATATGATAAATCAATCGCGGAATAGGTTTTTGCACAATTATTGCCTTTGTTTGCAAGCCGACATACAGCCTTAATCTTTATTCATATAGTCATTGAATTATTTAGGATTGTTTCAAGCTAGGGTTAGAAGGCGGCTTGAAGTAAAGTCAGTGGAAGCGTCTTAACTTGATTTAGTTCTTTGTAATGGGAAAGTCTAGCCGCTAGAATCTAGGCTTTTCTCTTTTGGTTAAAAGTTAACCCTTAATTTTTGTAAGAAGCTTGTAAACCATAAAGTTTATCACTACACCTATTAGTATTTGCTTATATATTGGTAAAACAAAAAACTCATCGAAAGCCAGTAAACTGGGCTTTGGCACATCTATTGATTACTACATTGCAAATAGGTTGAAACGAATTAGTTATCAATCACCTTACCAATCCTCTATGTGAATCAAGAGTAGAATTTAGTATTTCTTCTTTTTGAAGATTGAAAACATTTGTTTAGTTTGACCTGCGGTTTGCTGTCCCACGCTTTAACCAATGGCTGTCTTAAATTGTCACTCTCAAACAATTTAAGAATTTCTACTCTTGATTCACCCCCTCGAATATTACAACTGCTTTCAATACGGGGAATTGATTCCAGAAAATAGAGAAGCCGTGAGCGTCAAAACTCACGGCTCTTCTGATTTGATGTTTAAGCAATTTAAGGAATAAAAGCATTAGGAACCGGTTTATCAGTATCTGCACCAAAAGCAACTCCGGTGAAACCCGCTTGGCTTCTCTGTAGATACCGCGAACATTGCTGCTGTCAATCCCGCGAATTGCCAGATTCATTTTCGCCAGCTGCCAGGTCGTTTGATTGCTTTCCTGCCCGAAAATAGAAATTCGGTCGGCGGGACTTAACGCCAAACCTTGATTTTTATTTTGTTTGTAAAGGTCGCTGTGCGATTCGACGAACTTTTCGCTCATTACAAACATTCCGCCGCTTCCGCAACACGGGTCAAAAACTCTGCCTTCGTAAGGTTCGAGCATTTCTACTAAAGAAATTGTTTATAAACTTTACTAGTTCGACACGCGGATTTTTAGTCCGTGGATTTTTATTTTTTAAGCTTGATTGAGTTTGTAAGTGTTTATTTTTATTAGGCTTCCTCTTTTATTAAGTTGGTTTAAGTATTAATTGTTTGGAGTAGTTTTGATAAGTTGTTGCACAAATGTTGCACCAGATTATCACTCATTATTCTGAGCAACATTATACGAAATTTCCAAGTCATGTTTCATCAATTCGTTGATCGTTCATATTGTTTTCATGGTCGCAATCTCTAAGCCTTGGTTTGCTTAAAGAACTTTATTGCGTGAAAAATTGAGCAAATAAGTAAAAGGGCATTCGTAAAAATTACCCTTTTACTTATTTCAGACCAAGTTGACCCTGGAAATTATTTATGGTCATCAGAGAAATTTTCAATTACTGATTTCCCCGATCGTGCTGAATGATAATATCGGCTGTGGCAGTCGAAGTATTTCCCGCCGTATCCGTCATCGTCCCTACAACGCGGTAAAGTCGCCCGTCTAAGTCGTCTCCTCGCCGGCTAGCTTCGACAATTAGCGAATCAGTCCAGATAGCGGAATTGCCGCTTAAAGTTCGTGTCGGAATACTCAGCGACGTTCCATATTCATCGGTTACGATATAGCTGACGCTTGCCAGACCGGAAATTGCATCCGAGCCAACACCGCGTAAATTTACGGTTACCGATTGACCGTTCGGCGGAAAAATCAAATTCGGATTCGCCGTTAAATTGATTGCCGGAGCGGTCTTATCAATGTGAACGGTTACAGTTTTTACTGCTTCGGTATTTCCGGCACGGTCTGTCGAACGATAACTAACGGTTGTCACACCTTCGCTGCTGATTAAAATGCTGCCAGCGTAAGGCGTCCAGTTTACACCATCGGTTGAATATTCTGTCACGGCAACACCCGAACAACCGTCTAATGTTGACAGGCTAACGGAAACATTATTTATATACCATCCGTTTGAGCCGTGTGAAGCTGACGGATTAAGAATCGCCATAGTTGCCGGTGCAATTGTTTCCGGCTGCAAATGGGCGGTCGTTACTGTTCCAGCAGAAACATTGGCAACGCACGAATAAAGCGTTTCATTGTTCAAAACGGCTTTGACGAGATATTCTCCCGGCGGTAAATCAACACCGCCGTAAAATCCGCCGCCGTCAGTAACAGTTGAGCGGGTGTTGCCGTTAGTTAAATCGGTAATGGTAACCGCCGCTGTATCAAGCACGGTATTATCAGCGCGTCTTGCAAATCCCATTAAATGCCCTTTAGTTGGCGACGCCTTCCAAGAAAGCGTCGGAATGGCTGCTGTTTCTGCGAAGATCGGCGTGTAATTAGCGGTCGGATTTTCATACAGCGTCATACCGTTTACTGATTTGCCCGTCGTTAAACCCGAAGCAAATTCGGCAAAAGGGCGGGCGGGGGTATTTTGTCCAGATGGAATAGAGAGGGGGTTAGCTGTTACGGCAACATTAGTAGTTGCCATTGAGTAGAAAATTACTCCAATGCCGCTGTTACCAGTGCTTGACGGAGCAAGAGCACGGCGTGTCTGAGGCAGAGTACCTTCGATTGAGTTTAGGAACGCGCCCTGCCCGATTATCGCTGCTCTGTTATACTGATGATTTTTCGTCCACTCCATCCATGAGTTATATAAATTTCTCTCAGCATTATGCTCACGTTTGTAATTCATCGGGATTGCGATGTCTAAGATGCCTTCTTCAGTCCACGCTCGCCAATCCTGGTAAACTCGCCAGTAGGCTTCTGCAGAAGGTGACTTTTGCCACACTTCCGTATCGTTTGCACAGGTTGTATTGGTCGGGCATGACGGACCACCTCCAAAGGCGATCAATGCCGCGGAAATTTTTATTTCTGGTCTAATAGCAATAGCATTTAGATAAACGCGGCGCACTAGATTAGTAACTTGATCGCGTCGCCACTGCATCCATTGCGGATCGCCTGTCGCGGGTGGCGGAGAACCTAATGGGATTCCATTCCGATGTTGGAAACGCTCAATGCTCGTCGGATTATAGCCGATGTTTGCACCAGTCGTCGGTGTTTGCCCTGCAATGGCAAATTCAGGGTAGCGGATACGGTCTAAATGCAACCCATCAATTGGATAGTTTTCAACCAGATGTTTCAATACACCAACGCTATAAGCTGAAGCATCCGGGTGTCCAAAATCAAGCCAGAAGTCATTGCCAAAGCGGTGTCCTTGAAAACTAATACCTGCTGTCCCATCCGGTATCAACGAGCGAGTTAACCAATTGTTCGGACCGGGAATGATTTTTTGTGTTACTGGGTCGTATCCGCCATGGAGATTAAAGACGTGATTCGGGTTGGTCGGTCGTCCAAGCGTAGCACTCGGCGCAAAATTCGGATTTTTGTTCCAGACCGCTCCCATAATAACGAAAGCGTGAACTTCAATACCTTTATCGTGCGCTTCGGTTATCAAATCTTGTAATGGGTCAAAGTTCGCCGCAATCGGAGTAAAATCCGGTGCTGGCTCAAGCGAGTTCAAATACCATGCGTCCCCGCGCCTTCGCACCTGAGCAAAGATTGCATTGGCATTCGCTGCCCTTGCATTATTGACAACATTTACTACATCCGTGTGATTATTGAGCGTGGTATTAAAAGTATCAACCCAAAATGCCCGATACTCAGTTCTTGGTTGTGCTTTCAAAAAAATCGGCAAAGCCAGCACACTCAAGAATATGAAAAACGCAAAGCCGAAAACGAATTTAATTTGACGAAATTTATTTCTTCTCACATTCACCCTCCAAAATTGTAAATTTATTTGTTTGCAGACTTAGCCGGAATAAACAGAAAAAGGAATACAAAAGACGGGAACAACCTCTGAATATTTCCTTTTGGCTAGTAGTATTCTGCAGTTTAGCTATTAGACAATGTTATTGTCAATGAAATATCTACAAGATAATTTTATCAGTTAAGATCAAGAAATTCTGTCACGGAAGAAGTGATTAGTAAAAGTGCTTACATTAGTAATCGGTTTTGCGAAATTATCCCGCTTCCGGAAATGTCCGAGTGCCTCTAAATTGTTGTAAATAATAGATCTACTTTCGACACATTTCGAATACAAATCAAAAATATCTTCAATTGAAATTTGATTTAATGTGTCCTTAATGAAAAAGGGCACCGTGATGATACCCCTAAACTATTGAATTTATTGGTGGAGTCGAGGGGGATCGAACCCCTGACCTCATGACTGCCAGTCTTAAAAAGTATTTTCATTAAGTTTGCTTTAGTTTGTCAAATGTTGAAATAGGTACACTTATTGTTTTAATAACTTTGCCAGAGTTTGGTTGAAAATGATGAGTTTTGAACATTTGACACACTATTGACACACCAAATTAGAAATGAACAACCTACTAGAACCTCATTAAAGGAACTTTCATTTATAAGCAATTTGGTAAATAAATCCATTTGAACAATAAAAGTTCCGCTTACGACATTAATGATTTTAACGACAAAAGCTGATTACTCGCTTGAAATGCTTGATTGGGAAGGTGTTTTTAAGTTTGCTGCCTATAAGACGAATTGACGCATCAAAGGTGTCACCGTGACACCTTTCACGAACAAATTTTCATCCATATTAAAGAAGTGATACATCCCAACTTCCATCGTGAGAGTTGACCTGTGTTGCTTCCTCTCAGCGGCAGATAAATGGATGATCCGAGAAGGACTCAAACCTTCGACCCAATGATTCGTAGTCTTAAACAGTTGTTTTCTTGAGTTTTTCTAACTTCAATATACTTCTTTTTATTCACCATTTTTCACTTTTTAATTTATTGTAGTTTCCTTGAGTTTTGCTAGTTTTGGCATACTTGGCACACATTTGGCACACAAATTTCAAGTCGTTTTTTCAATCAATTCGGGCGAATCGTTGGCTGGAATGTTCACGAATTTGCTGACTTGATACGCAATCATTTCCGATGTCGGATAAGGTTTAAGCAACTTTTGCAGTTTGCCCGAAAGCATTAACGGCAAGTATCGCCGACGCGATAAACATAGATAAAATTGCTCGTAACATTTCTTTTTTGTCTCCTTTCCACAATAAAATTTACGGGTTGAATAGTTTCTGTTTGTAATTAAACTTCAAAGCTGTGTCGTCGTCTGTTGTTCGGGCGGGGCAGTCTTATTTGACTGCCTCGCGCGGGTGTTTGCGATTAGTTTACCGTTGCTATCTGCCGGAATTGACGAACTTGATGCACTCACCTTGATTCCTAAAGCGGCGCGGAAAATACAAATTTGAGATGTAAAAAAGGCGGATAACTTTTTTATGAGTTATCCGCCTTTTTCTAACTAACCGAAGTGAATTTAATTACCTTGCGTTATTGGTTATATTGCCTCCACCGAGCGTTACAGGCGAGTTTTGCGATCCCACCTGATGGAAGATTGTATTCGTGTTGCTTCTGACGGTAATCGAATACGAATCACTCTGACGCGGATTGAGCAGGTCACCGTCTCTGGTGAAAATCTCAAATGAGACGGTCAAGTTTTTCCGCACAAAAAACTGTCTCTCCTCCCCATTTGTTTGATTTTCAACTCCTTTTCAAATTCGAGCGGGCTTTTATAGCTTAACCCTGAATGTAATCTGATTCGATTGTAATAGCCTTCAATATAACTGAAGATTTCTGATCGCGCTTCGGCGACCGATTCAAAGATACCGCCTTCGACGAGTTCTGCCTTAAATCTGGAAAAGAAGCTCTCGGCTTGAGCATTGTCGTAACAATTACCTTTTGCCGACATCGATTGCCGAAAACCGTAAATATAGAGCAAACGGCGAAATTCCATGGCAGCGTATTGCGAACCGCGGTCGGTGTGAATAATCGCTCCACGCCCGATCAGTCCACGACGCCGAGCCATCTGAAAGGCATCCAGAACAAGCTGTGTCGTCATTCTCGCCGCGATTGCCCAGCCGACGATCCGGCGGGTGAACTTGTCCTGAAAAATCGCCAGATAGCAAAAACTCCCGTCGCGTAACCGAATATAGGTAATATCGCCGACGATCACTTGCCCGGCGGCACTCAGCTCATTGGCTGCTTCCTTCAACAGATTCGGACTGATCCGTGCGTTGTGTGTCGAATCGGTCGTTCTCGGTTTGACGCAGCGCGGACCGATCGCCCGTAAATCTTCGCGCCGCATCGCCGACCTGACCGCCGCGCGTCCCGTTTTCAGTTCGACCGCGATCCGGCGCGTCCCGTAACGCCGGCGGTGAAAGTAAAAACACTGCCGCACGCGCTCGTCCAATGAGGCTTGCCGCGCCGTCTTTTGGAAGGTTTGCCCGCGCCGAAAAGCGTAAAGAGCCAATAAAGAAACCCGCATTGCCCGGCATAAAACCGGCAGCGGATAATCTTCTCTTTGAGTTTCAATGAACCCGTATCTGGCTAGCTTCCCCTGCCGAAGATAAGCGCCGCCTTTTTTAGGATGTCGCGCTCCATTTCCACTTCGCGCAGTTTCCTGCGAAGCTCGATTACCTCTCGCTCGGCGTCGGAAGCGGATGCCAGGCGCGCTCTTTTCCACTTATGTAATAATCCTTCGCCAACGCCCAATTCTCTGGCGACCGAAGCGACCGATTGCCCGTCGAGAATTTTCTTGACGGCATTTTGTTTGAATTCATCGTCGTATTTTTTCATACTCTCATTTTACAGAGAGTTTTTTGTGCTGAATAATTAAACCACCTTTCTGTGAAGCAGCATTCCTTTGTCAAGTTATTCTTAATTATCAGCTTTGCAAAACCTCGGCTTCCAACGAGTTCTCATCATCCTTCTGTTCGCGCTCTCGCTTGGTGACCGAAATCTTCGGCGGCGCATTTTAGGCTTCGAGTGTGGCGGCGCATTCTCAGAATCGGCTCTCATCTTGCGACCAAGATGGTCATCGCGCTCACCACTATTGTTTGAACTTGTCGGTCTTCGGCATTCTTCAACTTTTATTCCCTTGAAGTTGCTAACTGCCGGTCGTCATCAGTTGGTTTTCTTGACCGGCAATTCCGAATTCGGTTCCGTCGCGCCACATCGCGTATAAAATTCCGGCTAATTTCCGCGCCAATGCGACAACCGCGATTTGCTTGCCACGCCGTCCGGCAATCGCCTGCGTCCACTTTTGTAGTTTGGCAGTATCCGCCTTTTTGCTTCGCAGCAGTGACCACGCCGCTTCAACCAATAAATACCGCAATCGCCGATTGCCGGTTTTTGTCAGCCGCCCGCGCTGCTGCCGCTCGCCCGAACTGTTTTCACTCGGCACCAGTCCCAAATACATCCGCACTTGTTTCGCCGTCTCAAATCGCTCAACGTTGTCAATGACCGCCGCGAAACTCGCCGCCGTAATTACTCCGACTCCCGGAACCGTTCGCAGTCGCTTAACCGTTTCATTGTCCGCCGCCAATCTTTCCAGTTCCTTGTCAGTGATCACAATCTGCTCGTCCAACGTTTTCATCGCGGCGATTAACGGAGTCAGGGTTTGCCGCAAAACTGCCGGCAATTCCATCGCTTCGAGTTTGCGGCTCAGGCGGTCGGCATCCGACGAATTCAAGCGCAATCCCTCGCCGCGCAATAAACTCTTGGCGAAACTGATATACCTCGAACGCGTCAACACTAACTGCTCTCTGACTGCCAGCAAATTCTTCGTGGCTCGCGCCTCGTCGGAAATCCGGTGCGCCGCCCGATACGCTCCCAACCGACAGGCTTCGCATAAAGCTCTGGCATCGCGGCGGTCGGTCTTGACCTTTTTGCTCCGCGTCGCATACATTGGCGCAAAATTCGGATCGGCGACGATAACTTCGTGACCCAACTCTTCTAAACAACGCGCTACCCACTCGCTTTCCGTCGAAGCTTCGATCAGAATGCAAACCTGTTCAGAACGCCGACCAAAAATTGCGCTAATATTTCGCGCTCGGTCTTGAGACGTTTCTCAATCAGTTCGCCATCCTTGGTGATCAAACAAATTTGCGAGTTCACTTTACCTAAATCAAATTCAACGTATTCCATTACTGCTGACCTCCACTGTTAAATTGCCGAGAGCATTATGCCACGGCGAGCGACGCTGGTCAGCCGCTTCATCCTATCTCAAACCGGCAGCGGGTTGACTCACGCGAATAAAAAAATTGACTTGATTTATTTATCGGCATATTCTTGAGCCATAAAAGTCAGAACCGCCCTGCTGCAAGCAGGCAGCTAATTGTGACAAAGCGACTTGTATGACGCGACAGACGGAGAGAGATTTAATTTTATAATCTTGAATATGAAATTTCGGTCTCGAGCAAACCGACGGCAAATTGTCACATTGTCGCTTTGTCCCTTTGTTCGTTATTTCTCTTTGTCCAAAATAACACCCGCCTGCGCCAATCGGATGGTTCTGACAAAATGCGATGAAGGAAGCCGCGCACACATCAAAGGAAATAACCAAAATGCTCCGCGCATGGAGCAAAGGCGAGCGTGAAGTGGTGGACGCGCTTTTGCCGCTTGTTTATGAAGAACTGCACCGGCAAGCGCATCGCTATCTACGCTGTCAGCGCAAAAACAATTCTTTCCAGACAACCGTTATGATAAACAAGGCTTATTTAAAGCTCAGCGAACAAAGAAATATTCGCTTTGAAAGCCGCACGCATTTTTTCGCTTTTGCGGCAAACCTGATGCGCGAGATTTTGGTTGACCACGCCCGAATAAAACACCGACTCAACCGCGACGGCGTGAAAAGCGACTTGCCGCTGCTTGTGGCGGCAGACGAAAAAGATATTGATTTGATTGCACTCGACGAAGCCTTAACCCGACTCAGCAAAATAGACGCTCAGCAAGCTCGCATCGTCGAACTAAAATTTTTCGCCGATTTGACTTTGCAGGAAACGGCGGACGTTTTGGGAATTTCGACGGCGACCGTCAAGTGCGATTGGACGATGGCAAAAGTTTGGTTACATCATGAATTGAAGAAATAAAAAGTTTCAGGTTTCAAGTTTCAGATTTTAGGTTGATTTGAATTTGAAATACAAATTCCTCTTGAACCTGAAACCTGAAACGTAAAGATGTCGGCACAATGGCAAAAAGTCAAAGAAATTTTACAATCGGCGCTGGAACGCTCGCCCGATGAGCGTGAGCAATTTTTAGATAAAGTTTGCGGCGATGATGAATCTTTGCGCCGCGAAGTCGAAACTTTATTCGCTTCTTTGGAAAATGTCGGCACTTTTATGGAGCAACCTGCAATTGGCAAGGTGGCGGAAATGTTTGTCAGTGCTGAAAACAAATTGCAAATTAGTGAAAGCCTCAATCACTATAGAATTCTCTCGCGTTTGGGCGCGGGCGGAATGGGCGAAGTTTATCTGGCGGAAGACACAAAACTGAATCGCTTCGTAGCTCTCAAACTGTTGCTGCAAACTTTGTCTTCCGACCAAAATGCCAACCGCCGACTCCTTAGTGAAGCGCAAGCCGCCTCCACGCTCGACCATCCGCACATCTGCCAGATTCACGAAATCGCTGAAGCCGAAGGATGCTCGTTTATCGTGATGCAGTTTTGCGAAGGAGAAACTCTGGCGGAAAAACTCGAAAAAAAAAATCTGAATCTCCGTGAAACGCTCGATTTGGCAGTGCAAATCGCTGACGCTCTGTCATACGCTCATTCGCATCACGTCATTCACCACGACATCAAACCCTCCAACATCATCGTCAACAATCAAGGATATGCGAAAATTTTAGATTTCGGTCTGGCGGAAATCATCGCAGACAATCTGAATGTCGAAAGCGAAGCGGAAACGGCTCAATTGTTAAGCGTGGCGAATATAATTATCGGAACACCGCCGTATATGTCGCCCGAACAGCTACGTGGAAAACCGCACGATGCGCGGACTGATATTTTCAGTTTCGGTGTTGTGCTTTATGAAATGTTGAGCGGCAAACAAGTTTTCTGCCGCGAAAGCCTCGCCGAAACCATCTCCGCCGTTCTCAACTACGAGCCGCCGATTGCGAAAGCGCTCACCGACACGCCGCCGGAATTACAGTGCATCGTGCGAAAAGCTCTGGCGAAAGACAAAGAAGAACGCTATCAAACGGCGCAAGATTTATTGATTGATTTGAAGAAACTGCAAAAGCGTCTGGAGTTTGAAGCCGAGCTTAATCAAGATAGTGAAACGGGGAGAAGAGGAGAAGAGGAGAAAGGGAGAAAGGGAGAAAGGGAGAATACTACGAAGATTCAACCATCTCCTCTTCTCTCTATCTCCTCTTCTGAGTTGCTGCCGAACAATTCCACGGGAAATCTATCGCCGATTGTCGGGCGCGAAAAGGAAATCGCAGAAATCAAAAATTTGCTGCTGCAAAAAAATCTTCGGCTTTTAACGATAACGGGCATTGGCGGAGTCGGCAAAACAATGCTCGCGCGGGTTGTCGCCGGGCGGCTGCGAAACGATTTTGACGAGGTTCTTTTCGTCGAACTTGCCGCCGTCGCCGACGCGGAACTCGTCGCGTCAACCATTGCAAAACCGCTCGGCATCAAGGAAGCGGGCGGCAAGCCGATTCTCGAAGCGTTAAAAGACAATTTGCGCCAGCGTCGGATGCTGCTGATTCTCGACAACTTTGAGCAGTTAATTTCCGCCGCGCCGCAAATCACCGAACTGCTCGCCGCCGCCAGGAATCTGAAAATTTTAATCACCAGCCGCGTCCTTTTGCACATCAGCGCGGGAAAGGAATTTGTCGTGCCACCGCTCGCCGTGCCTGCGAGAGATTTGTTCAAAGATTACCCGCCCGCCGGCGCAGGCGGTTCTGACTTGCTCGACGAGCTATCGAATTATGAAGCGATTCGATTGTTTATTGAGCGGGCGCAAAACGCAAAACCGAGCTTTGATTTAACGGAAGAAAATGCGGGCGATGTGGCGGAAATCTGCACGCGGCTCGACGGCTTGCCGCTGGCGATTGAACTGGCGGCGGCGCGAATCAAAATTCTTTCGCCGCGAGCGATTCTCGCTAAACTGGAAAACAGCTTGAAATTGCTGGCGGGCGGCGCGAGCGATTTGGACGCTCGACACCAAACGATGCGCGGCGCAATCGAATGGAGCTACGATTTATTAAATGAAGCGGAAAAAACTTTGTTCCGGCGGTTAGCCGTTTTCGCGGGCGGATTTATGTTTGAAGTAGCCGAGTCGGTGGTCGGTGAAAACGCAGTTGAAAGTGAAGAAGCAAGTAGTGATGATAAAGCGGTTGAGAATATAGACAAACAACTGACCACTGACCACCGACCACCGACCACTGATATTCTCGACCTTATCACGTCGCTCATCGAACAAAATTTACTTGTTTCAAAAGAGCAGGCGAATGGCGACGCGCGCTTTTACTTGCTGGAAGTCATCAAAGAATTCGCTCTGGAAATGCTCGAACAAAGCGGCGAGCGGGAGCAAACGCGCCGCCGTCACGCCGAATATTTTCTCGCGCTCGGGAGGCGCGCCGAACCCTTTCTGCAAGCCGCGCAATCGGCGGACTGGCTCAACCGGCTTGAAGCGGAACACGACAATCTGCGCGTCGCGCTGCGCTGGGCGATGAGCGGCGACGCAGAATTAGGACAGCGATTGTCCGGCGCAATCTGGCGATTCTGGTGGCTTCACGGACATATCCGCGAAGGCTGCGAGCAACTCGGCGCGTTTTTATCGCACAGAAAAGCGGCGGATAAAGCGGCGCGGCTGAAAATGCTTTTGGGCGCGGGCTTTCTCAATCGGCTGCGGGCAAATTTTGCGTTGACGCGCTCGTTTGCCGAAGAAGCTCTGGCTCTGGCGCAGGAAACGGGCGACAAAAAAAGTGGTGCGTTTGCGTTATATCAATTGGCTACGCTCGCGCTCGACGACGAAGATTTTAATTTAGCTGGAGATTTGTTTGAAAAAGGTTTGCTTTCGGCAAAAGATTCGGGCGACCGGCAAATTTTAGCATTGCTGCTGAACGGTTTGGGCGAGTTAGCGCGTTCGCGGGCGGATTACGCGCCAGCGGGCGATTTTTACCGGCAGGCGTTGGCGATAAATCGGGAAATAGGAGATTTGGCGCGGCAGGTCACGAATCTGGTAAATCTCGGCGCGACGGCTATTTCGCAAAAGGATTTGAAAGCGGCAGGCGAATTTTATCGGGACGGTTTGCAAATCAGTTCAAAATTGTCGGATATGAACGGCACTCTCTACTGTCTGGAAGGCGCGGCGGGCGCATTTTGGGCGACGCGCGACGCGACGCAAGCGGCTTTACTTTTCGGCGCGGCTGAAGCCTTACGCGGCGCGAATAATCTTTTTATTGAACCTGCCGACCGCCTGCCTTACGACCAATCCGTCGCGTTAGTCCGCGCTTCGCTGACCGAAAAAGTATTTGCCGAATTGTTTGCAAAGGGGAGCAAGCTGAAATTGGAAGAAGCCGTCGTGCTCGGTTTGGCTGATTGGAAAACAAATGAAGAATCTACCGGCGAGGCGCTCGAAGCACGAGCGGTTTCGGTTTCCGCTCCGCCGGTTGTCGGAGCGGAAAATTTGTTTGCCACCGCCGACTCCGACGACAAACAAATATTTGGATACCAGCCGAAAGCGAATCGGACTTGGCAGACGAGCGTTTTTCTCGGCTTGCTGCTGGTCGCCGCGCTTGGATTCGGGCTTTGGTTTTTCGGCAATCGTCCGTTAAATTCCGCGCCGATTCAGTCAATCGCCGTCCTGCCGTTTGTCAACGCGGGCGGCAACGCCGATATGGAATATCTGTCGGATGGAATGACCGAATCACTTATCGCCAGTTTGTCGCAACTGCCAAAACTTTCGGTTAAAGCGCGGTCAAGCGTGTTTCGTTACAAAGGCAGAGAGAATGTTGAACCGCAGCAAGTCGGCGCGGAACTATCGGTGCAAGCCGTTCTGACGGGGCGCGTCGTCCAGCGCAGCGACAATTTACTTCTGAGCATTGATTTGACAGATACAAAAACGGGAAACGCTATCTGGACCGGGCAATACAACCGCAAAACGACTGACGTTATTAAGTTGCAGAGCGAAATCGCCCGCGATGTTTCGCAGAAACTGCGGCTGCGCCTTTCGGGTGCGGAAGAGCAGCGGGTGGCGAAAAGTTACACAACAAATACGGAAGCCTATCAACTTTATTTAAAAGGTCGCTTCTACTGGAACAAACGAACGGGCGAGGGACTCAAGAAATCGGTCGAGTATTTCAATCAAGCGATTGAGCAAGACCCGAACTACGCGCTCGCCTACGCCGGACTCGCCGAATCCTACGTCATATTTTCCGGTTTCGCGGTCAGCCCGCCGCAGGAGGCTTATCCGAAAGCGAAGGCGGCGGCGCAAAAAGCTCTGGAGATAGATGAAACTCTCGCCGAAGCGCACGCCGCGCTCGGTCTAGAGCTTCTTGCTTATGAATGGAATGCTGCGGAATCGAGCAGAGAATTTCAAAGAGCCATCGAACTCAATCCAAACTATGCGACGGCTCGCCACTGGTACGGCAATCAAAACTTGTTGTACACGGGGCGCTTCGATGAGGCTATTGAAGAGATGCAGCGAGCGCAGGAACTCGACCCGCTCTCGTTGGTTATCAACACCGATTTAGGAGACACATACTTTTACGCGCGCCAGTACGACAAAGCCATCGAACAATTGCGAAAGACAATCGAGATGGATCAAAGTTTTTATTACGCGCATTATGAATTAGGTATGGCTTACGTGATGAAAGGCTCTTATGCGGAAGCTATCGCTCAATATCAAAAGGCGAGAGGGTTGAATAATGATCCGCGCGTGCTGGCGCTGCTCGGACACGCACTGGCTGCGTCAGGTAAGCGCAATGAAGCATTAAAGACACTCAGCGAATTGAAGGAGACTGCAAAACAGCATTACGTTCCGGCATACAACTTTGCAATTGTTTACGCAGGACTCAAAGAGCGCGATCAAGCATTCGAGTGGCTCGAAAAAAGCTACCAAGACCGCTCTTCGAGAATGGCAATTCTTCAAGTTGACCCGTTTCTTGACAATCTCCGCTCAGACCCGCGCCTCGCAGACATTATAAGTCGCGTCGGCTTGGTGAAATAAATCGCTCCTGGTAAGAAACAATGACACTTAATGCCGGAAGAAAACTTGGTCGTTACGAGATTCGCAAACAAATCGGCGCGGGCGGAATGGGCGAAGTTTATCTGGCGGAAGATACGCGTCTTCGGCGTAAAATTGCACTCAAGGTTTTGCCTGAAAATATTGCTCAAGACAAAGACCGGCTGCGACGTTTTGAGCAGGAAGCGCATTCTGCGTCTGCTTTGAATCATCCGAACATTTTAACGATTTACGAATTCGGCGCGGAAAAGGATGTGCATTTTCTCGCCGCCGAATTCGTCGAAGGCGAAACTTTGCGCGAGCGAATGTTAGAAGAACCGCTTTCGATTGAAGAAGCGTTGGATGTTGCCGCGCAGACAGTTTCGGCTCTCGCCGCCGCGCACGCGAGCGGCATCATTCACCGCGACATCAAGCCGGAAAATATTATGATTCGGCGCGATCATCTGGTGAAAGTTTTGGATTTCGGGTTGGCGAAATTGACCGAAAACAAAAGCGAAATTTCAGACGCGAAAGCTGAAACTTGGGCGCAGGTCAATACCATGCCGGGCGTGATTATGGGAACTGCCGCTTATATGTCGCCCGAACAAGCCAGAGGCAAACAGACGGGCGCACGTTCGGACATTTGGAGCGTGGGCTGCGTGCTTTATGAAATGCTCACGCGCAAACACCCATTTGTCGGTGAAACGATGAACGACACGATTGCCGCAATTTTGATGGAAGAACCTGCGTCTCCGACAAATTTTAACCGGGAAATTACTGCCAAACTCGAACGCATCGTTTTGAAAACTTTGACTAAAGATGTCGAGGAACGCTATCAAACCGCCGAAGATTTACTCGTTGACCTCAAGAGTTTGAAAAAGCAAATCGAATTCCGCACTGAATTCGAGCAGACGGCTTCGGCAAGCACGCAAACCACCGGACTAAACAAAAAGGCAACGCAGATTTTACCGGTGCAAGCAACATCGAGTGCGAAATATATTGTGGGCGAGATTAAAAATCATAAAACCGGCTTCGTCGTTTTTTCGGTTTTGCTTTTCGCGGCAATCGGCTTAGGCTATTGGTTTTTCGCCAACCGTCCGGCAACCGCTACGCCAATCGAATCTATCGCCGTCCTGCTGTTCGCCAACGAAAGCGGCAATGCTGATACGGAATATCTGTCGGAAGGAATGACCGAATCTCTGATTAGCAGTTTGTCACAACTACCGAAACTGAGTGTCAAAGCGCGGTCAAGCGTGTTTCGCTACAAAGGCAAAGAAACAAACGCGCAGACAATCGGCAAAGAACTAAACGTGCAGGCGATTTTGAACGGGCGCGTCGTTCAGCGCGGCAATGATTTGACTTTGTATGTCGAGTTGATTGATACAACGACGGAAAATGTTTTGTGGAAAGAAAGCTACAACAAACCGATGGCGAATCTTATCGCGCTGCAAAGCGAGATTGCCCGCGATGTATCAAACAAACTGAAAACAAAATTATCGGGCGCGGACGAGCAACGCCTAGCGAAAAATTATACGGAAAATACCGAAGCCTACCAGCTTTACTTGAAGGGTCGTTTTTACTGGAACAAGCGCACGGGGAAAGATTTGCAAAAAGCAATCGAGTATTTTCAGCAGGCAATAGACGTTGACCCGAATTACGCGCTCGCTTACGCCGGTCTCGCCGACGCTTACGCCCTGCTTTCTCCGTATCTTGCCGCGCCTCCGCGCGAAGTGATGCCGAAAGCGCGGGAAGCCGCCCAGAAAGCCTTGACGCTCGACGACCAGTTAGTCGAAGCGCACACTGCGCTCGGGCTGATTCTGAATACTTACGACTACGATTTCGCCGGAGCGGAACGCGAGTTCAAACGCGCCATCGAACTGAATCCGAATTACGCGACGGCGCATCAGTTTTACGGCGAACTGCTGATGTACCTTGACCGCCGCGAAGATGCCGATGCCGAATTCCGGCGAGCAGTGGAACTTGACCCGCTCTCGCTGATTATCAACCGGCAATACGGCGAAAGTTTGCTTTACGCCCGAAAGTACGAGGCAAGCATCGTGCAATTTAAAAAGACTCTCGACTTGGATTCCAATTTCGCCGCCGCGCGCGTCAGTCTCAGTGTGGCTTATCAATTAACCGGCAAGCATCCTGAAACTATTGAAGAGTATGCTAAATTTCAGGAGCTAATCGGCGAAAAGCAGAATGCGGCACTCATTCGACAAAGTTTTGCCGAAGGCGGCTGGTCGGGATTTTTGCGAACGATGATTGGAGAAACTCGTCTGTCGAACGCCACCCCATATACCTTGGCGACGTGGTATACAATGCTCGGCAAAAAAGACAAAGCGTTCGAGGAGTTAAATAAATCTTACGAAATTCGTGAATACTTTCTCGTTTTGTTGAAAGTCGACCCGCGCTTCGACGATTTACGCTCCGACCAGCGCTTTCAAGATTTACTGCGGCGCGTTGGTTTTCCGCAGTTAGAGAAATAAGATTAAAGGGTAGTGTCTCAGAATTTATGTTGATTGAAAGAAGAGATGGGAAAGTCATCTAAAGTAATGTGTGTTACGAAAAGATTCCTTGTCCGCATTGCTCTTCTTTGAACCTGAAAAAGAATGGCAAAACCCGAAACAAAAAGCAAAAGTATCAGTGCAAAGATTGCTTAAAGCAATTTATTACCCGTTACAGTTATCAGGGTTGTCGTCCCAAAATTCGTTCTTTGATTCTAAAAATGACACTGAATAGTTCCGGTATTCGGGATATTAGCCGGGTGCTGTCAATCTCGACCCAAACGGTTTTGAAAACAATCCGGCAGGCGGCACTCAAACTGCCCCGATTGTATCCGCCGACCAAAGCTCAAACGGTTGAACTAGATGAGTTTTGGTCATTTGTCGGCAACAAATCAAACCAGCGTTGGACGTGGCTCGGCTTGACCAGTTCAACTCGGCGCGTCGGGGCGGTCGTCAATGGCAGGCGCACTGATAAGAACTGCCAAAAGCGGCATCGTATGAACCACAATCCTATTATTGGAATTGTGCGTCCAATACCATATCTTACAAAAATAGTATGATATGTATCTTCTATTGCTATGCTATCTGCTGGGGTATGTGTGCAAGTAATATTTTTATTGAATGTTACTTTATGACTTCTACCTAAATACAGGACAAAAGTAACGTAAGCTGTTGAAATCGTTGCTTTTGTCTGATGTTTGTGGTGATTTGGCAAAAGCAGTTTCGCAAACTTTCAAAGCCGAGTCGAAAAATGCTTTTTTCCA
>Ga0136611_10000558_pt1 | contig 24728 bp, 25 predicted proteins | sample AntDrymUQ2232306_2_FD_106645 | JGI IMG/M metagenome (GOLD analysis project Ga0136611, IMG submission 106645) | Polar desert sand microbial communities from Dry Valleys, Antarctica - metaG UQ223 (23.06) | ecosystem: Environmental > Terrestrial > Soil > Desert | place: Antarctica: Dry Valley...
GGGCGGGCATGAGCGGGTCGCGACCGTTCCGTTCCTTGAATGCCACGGGGTTCGACGCCATCGTGTCGGAATCCCACGTGGTGCGACCGGAACCCCGATGACGTCCCGTCCGCTCACCTTCGGTTGGATCATGCAGCCGGCGCTCTTCTCCACCCCAGACGGCGTGGATGCGCGCGATATTCGCCTTGCCCGCGACATGATCGTCGCCAATGAGCGGCACGTCGACCTGGCGCGATCATCCGGTTTCGACACGATCTGGGTCGAGGATCACATGGGCTGGGGCGAGAAAGCTCACCTCGAGTGCTTCACCCATTTAGCGTGGCTCGCCGGCCGCCATCCTGGGTTGCGATACGGCACGATGGTCTGCGGCCAGGCCTTCAGGAATCCGGCCTATGTGGCAAAAGTCGCGACGAATCTGGCGCTCCTGACCGATGATCGCTTCATCCTCGGCATCGGCGCGGGGAACAACGGGGCCGAGCATCGCGCCTTCGGCTACCAGTTCCTGTCGGCCGGCGAGCGGCTAGATCAGACTGAGGAGGCGATCCGCGTCATCCGCGCCCTGTGGACCGAGAGCCCGGCGACGGTCCACGGCCGGCACTACACCGTTGACGGGGCGTTCTCGTCGCCGCTCCCGGATCACCCAATCCCGCTCATGATCGGCGGCGGTGGCGAGCGGAGGACCTTGCCGCTCGTCGCGAGGTACGCCGACTGGTGGTGCCCGGACGTCGGACCGGTGGATACTTTCTCTCGGAAGGCGCAGGTGCTCCGAGAGCATTGCGGGGCGTTGGGTCGCGACGCCGCCGACATCGTCCATGCCCAGGTTGTTTGGGTCAGCCTTAATGACGACGGCCCACCCATGCGGTGGGGGGATCTCCATCTGGTCGCCGGAACCTCGGACCAGGTGACACGCGAATTAGAGGCGTTTCGTGAGGCCGGCGTCGAGCATTTCCAGGTCCGCTTCATGGATTACCCGAGCACGGCTGGGTTCGAACGGTTCGCCCAGCGGGTCATGCCGCGGCTGGTGTAAACAAGCATGACGAGCACAGACATGGTCGAGTCGAATAAGGGCAGGAGCGGCCGCTCGCAGCTCCGCGTCCTGTTTGTGTTCCGCTGGTTGGTGGTGGGAGGCGAGGAAACCGAAGTCCGACTCCTGGCGCGACACCTCGATCCCGCACGATATGGCATCGAGGTCGTGGCTTGTCTGCGGAAAGACAACATGCCGGAACAGACCCACGAACAGTTGGCCGCCCTCGGCGTGACGGTGGACCGCACGCCGTATCAGCTGTCGTATGACGAGACGGTGGCGTACTTGGCGCGGAAGATCCACGACTTCGACGTCGTGGTCACGTGCCAGGCGCCGCCCGAGGTGTATCCCGCGCTCCAACAACTGACGAGACGACCGCCGCTGATCGAGCACGGCGGCCTCGTTGACGAGGCGGTCGCAGGCCCGAAGCACTTCACGACGCGCTACGTCGGCGTCTGCGCCTCAATCCGTGACGCAGCAGCGGCGCTGATGCGCGATCGACCGCAGCATGCGCTTGAGATTCCTTCGATGGTCGACCTCTCGGAGTTCGATCCCACCACACGAAACGCGGTGCGCCGGGAATGGGATGTGCGTGACTGGACGCCGGTGGCCGGTTGGGTGGGACGGCTGGACCGCAAGAAAAGGGCCGAGGACTTCATCCGGGCAGCTGCTGCTGTGCGCGAGCGCCATCCCGAGGCCCGATTCGTCATGATCGGCGGCCCCGATGCCTTCATGCCCGACTACGCGGACGAACTGCGCACGCTGGCGCGCAGCCTGGCGCTCGATGATGCGCTCCAATTCCTGGGCGATCGACCCGACGTGCCGCGCCTCCTCGCAGGACTCGACGCATTGGCGTGGCTCTCTCGCGGTGAGGGGATGCCCCATATTATCGCCGAGGCTGGGGCGGCCAACCTTCCCGTGGTGGCAACCCGCGACAACGGCTCGGAGCAGCAAATCGAGGCCGAAGTCAGCGGCATCTTCGTGCCGCACGAGTCTCCGCCCGCAGTGGCTGCGGCGCTCGTCCGGCTGATCAAATCGCCCGCGCTGCGGCGGGAGCTCGGTCGGAACCTGCGCCTCAAAGTCGAGCGCGAGTACAGCGCCACCGTCGTCGTCCGTCGATGGGAGGCACTCTTCGATGAGGTCGTCGGCGACGCGGGGGCGAGCGACGCTCCTTGAGGATCGACGTTCGGCCCGGAGTGCGCGGTGCGTCAGGCCCGAACCGGCTCCACTCGACCAGAGACGCGGTCGTGCTAATCACCAACTATCGTGATCACGCCGCGTTCCATATCCGGGCGTTTCTGATACCCGGCACTACGGCTGGTCGGCGTGCCGTTGAGGATGCGGCGGTTAGCTGGCAGGTGCTACGTTGTTAAAGGGCGACGCCGCCTACATGCTAGAGGCCGCGTCGCGTGTTCGGCTGAGGTGGACGCTTCGACGCGCGAGCGGGGCAGCGGGCCCGCCCCTCAGGCTGGGGGACTCAGTTCGTTGATTCTGGCCCGGACGGCGTCAGGATCTGTGAACCACTGCGCGTTGAGCGGCGTGTATTCGGCCCACTCGCCCGGCACCGCCGAATCGTGGAAGATTGCCGTCACCGGGCACTCCGGCTCGCAGGCGCCGCACTCGATGCATTCGTCGGGGTTGATGTACAGGATCCGGTCGCTTGCCTCGTCGCCGATGTAGATGCAGGACACGGGGCAGACGTCGACGCAGCTCTGGTTCTTCACGTCGATGCAGGGTTCCGCAATCGTATAGGTCATGGGCTTCCTCCTTCTCAACCGCGCGGCTTCAACCCGATACCCCTAGCCTAGGGGTCCGGCGTAAACAGGTCGGTCAACGCGGGTAAATGTTCGGTAAACATCCTGGACCCGAACATCGCGATCATCATCTGTGGCGCCGTTCGATAAACCGACGTATGTGCGACTCTTATGTGGCCCTCTCAGCGAGATGCGACGGTTCCTCTGACACCACAGCCGGCAGGCGCACCGTGAACGTCGAGCCCTGGCCGTAGACACTCTCTACAGTCAGATTCCCGCCCATCAGCCGGCAGAAGTGGCGGCTGATCGCCAGCCCCAGCCCGGTCCCCCCGTACGTGCTTCTGGTGGACGCCTCGGCCTGATTGAATGCCTCGAAGAGCCGCCCGAGCTGCTCCTCGGTCATCCCGATGCCGGTATCGGACACTGCGAAGGTGAGCCAGTCATCGGACTCGCGCTGGACTGTCAGCGTGATACTCCCGTGCTCGGTGAACTTGGCAGCGTTCGAGAGCAGGTTGAAGAGGGCCTGGCGGATCTTGGTCTGGTCAGCGTGCATGGTGCCGATCTCGTCAGTGCAGAAGACGACCAGTGTGTTGGAGTTCTTCTCGACCAACGGCTGCACGATGGCGGCCACGTCCTGAACGAGGGTGGGCACCTCGAACGATTCCAGGTAGAGGTCCATCCGGCCGGCCTCGATCTTGGAGAGGTCCAGGATGTCGTTGATCAGCCCGAGCAGGTGCTTGCCGGCCCCGTTGATGCGCTGGAGGTCGGGCAGGAAGGACTCTTCGCCCAGCTCGTCGGCCTCTTCCTGGAGCATTTCAGAGTAGCCGATGATGGCATTCAGTGGCGTGCGCAGTTCGTGGGACATGTTTGCGAGAAAGCTCGACTTGTGTTGACTTGCTTCAGCAAGTTGGACGTTGGCTTCCTGGAGGGCTTCGAACAAACGGGCGTTCTCGATGGCAATCACGGCCTGATCCGCGAATGTCTCTAGCAACGAGATCACACGGGAGCTATACGGCTCAGCGCGGTCTCGCGAGATCATAAGGACACCGATCGCCTCGTCCTCGCGCACCAGGGGCACGGACAGCGCGGCGAAGGCGGATCGGGTCACCATCTCTGGGTACTCTGCAAGCACCGACGGATCTGATCGATCCGGCGTGTGGATGGTGCGCCGCTCCAAGATTGCATGTCCACTCGGTCGTTGCCGAGAGACCTCCATCCTCTCACCCAGTCGAACCGAAGCGGAACGCTGTCCGACAGCTGCGGCAAGGCAGAGCTGGTTATCTACACGAATGAAAAGAAACACCGTGGCGCTATTGCTAAGACTCTTGGCACGTTGCGCGACCGCGTCGAGCACTGGCTGTGCATCGGTGGGTGAGTTGGTGGTGATTCGCAGAATCTCGGCCATCGCGGTCTGCTGCTCGAGTGATTCGGTGAGCTGAGCGTTGCGCCGTTCCAGCTCCTCGAACAGCCGGGCGTTCTCGATGGCGATCACGGCCTGGGCTGCAAAGGTCTCCACCAGCGCAATCTCTCGGGGGGTGTACGGCTGCCCCCGGTCGCGATAGACATCGACGATGCCGATCGCCACGTCTTCCCGAATCAGAGGTACAGTCACCGATGCCCATGGTCCGGGCGTGGAATCCGAATACTCGGCGATAAAGTCGGGATTGAGCCGATCGGCAAAATGCAGAGTCCGTCGCTCAAGAAACGCGCGGACCGAAGGGATTCGTCCAGCAAGCGGGCGCATGAGCGGGCGTATGAGGAGATTCGCACTAGGACCCGCGACCGCGACGGTACGGAGGTTGTCACCATCACGAATGCGCAAGGCCGACGTGTGACTACTGCTCAGACGCCGAGCGCTCTCGACGACGGCGTCAAGGACCGGCTGCGCGTCTGTCGGTGAGGAAGCGATGACCCGGAGGATCTCGGCCGTCGCGGTCTGCTGCTCCAGCGCCTCGTTCAGGTCGCGGTTCCGGTGCTCCAACTCCTGGAAGAGGCGAGCGTTTTCGATGGCGATCGCGGCCTGATCCGCAAACGTCTCGATGAGCGTGATCTCACGCCGGCTATACGCGCGAGGTTCATCTCGAACAAGAGTGAGGGCACCAATCGCTGCTTGCTCACGTACCAGTGGGACGCTCAAGGATGCCCTGGCTCCAGCGAAGGAGTTGCCCGGATAGTCGGCACGTACGGCAGGATCGGATCGGTCTGGGATGTGGATTGTCCGGCGTTCAAGCATCGCACGAGTTGCCGTCTGCCGGTTCGCCAGCGGTCGGATGAGGTCAACCGGCTGACCACCAAAGGGTGTGCTCCCCGTCATCGCAACGATCCGACCGCTCTCTCCTTCGCGGATCATCAAGGCGGCAAAGTGGCTCCCGCTGAGGCGCATCCCGCTCTGGACGACTGCGTCGAGGACCGGCTGTGCGTCGGTTGGTGAGGAGGCGATCACCCGCAAGATCTCACTGGTGGCGGTTTGCTGCTCCAGCGCCTCGGTGACCTGGCGATTGCTGTCCTGAAGTTGGGCGTTGCGCTGCTCCAGTTCCTCGAACAGCCGGGCATTCTCGATGGCGATCACCGCTTGATCCGCGAACGTCTCCAGCAACGCGATCTCCCGCTCAGTGAATGGCCTGAGCTCGGCCCGTCCCATGAGCAGGACGCCAATCGACTCGCCACCACGGAGCAGCGGCACGGCGAGCTGCGATCGCCTGCTCACGGTGTTCGCCCGAAATCCGGCGTCAGACCTGTTCCGCTCGAAATTCCGGCGGGCCTCGGGAAACTCGTCCTGGTTTCCAACATCGTCCACGACGATGGTTCGGCCCTCGAGAAAAGCCCGGCCGCTGAGCGACTGCCTGGAGATCGATATCCCCAGCGTCACGTCGAAGCTATCTTGGCCGGCACGCCGATACGCTGCCAGGATCTCGTGGAGTTCGCCATTGGCGACTCGTGCGGCGAGCAGTCCATCGCGCTCGCGTCGCTGACCCAGGTGGCCATCAGCATCACAGAGCCGGGCCGCGACGTCGATGATGGCCTGCAGGACCCCCTCAAGGTCGGCTGGCGACGAGGCGATGACACGTAGCACTTCGGCAAGGGCAGCTTCTCGCTGGTGCGACTCGCTCAGCGCCTGGTCACGCTGCGCCAACTCGCCCTCAAGCTGCGCGATCCTTGCGTCGCGATCGTCCGCCATCGTTCCCACCCTGGCCGCTCTGCCCTGCTGCGCGACGGCACCAGAATAGCACGCCCGTGAAAGTGACCCCGGTGACATCGCTCACACGGTGGGGGAAGAGCGTGGGGGTGATGGCCGGCCACGGATCGTCGGTCAGTTCTGACGAGTGCCCGACATATGTCCTGGTAGCTCCGCCACTCTGACCAGATCGCCCCTCCGAGTGACGCCGGCCTCACTGACCGATCTTTGCGCCGGCGCGAACTTGTGGGCCGCTCAGATCACACAGCCGCGTGGTAAGCGGTAGGTCACGCGCTGTTGGAGCTACTATCAGGAGCCACGGGTCCGAGAGTTGAAGTGTCCGTTCCAAGGTCCAGCCGGATCGTCAGCGGGCCGAACGCGTGGGCCTCGACGTGAAGCCAGCCGGCCTGAACCAGTTCGCACAGGCAGATCCGTAGGTCTTCTGGGGTAAGCCCAAACTGATTGCCGAGCGACTCAAGCGTCCCCGAGAGAATCGTCTCGTTGTCGACAAACTCCTCCAGGATACGCCCCTGGGCCGGCAGGAAATAGTCTCTCGTATGAGCGTTGCGGATCACCATACCTATCCACAACGACGCGCATGGTTACGTTGTGATGGGTACGTCAGTGGCCGCATTCAGACAGGCTTGCGAGCGTCGCTGGGCTGCCCACACGCTCCGGGACTCGGCGCAGGCAGCCGGCAGCTTCAGCGCCGCCGCATCTTCCTGAGCGAGACATCCACCCACGCGGTGCCGTTGGCCGTGATCTGCGTACAGTCGATGATGCGATAGGGGCCGTGCGGGGCCTTCTCAAGGGTGCGCCCCCCTGCATCAGCCGGCTGGAAGATCTCAACGCGCATGCCCGGCTCAAAGCCGTGCTCGTCGTCTTTTACGCGCAGCACGAAGTCTCCCTGCACACGCCTCCCTGTCTCATACCTCATACCTCTACGAGACAGGCGCGGCTTCAGATCAGCGTGAGAGCTGGTCTTCCCCAAGCTGTTCGCGAACGTTCAGCGCATCATGCCCCATCGACATCGCACCTCGGAGACAGGGACGCTCGCATTCGGCCATCCGGTGGTGAGCCTTTTTAAGCACACGAATAATCCGAAAAACCCTCCGCGCGTCTCTATTCCGACACTGTTAGCAGTGCGCCTCACGCCCGCGCGCGTAGGTTGGTTCAACTAGACGAACCCGCGCGCCACTATAGGAGATCACGCAGGAAGGTGAACATGAGACGGAGGCCGCCGATGGGAGATGGTCCCGCTCGGCGGCAGTCAGAGGGATCGAGATCAGGCCCGATCATCGGAACAGGCCGGGATGTACCGCGAGAGTGACCTCGATCTCGTGAGTAGCTGATTCACAAGTTCGCCACCAGCGCGCTGCCCATCCGCGCGGGCCACTGGCCGTTTCCCCCAAGTCGCGGTATCGTGGACTATCCTTGGCAGTGGTGCCCCGCTCGTCATGGGTAGGGCGACGGGTTTCGCCCCCGAGGCCCGTCGCCCGCATCATGTCCCCGTTCGGCCTCGTACCATCGTTACAGCGGGTTGCGTCACCATTGATCTCCTCGCTCAGCGCGACCGTAAACTGGCCTTCCCGGACGGAACTGGTCGAAGCGTCCGGTAACCGTCCAGCGCCGATGATCAATCATTACGCAACCCGCTGTAGTACTGGTGACTGCCTGACCGCCGAACGTAGGCGGACTGGTGTTGCTACGGCAGGATCGGCGACACCGCTATACGAGCGCCCGGCCACATCGGCCGGGCGCTTTGTGGCCAATGGCCTGAGGACTCAGCGCTGTGCGGCAGGTGCCTGATACGAGAGGTTGCCGGCTGTCTGCATCGCCTCCAAGGCTTGCTCCACCGAAATGAGGACCGTCGTCTTCGTCGCTTTGAGATGGCCTGGTCCGATGGCGGCTAGGATCGCTGCAGTCATGACGGTCTCATTCGGCGCCTCGAAGATGGCAACTCCATCGTAGTCGCCGAAGGCGTAGGAGAACTCGATCAGCCGCCCGCCGATCTTCTCGGCTAGCGCCTGAATTGCTGGCCGCCGGTCGACCGGGTTCGCGGTCAGCGCCGCCCATGCCTCGGGGGTGTACGAGAACTGGAACAAGTAGCGCGTCATACTCAGACCCTCCTGAAGTGAACGGCTTGCCCACACCAGCAGTGTAGTGAGCCCCCCGAATGTACGCTAGTAGCTCGTTCGGAGTGCGGCGTCCACAGCCGGCGGTTACGCGCGGGAACCAAATGTCACGCCGGTGTGAAATGCTGATCGCTCATCAAACTCACACGGTAGGACTTTGACCGACGTCGATCACGCTCCGCGCGGAACATCTGCCCGCCGGCGTGAACTTGCTACCCGCGTAGCAATTTGATAATCGGTCATCAGATGACTGAGGCGTCGGCGGTGTCAACCATGGTTGACACCGCGCCCGTGGAGCCGCCGTCCTGTGGTTGCCCAGTTACCCGTGGGTAACACGTCTGCACCGCCCGAGTCCGTTCGACGGTCGCCTGACTGACGCCAATCTTCTCGGCCGTCTCTGCTGCGGACTTTCCGGCGGAAGTAGCATCAACTGATGCTACTTCCGCCGGCCGCCCCAGCGGCTTGACGTGGTCGAGCGCCTCTACGGCATGCGGGGAGCCGACGGTCGACCGTGAGCTTTCTACATATGTGGAAAACGGACGGCCTCGCGCGCGGGCAGCCGGCACTACCACCAGTGCCACCAGCGCCGCGCCCTGACCCGCTCCAGCGCGGCGCCCTCAACTGGCTGACACTGCCCGAAGCCGGCAGTCTGGTGCTCGCGCCGGCAGCGTCCAGGGCTGCATGCTGGCACCTACCATGTCTGCACCCACCCTGCACCCTCCAGATGGCTACAGCTTGCAGGATGCCGCCTCAATCATCGGCGTGTCGCTGAACACGCTACGGAAGCGCATCGCCAGCGGCCAGGTGAATGCTGAGCGCGTACAACGGCCGCAGGGGCACGTGTGGCGCGTCTATCTGGATAGGCCGCACCCTGCAACTCTGCATGCAGACCAGGATGCAACCCTGCATGCAGCTGCACCCTCCAACAGGGTTCAGCACCCTGCAACGCCCGGTATGGTCCAGGCTGAAGCGATGGCAGCCTATACACGGTCGATTCTGGTGCCGCTAGTCGAGTCATTGGAACGCGCCCAGGTCCGCATCGGCGAACTAGAGAATCTCAACGGCCGGCAGTCTGCCGAACTGGAGCGCGCCGCCTCCACCGTGATTGCGCTAAGTAGCGAACTCGATACGCTGAAGACTGCCCAGACGCCCGTAGCGCCCCAACCTGAGCCAGACCCGCCGTCATTGGCTCCCACGCCTACCGTGCCGCTCTGGCGGCGTCTCTGGCCTCTGGTGCTCGCGTTGCTGGCCGTGGTGCTGTCCATCGCCCTGCTGGCGTGGCCGAGATGACAGCTCGGATCCTGTTCATGCTCGGGATCATCCTGATGATCGTCGGTGCCATCATGGTCGTCTTCGACATAAGGGTTCGGTGACGGGTGGCCGGGGCGACGATTGAGCCTGTTCTTGTCGTGACGGTCGTGACGATGATCATGGCGGCCGTAGCGCTGGTGCGGTGGATCTGGCGGTAGTGACCGCAGCTACCTCGCGGGACATCGTTGTTCCGCCACGGGGAGGCGGGCGTGGAGCGGGTGAAATTCATTGAGAGTGGCACCTTCCGGGAGATCCTCGCTCCCGTGGAGGGAGACAGTGTCGAGGTGACGCTCGGTGCGAAAATCACGCTGCTCGGCGAGGGCTGGCGTATTGTGGGGGTCATCCCGAACCCGAATCGTCCGGATGACCGGCTCGTGTTCGTTGAGCGCGTGCCCGCTCAATGGATACGTGAGTGAGACCAGCGGATGGCTGCGTAGCAGCGCCATACAGCAGGTGACGGAGACTCCATCCCAGAAGGAAGGTGAGGTACGTTTCTCGACCATGTCTCTCGTGCTCATCATTGATGACTCGCCCCAGATCCGTCGGCTCCTTCGGGTGATGCTGGAGTCTGGGGGCCACCTGGTGCGTGAAGCTGAGGACGGTCTAGTGGGATGGCACATGATGCAGGACGAGCGGCCATGCTTGGTGATTCTCGATCTCATGATGCTCGGTCTGAGCGGGTTAGACGTGCTGGGGGCACTGCGGGCTGATGTAGCACTCGCCACGGTGTCCGTGATTGTCCTGACCGCCGACGGCCAGGCGGAGTCAAAACAGCAGGCCTTGGCCAATGGGGCCTCTGGATTCTTGGAGAAGCCCTTCAGCCCAGCAGTGCTTACCCGCATGATCGACGCGCTGATACGTCCCTAGCGAGGCAGCGCCACGCCAGTCCGGTGATGCAAGATCCACTGGGCGGTGCCATCATGGTTGCCCGCGATATGTGGGCGTGGTGATGGTCGAGTGCATCAGGCCCGGCGCACGGGTCCGCGTTCAGATCCCGCGGAGCTCCCCGTGCCATCTGCACTGTCTGGACAGCGTCCCGGTGCTAGAGGCCACGGGCACCGTGGACCGGATTGAAGAGTCCTGGGACCATCCCCCCGTGGTGGTCTTCGACCTTTGGCCTCTGGGGACACGATGGGTGGATCGATTCACGCGTGACGAGCTGATGGAGATCCCGGAGCCGACCACCACGTCAGTGGATGCGAAAGCGTGATCGTTTGAGAGTGTAGACGCCCCTATCTTGGTGGACGACGTACCAACCTTCAGAGATGAGTCTCTTGCGTGTGGTGTATGAGACAACGCGCTGCTGCTGATACGTCAGCGTCGAAACCACCTGGGCGGTGACGATCCCCAGGAGCCACCCCAGGGCGAGAACGGCGAGCGTGCGTCTGCTCATGGTAGCTGAGCCGGCGTCCGGCGTGGAGAGCGCGTGCCACTCGATCGGCGGTCGACCCCGGTGGTTGCGTGTGTCGAGGGGCGCACCATCCACATCGTCGATCGCTCGGCACCCGCCGTATTCGCAGAGTTCCCGGGCAACCTGCACCGTGAACCGACGTCGGCCGTGTATGTCCCACTCATGCATGAGCACGAGGCCGTCGGTGTGCTGTGGGTAAGCCGCGACACGGTGCGTGCGTTCAGCGGGCAGGAGATCGCTCTCCTGGAGACATTCGCCGATCAGGCCGTCATCGCCATCGAGAACGCTCGCTTGTTCCAGGAACTAGAGCAGCGCACCTGCTCCCACCGATCTGGAGCGTGCGCTCGAAGTCGTGGCCGGCGCTGCCCGCCGGCTCTGCGGTGCACAAATGGCCGTCGTTCATCGGCGCGAGGACGATTACCTTCGGCCCCTCGCGGTTGATAGCGACGCGAACACCCGCTTCAACTTCAGCCCAGGACCACGTGTACCGCCCTGAACTACGGTACGCCAAGACGCTGCGCGAGGCCCTGATGGAGGTGTACGGCTACCTCCAGAAGCTACAGGCGCATGAGGTGCGCTGGTGGGACATGTCGTCCTCGCAGAACCGACCTGTCTGGTACCAGGGCACGGCCGCAACGATTGTTGGGTTTACGCCAGAGTCCGGTCAGGCGTACCTTCAGCCGGTCGAGGGCGAGATGTTCCCGCCACTGGCTGTTGCTCGCGAGGTGATTGGTGATGCCAGTGCGCGCACCAGTGTGGCCGTAGACATCCTCAACCCCGAGGTGATCTGGACACGCCGCGCCGAGGTGCGTCCACCTGAGCCGCCTCAGGAACAAGAAGAAGCCCCCACCGTCAGGTGGGGGCCGGCGCGGGCTAGTTTGTTGGAGTTTTTTGGCGCAGGCGATACAGCCGAGCGCGACAGGTTGGCCCGCAGGTGCGCGGCTTCTGGTGCCCACTTGCGACGAGCCGCTCGACCTGCTCACCGCAGACCTCGCATTGGATTGTGACTCTGGGGCGTTGGCTGTGGAGACTGCGCCCCGCGTCAGATGCGCGCTCCTGATCAGATGACATCCATCCGCCCAAGCGCGTATCCCAGGGGTTATCCTTCCTCCACTGGAACTGGGCGTCTTCCCTGCGATCCATTATGTCCCTGCGAGCGGTTTCCCCCGCAGTTGCAGCCTGACGAGCCTCTGCCACAGGGGGGGTGTATTGCCCATCTGCTCCATCGCACTGTCAAAGCCGCGCGAGGCACCCGGCGCGGCTGGCAGGATCAGTGGCGCGCGGAACCGCGTCAGTATTGGCGGGATGATCTGGGTGCCACCCACCCCATTCGGGCCGTCCTCTGCGACGTAGTTCGACTTCCCGTGCTTGGTTACCGCTTCATAGAACAGTGCGCCGACCTCGGGATCCACCTGACGAGTCAAGAGCGCGTTGCTGTTGCGATCCAGGATGAACGTGTAGGCGTTCGGCTCTTCGCCCGGCAGTAGCCGTCGCTGGGTCTGTACTGTCTCGCCGTTTCTATCCGCGACCGCCTGCGCTACGGCAGCAAGGCGTTCGCGAGCGATACGGAAACTCGGCAGCGCGATCCCGACAGCGTCGCCACCGCCCCACGTCGCGATGTTCGGAACGTTCCAGAGATCGCGGATGTGGCGAGTGTTGATGTCCTCGCCTCGGAACGAGATCGACGGGGCCTCGACCAGGAACTGACGAGCAAGCTGCTGCTCGCGCGGCTCTCGGATCGCCTTTCCGCCCCTGTCCGTGCGTACGTCCACCCCAGTATCTGTCAGGTAGCGCATGCCGCCGCGCATGTGAGGTCGCGCGCCAGTTGACGAGAACGTGCCGCCACCGATAGGACCACCCGCGCAACCCTCGGCGGTCTTGGCACCCGGCCAGCCGACCTTCTTGTAGCCTGCTCGGTCCCAGGCAGCCTGGAGGCTCTTGACTGCGGGACGCACCAGAATGCGCGGAAGGGACGCCGGATCCTCTAGAGAGAAAATCCCGATCTCAGTCAGTTCGTCGTACACCAGACCGATGTTCGTCGTGCCGGCGCGGATCTCTTCTGAGATTTCTCCCCAACGGCTGATTCGTCGCGATGCCTGGGCGGCGGCAGTGCCGAGCTTCTTCGGATCAAGCGGGTCTGGCGACCTCGGCTCCGAGACCTCATGGTGGCTTCAGCGCTTCCCAGACCTGTTTTGGCCTCTCTATGACACGCTCAGGGGCCGTGCTCGTCATTGTGCGCCTTTCAGTGCATGGGGTTGACGGTACTATCAGTAAGACGCTAGTCAGACTCGCCACATCGCGCTAGAACGGGAGTGAGTCTAGCTCGCCGTCCAGACCCTGGGAGCCACGCCGCGCATTCTGGGGTGCGCCAGCCCGTTGTGCTCCGTTGGCCTGAGGCCGTGCAGCCCCCTGTCTGCCCTGGTTGGCTACTGCAGGCTGCTAATTCTCGTCCGTCTTCTAGCTGAAGAACTCACGTCGTTCGCGACTCACTCAAGACCGGCGCAAATCTCGCCTTGCTGATCGGTCCATGGGTGCGCTTCCAGGCAGCCTCACTTTCTGATGGCGTCGTGGTATGGCGCGGTTCGCAGTCAGCCGCGATGTCAGAGGATAAGCCGTAGCAGATCCATGCTAGGGCGCAGGCCGCCGAGCAGAGGACCGTCTCCGCGCCGTCAGGCGCGGTCAGGGTCCAACGCCGATCCGTGACCAGATCGCGATCACCCCAGAGGTCCGAGGTCGGGCACTTCTGCCGGACTGGCGTGGTCATGGGACGGCCTCCATGCAGGACGCGCAGCACGAGCCGTTCGCCAGCGTGTGTACATCTCGAATGGGACGCCAGCGCCCACGGGCAGCGCAGTCATAGACCCGCAACAGGCTATCCAGGTAGGTGGCGCAGCCCCGAGGCAGGCGCAGCTACCGAGCAGGAATGGGTAGGCGACGGCGTGCCCCTCGGGCATATCACGGTGGCAGACTAGACAAAGCGGCCCCCAGGCTGTCCAGCGATGTGCCGGCTCGTCGCCGGCCTCGATCTGCGACAGGAGGCCGCGCACCAGCGCATCTGGTGTCATGCAGACGCCGTACGCGCGTTCATTCCAGCACATCAGCGAAGATGGCCGCTCATTCTGAGCCTCCGCTGACGGCTGCCAGCCCTCTAACCCCGCAGCCGTCGCAGCGATCCCCGTTGCGCTCCAGAGAGCCGCAGGCGCAGCGCTGGCGCTGCGCCTGCGCCCAATCCGCAACCTGGATCGTCCCACCACAGCCCGCGCAGGTCGTAATGCCGGACGGCCCGCGCATCACGGTGTACTGGCCGCAGGCCCGGCAGGTGGACGTCGTGTCCACATCGCGGCACTGGGCAGCCTCGGAGATTTCCATTCGGGTGATGCGCACCCCGTCCGTCCTGGTCTCACGGACAACACGGTGCTCGCTGAACTTGAGCGGCTCTCCACCGGCTGAATCCCGAATTTCGGGAGGTAAGGTAACGACGTCCACGGGTAGGGGGGGCTGTACGGCTGAATCCCGAAATTCGGGATTCAGGATGCTGAACTCCTCTACCAGCATGGACCGCTCGCCAACGACCTCGCCACAGTCGGGACAGAAACCCCTCACGAGCACGTCAGTGTTGTCATGGCTGGAACACCAGCCCCAACCGATCCGCTTGCCTACCTCAGTCGTGATTTTCGCCTCGGCGTTGGCGGCGGTCTTGGCCCGCGCCTTCGCCAGTCGTTGCATCTCTTTGTCACTGGGGCCGCCGATGCTATGCAGTGCGCGGATGACCGATACCGTCGTCTGGTCGGGAGTGGTGATCCGCACCTGAGCAATCGAGCGCGGCTCGGTGATGCCGGGTGCGACCTCGACGTACCCGCGTGTCACGATGCGCTCAAACGGGGTGCCGTCACGCGCGGGGAGGTCTTGCATGATCTGGGAGACGACTTTCTCATCAAGGCCGGTGAGGCGACCCAGGGTGGTATTCGCCATGGTGAAGATGCCGCGACTGTTGCGGCTGGCTGCCTCGCGAGCGAGCACCAGGCTTACCAGCTTTGTCCGAGCGTTCATCTGATCGTCAGGCAGAGAGATGGTGTCAAACATTGCCCTGACTAGCTCGTCAGCCGCGAGCTTCCCAGCCTCGGCTCGCTCACTTATCTCCCGTGCGCTGCGGATGACGGTCTGCTGTTGGGCTATCACCGCACGGGCTTGACCGAGTTCTTGCTCCAGTCGCGCGGCGTTCTCTTCTAGTGACTCACCAGTCGGCGGCTGACCAGTCTCGTCGTCGTCAAGAATCGGGATCGGACCAGCGTTTTTCGCCAGCCGGGCCTGCACGGTGGCGACGGCGTTGGCACAATCCTGTGCGAGCCAGGAGACTGCGCCGCGCCGCTCGTCCCACTTTGCGCGGTAGGGGCCGGCCCGCATGGCCTCTTCGACCAGATGGGTCAGGGTGTCCCCTGAGTGACCCAGGCGGATGCCCTGGTAGGCGATCTCTGACGCCAGTGCAAAATCGTCTTCGGATGCACCGGAGACGTGAAGATCATCGCGGCTCCAGATCTCCATCATGCGGCTGCCCCAGGGTCCAGACATGACAGCCGTGATGATCTGGACGACCTCGGGGGATGGGGTGGTGTTCGGGCCAGTCAGACCACTGGTCACGGCGGTACCAGTGGCGCGGGATCGGCCAGCCGTCAACCGTGCGTGCAGCGCGTCCACAGCCGGCTGTAGCTCGGGCAGGACTTCGGTGTGCTGGATGGTCTGGCCGGTGACCACAAGGAACCGCTGATCGGCGTACAGTTCGACGCTGCATCCCTCGACCTTCGAGCGGCAGCCACCAACAGGGAGCACGCCGCGACAGAAGCCCCGTAGGCCGGTGCCGGAGATCGACCGCTCCCAGTACGCTCCCGAGAACTGGGCGACGATCTGCCGCGCCCAGAGTGCGACGGTGCCGTCAAGAGAGACGCATGTGTCGAGGTCGATGCCGATCAGGCCAGCGCTCGCATCCATCACGTAGCCGACGCCGGCGAACCGGCCTGACTCGTAGGCCATGAAGCTCTCGCCGAATGTGCAGCGGGTGGACGGGTCTTTCCATGTGGCAGGCTGGACGGTCTGCGGGTCACCGGGGATCTTGTCCCACTTCCCGACCTGCGTGGCCTTCTGGCGGATGATGGCCGGGTACCACGCCGCCGTGTCCGTCAGTTCGTGCGGGATGGCGGCAGGATTGACGGCCAGCCACTGGGAAGATGAGAGTATTGTCGGGCCAGCCTGGAAATGCTCGCTCATCGCGATCCCCTTGACCGCGCCCAACGGTGCGAGCCGAGGCCGCGAGAAGCTCGCCAACGGGGTGGCCTCTGGGGCAGATGGCCGGAATCCCTCTGGCAACAGGAGACGCCGGGTGCAACGCTCGCGGTACAATGCCCACGGGTTGGCGTGGTAGACTTTTGGTACATCACGTCTGCTCCTTTCGAGAGACCCGCCTGTGAGCCGTCGGAAGCCTGGCGGGTCTCTTGCTGTCCGGCGTTACGCCGGTGTGGTTTGTGTATCGCGTGTGCGGATCTCTAGTAGTCGCACCACGCTGGACGCGCTGATCAGACGCCCAAGCGGTGTTCTGACAGCCTCCAGGTAACCGTCGTTGCACAACTGGCGAATTCGCTGAGTTGTGAGTCCCATTCGATGGGCGGCCTGGCACGGAGTCAGTTCAGCAGCCCCCGCATCAACAGGCTTGTCCGCGTTGGCAATCTCAGTGAGCGGCATGGCGTCTCCCCTGGTGGCAGGCATTTGTGCTTCGCGCCTCCCACTTCCTTCAGGCTGCCGGAAATGTCTATTCAGGAACCACCCGCACGAAAATTGAGGGCGGCTTCACAGGCACAGGTGGGCCATGAAGGCCGGCGCTGAACGTGCAGCGCGTGGACGGGTTGGTCCACGTGGCAGGGTGGCCGGTCTGCGGGTCGCCGGGGATCTTGTCCCACGAGCCGGGCGTAGTGGCTCTCGGGCGGACGATGGCCAGGCACCACGCCGGGGTGTCTGCGAGGTCGCGGCCAGGTCGGCCTGCTGGCTACCCGTTCTGGGCGCGCAGGGGTATCGACAGCCCGGCCACGATCATGTACGATCATGACTGAGTCCTTTGACGCTCGTACCCCTTAGTCGCCAAACCAGGGGGGTGCGAGCGTTTTCTTTTGTCCGCCGGCCAGCATAACGGGCCGGGCACCGGATGTCACGCCGGTGTGTACGACACTGGTTGCGCGGTAGTGACCCCCCCGCCGTGTGTGCTGAAGAGTCAGGGTGCCGAGCTTCCCGCGCTGATGCGGAACACCGTCTTGAGGGGCAGCAGCTCGGGCGGGTGATGGCAGCAGCTCGTGAGCGCGGTATTCCTGACGAGCCGTTGGACATCTCTCCGCGCGGGAGAGGGGGTTCTCCGTGCCCGAAGCCGGTCATCCCTAGCGTGCGAAGGATCTCACGCTTCGTAGCACGGTTGACCGGGAGCCCCCTCCCCCAGCCCCCCCCCGTGCATGGGAGACAAGGCCGTGGTTGCGCGTGCGGAGCCGTCTAGGGCAGAGGTTAGTGCCAATTGGCCACAACGGCTGCATACACCCGCAGCGTGCTGGAGCCGCTGGTTGCTGCCCTGGAGCGGAGTCAGACCCGCGTCAGCGAGCTGGAGCGTGAAGCCGGTACGCTCACCGCCGAGCGGGATGCCGCTCAGGCGCAGCACGCGTCGATTCTGGCCGTCCAATTGGAGACGGGGTCTTCTGGGGCACCCGCGCCGTTCTGGCGCTCGTGGTGGCCCTGGCTGGTGTTGCTAGTCGCTATCGTGCTGGCCGGGGTGCTACTAGGGTGGCCGAGGTGAGAGGTGTAACTGGATGCTGCTTCCGTTGCTAGCTCGCGGGGGTGGCTGGGAGCATACGCTCCGCGAGCAACTTGAGTGACTCGCTGTCGAATGGCAGGACAATGAAGATCACGTACTGGAAGCCGGGATCGAGCAGTGCGCGGACGCGTGGCACCGCCGCTTGATGGGCGAGGGCCACCACCAGCCGACTTGCCACCTGACGCCTTTGGGTCTTCACGCTGCTTGTTGACTCGATCCAGCAGTTGCTGGACGTTTGGTGGGACCGAGATGCCGAGCTCCTGGCTGTACTGTGCCTCAACTGCCGCTTCCCAGAGGCGCAGCTTGGACTGCTCCTCGGACGTCAGCGCGCCGTTCGTGTTCTGTTTCGCCAGGATCGCCCTGATCTCGTCGGACATGAGTTGGTCGCGGACCTTGTTGCGTAGCGCAATGCGCCACTCAATCGACCCGCTACCGGGCGATGTTCCAGGTGGCTCGCCCGGCGAGCCAGTCAACGGTCCAGGCCGCAGGCTCATCGCCGGCGATGTCGCTGCCCAGATCAAAGTCGGTGCGCGGATCGCCCATGTTGGCGCGTAGGTCAGGCGCTTGGTACGGATCCAGCGTGTCCGCCCGGTCCGCTTCCAGGATTGGGAGTCGGTCGCTCATGTCTTCCAGGTCCATGGGGGGACGGTTCTCAGGATCAGGGCTACCGCTGGCGGTAACGTTGCCAGAAACGTACGCGTCCACGTCTGCTGAGGGGGGCGGCTTCTGCACGACGATCCAGATCCGCAACCCCAGGACCGACGTCCGCGCCCTTCCAGGCGTTCTGGTACGGCCCACCGAATCCGTACAGGTTGCGCGTATTCAGGATCACGCGCTTGCCAACGTCGGTCTGTTGCATGCCGCGATAGACGCCGGCGCGCATCACATCGCCTACGGTCAGGGCTGCGCCAATCGGGGACAGATCAATCGCCCAGCCACGAATGTGGTAGAGCGTGCGCAGGAACGGCAAGATGAAGCTGCTCAGAGGATGCTTCTGGATGACTTCCATGTGCTTGCCGATCGTGCCCATCTCGCCACGGAACGTCGTCCTCTCAGCCTCGTGCGTACTGTTTGCGCCCATCTTGATGTAGTCTTGTTCAGAGATACCGACGCCATCCAGGATCTCAGCGATCCGATGGTGCCACTCGGGGCTGTCAACGGGGTGCTTGCCTTCGCGCCACGCCATGACGCCGGCTTGACGTGTCTGCTCCATACCGTACGCCAGCGTGCTGATCGCGACGTCCGCCACGCTCTTGAGCCGTCCAGCCAGTTCCAGGAACGGCATAGCCGCGATGTTCTTTGACACCCAGAGATCGCGCAGCGAGTTGTCCGCCTCGCGCTCGGCAAGACGATCACCGCTCGCTCTCGCTGCGTCCCGCTTGGCTGTCGCCTCTTCCATCCGCAGCTTGAGACGTCCGGTCACCGCACGCGGAGTACCTGTCGATTCGGCTTGAGCGTCAGCCACGCCCTCTCGGATGGTTGAGCCGACGCGCTCCCACATCAACGGGAGCAGGCCGTTGATAGCCGCAAACTCTGCGCGAGTGATCGCGCTGCGCGCCTTCAGGTTCATGCCGCCCTGCTCTGGAAGAGCCGCGTCTACAACCAGTTTGCCCACTAGCATCGCACCGTTCGAGAGGTAGTCCACCAGGATGCCGCGAGGGCCGAGCAAGAGGTTGTTGTATCGCGAGTTGAGAATGATCTCCACGGGACTGATCGACAGGTCCGCTCCGTATGCGAGCGAGCGAGACGCTCTCGTTGGCGTCATGCCCGGAGAAGCCGCCACCGAGGAGATGGCCGCGCCGGTCTTGATGAGCGCGTCAGGCCCAACCGCGCCAATCTTCGTTCTCGGGATTTTCACCCCGAGCCGCTTGCTGCGCGTGTACGCGCCGATCAGATCAGCCGCTCGCTGGATACCTTCGCGCTGGAGCGCGGATTGGTCATCTGGAGTGCCCGTCTTGGCCGCCTCTCGCCTGCGACGGAAGAAGTCCTCAAGCGAGTCTTCCTTGCCTTCGCTAACCGGCGCGGAGTTCCACACGGCCTCCAGGGTTCCCCAGTCGCTCTTGGGCACATACGCAAGCGCCATCAGCGCTGTGTGCCGCCGCGACTCGTCCAGGATCTTGGTAGCGTCCCATGGCGTTATCTCGCCCGTCTGGTCTGCACGCCTCGCCGCTTTCAGCCAACGGTTGTACTGGAGCAGGATCGCGCCCTTGAGCGCTTGGACATCGCCGTGCAGGAGCTTGCTGGCGTTCGGACCGCGCATGATCGCATCGTGAACGTCCTGCACGATGGCGTCCGGGAATTCCATGGTCTCGCCGGCCAGTTCGCCTCGCTGGACTGACCTGCGCGCCCAGGACGGGAACTGGGCGAGTTGCGCGACGCTCGGATCCGGCGGACCTAGGAGCGGACCCTCGCCTATCTCGGCTAGCGCCTCGGGAATCTGCGCTGGGGAGTCCGTGCGCGGAACGCCGTCACGGATCTCGTTCTCAGCAGCGGCAGTCTCCATGGAGTCTAGCCACTCAGCATCCACGCGCTCATACGGATCTTCTTCATCCCAATGCGAGCGCTCGGGATCCGTACGCTGGGGCGAAACCTCATCCCAGAGCGAGAGTTGCTCCGGAGCCTCGCCCACTGACGCGGCTGGCCCCGGAGCGCCTAGGTATTGGGATCCGCGTTCCGTGCCTTGCGCTTCTCGTTCACTTCGCGCCCCGCCTCCGCGTACTTCCGCAGCAGCAGATCGTCCGGATCCTCCGACAACTGCGGATAGCCAGGAACTGGCCCTGGATTCTTCGAGGAGTAGCGGACGTTCTCCTCGGGGGACTTCGGTGCTGATTCTGACATAACTGGCCAACCGTCCTTCTGCTTCTATTAGAAGAGTAGCACCCGCGCGCGAGTGACGGACACTGCCCGAAGCCGGCGGTGCGGTGCGTGCGCCGGCAGACGATCCAGGCTCAGGCCGAAGTCATCGGCCGGGTGACAGCCCAGCGGGATGCCGCGCAGGCCTCCTACGCGTCGATTCTGGCCGCGCAATCTGCGCCGGCGTCTGCTGGCGATTGTGGTGGCCCTGGCTGGTGATCCTGGCCGTGGTGGGGGCCGGCGCGTTGTTGGCGGTGTCCAGATGAACGATCCTCTATCGGATGAAGAGAACGCCGTGGTCGTCCTGGTTGCCGAAGGGCTGACGAACCTTGAGATCGCCAGGCGGTTGGAGATCAGCGAACAGAACGTTGCCGGCCACCTCTCGCGCATCCTTCGCAAGCTCGGCTTTCGGAACCGCGTGCAGGTGGCTGTTTGGGCAGTCAAGCAAGGGCTCTACTGAAGTGTCAGCCGCGTGGTCGGTGCGCTCCTGGCCCCTACAGCCCGATCCTGCGCCGGACCTACCAGACTGCACCCCAAACGCCTGCATCCTCGCGTTGGGCGCGGTGGTTCGGCTGGCTGGCCTCGTAGGAGCGCCGCACCAGACCTAGCCAGAGCTGTGGGGCTGTCCGTCACGTTTGGTGAAGCGGAAGCTGCGGGGTCTCGGGTTGACGAAGGCTCCGCTGCGCCCTACGCTTTTCCGAGCCCGATGGAGACGGGCCGGACGGAAGGAGCGGCTCCATGCAACCCGAGACCCGATACGCCAAGAGCGGCGACGTCCACATCGCTTACCAGGTCGTCGGCGAGGGCCCGTTGGACCTGGTCTACGTGCCGGGCTGGGTCTCGCACGTCGAATATCAGTGGGAGAATCCCACCGCTACTCGGGCGTTCATGCGTCTGGCATCGTTCTCCCGCTTGATCATCTTCGACAAGCGCGGCACCGGCCTCTCTGACCGCGTGCCCGATTCCGCTCTCCCGACCCTGGAGGAGCGGATGGACGACGTGCGCGCGGTGATGGACGCGGCCGGCTCAGAGCGCGCGGCGCTGTTCGGCACGTCTGAGGGTGGGCCAATGTCGCTCCTCTTCGCATCGACCTACCCGGAGCGGACACGTGCGCTGATTCTCCAGGCTTCGTATCCGATGCGTCACTGGGCACCAGACTTCCCCTGGGGCGTGACGACGGAGCAGCAGGTAGTGTACGCCGACCTGGTGGAGCGCGACTGGGGCAAGGGCAGCGACCTCAGTATCCGCAGCCCAAATGCGAGTGCACGGGACATGCAGTGGTTCGCGAACTTCTGTCGGATGGCCGCCAGCCCCGGGGCGGCCCTGACCCTCCTCAAGATGAACTTCGAGATTGACGTGCGCTCGGTGCTGCCGACGATCCGCGTCCCGACGCTCATTCTTCACCGAGTTGGCGACCAGCGGGTCAACGTGGGCGGGGCAAGATACACGGCTGAGCGCATACCCGGTGCAAAGTACGTCGAATTGCCGGGCGACGACCACATCTGGTGGTACGGCGACACAGACGCGCTCGTCGACGAGGTCGAGGAGTTTCTGACCGGGACGCATCACACCCCCGAGCCGGACCGGGTCCTGGCGACGGTCCTCTTCACCGACATCGTCGGGTCCACGGAGCACGCAGCCCGGCTCGGTGACCGCCGCTGGCGAGAGATGCTCGCGGATCACGATCGGCTGGTGCGCACGCATCTTGAACGATCCCGCGGACGGGAGGTCAAGCACACCGGCGACGGCTTCCTGGCAACTTTCGACGGTCCGGCGCGCGCGATCCGCTGCGCGAGTATGATCTGCGACCGCGTGCGTCAGCTTGGGCTCGAGGTCCGGGCCGGCCTGCACACTGGCGAGTGCGAGCTCATCGGCGAGGACGTGGGCGGCATCGCGGTCCACATCGGGGAGCGGGTCTCGGCCCTGGCCGCGCCGAACGAGGTGCTCGTCTCCAGCACGGTCAAGGATCTGGTGGCCGGGTCAGGGCTGCGCTTCGAGGATCGCGGCACCCATGTGCTCAAAGGCGTCCCAGATGAGTGGCGGCTGTTCGCGGTCCTACCGAACTGAAGGCCTTACTCCCGCCTGCTTCACCAAAAGTGAGGGAGAGCCATGAGCGAGTGGCGAACCTATTAACGCATAGCTTCTGCCCACTGTTAGTACTGCTCCGTTAGGTTGGGCAAAGGGGTGTTGAAAATTCCCGTGCGATCTGAAACGGGAACTCGGACTGGTCACAGGCCAGCTTCCGGATTCCCGTTCGTACCAAGTTTGAGCGACCAAATTGGTTGAGTGTCACGAGCGCATCGCACTGCACGGAGTAGTATTAGGCATCGTCCCAAAACCCATCTCGCCCACACACATGTGAGCCGTTGATTTCGAGAGGGATTCTGACACAGAGGCCACTCGATACGGCTGCATGAGTTCGTACAGCGTAGAGGCGGGATTCAAGAAACGGGCGTTTATGACACTTTGCCGCTGAGCCGTTATCTGCGCCGGCTGGCCTGACCACCGGGGCACCAGACGTCCGGCGGTGACGGCCCAGAGCTTGCGAAGCTGTCCCCAAGCGCAAACTAAAGCCCGCCGAGCCTTCCAAAGCGTTCCAAGAAGTGCCATGTTGGCTGGTAGAGTCGACACTTCGAGGACTTGGCACCCGAGGAGGACAATATCACTTGATAGGAGCAGGCGAGCGAGGACGTATGCGCTGAAAAGTGCCGCATCTGAGCGTTCTCGGCACTTTCTGCCAAGGATCAGGCCCTGCCGCCATCGTCATCGCTCGTTTCGCTGTCTGGTCAGGGCTCTACTTTGCGGGCTGGGTCACGTTCGCAAGCACTGGGCCGTGACCGAGGTCACAGGGCTGGGGTCGGACGGCGTGCTATCCTGGCGCCACCACGCAGCAGGGAAGCTCAGCGGGGGCGGTGGGGGGTCACGGGATGGCTGACGACGCCGCGAGGATCACGCAACTCGAAGCCGAGTTGCGGGGAGTCCGCGACGAGAACGCGGCCCTGCGCCAACGTGAAGCTGCTCGCGATGACGAGGCCATGAGCCGTGACCACGCGCTGGCCGAGGCTCTGGAGCAGCAGAGCGCGATGGCGACCGTGCTGCAGGTTATCAGCCGCTCGGTGTTCGACCTTGATCAGGTGCTTAAGACAGTAGTTGAGAGCGCCGTCAGGCTCTCCGGCGGGATGCGTGGGCTCATCTATCGGATCGAGCAGGACGAGGCCCGCGTTGCCGCGGCGTACAACGTCAGCGCCGAGGGTCGAGCGCGAATGGAGAGCGACCCACCCCGGGCAGGCCGTGGTCACCTCACTCCGCGCGTGATGCTCGAACGTCGGACGGTGCACATCCCGGACTGCCTGGCAGACCCGGAATACTTGTTGCCCATCAGAAATCCCAATGAGCAACGGCAGTCGATGCTCGGGGTCCCGCTGCTGCGCGATGGTGACCTGCTCGGGGTCATCTCGATGTGGAAGACGGAGTACGCCCCGTTTACGCCGCGCCAAATTAAGCTGGTCGAGACGTTCGCGGATCAGGCGGTCATCGCCATCGAGAACGCGCGCCTATTCGAGGCGCTCCAGGAGGCCAACCGCCAACTCGAAGTCGCCAGCCAGCACAAATCAAGCTTCCTGGCGAACATGAGCCACGAACTCCGGACGCCGCTCAACGCCATCATCGGCTACTCCGAGATGCTCCAGGAGGAGGCCGAAGACCTCGACGCTGAGGCGTTCCTGCCGGACCTCCAGCGGATCAACGGGGCCGGCAAGCACCTGCTGGGGCTGATCAACGACATCCTCGACCTCTCGAAGATCGAGGCCGGGCGGATGGACCTCTACCTGGAGACGTTCAGCCCCCCCGACCTGGTCCGAGACGTAGCAGCCATCGTCCAGCCGCTGATCGAGAAGAATGGCAACGCCCTGGTCGTGGCATGCCCAGACGACCTCGGGACGATGCACGCAGACCAGACCAAGGTGCGGCAGGCGCTGTTCAACCTGTTGTCCAACGCCGCCAAGTTTACCGAGCGCGGCACGATCACGCTCACCGTCGCTCGCGAGTCGGACGACTGGCTGATCTTCGCCGTCTCGGACACCGGCATCGGGATGACCGACGAGCAACTCGGGCGGCTGTTCGAGGCATTCTCGCAGGCTGAGGCGTCTACCAGTGGCACGTACGGCGGGACCGGCCTGGGACTCGCGATCAGCCGCCACTTCTGCCGCCTGATGGGCGGTGACC
>Ga0136611_10000559_pt1 | contig 24723 bp, 17 predicted proteins | sample AntDrymUQ2232306_2_FD_106645 | JGI IMG/M metagenome (GOLD analysis project Ga0136611, IMG submission 106645) | Polar desert sand microbial communities from Dry Valleys, Antarctica - metaG UQ223 (23.06) | ecosystem: Environmental > Terrestrial > Soil > Desert | place: Antarctica: Dry Valley...
CCGCGCCCCTGCGAGTGGAGAAGCAAGCGCAAGCGCCGTCGTGGATGCCTGCGCGGGACGCTGCGATCATGGAGCTCTTCTACTCGAGCGGGCTGCGTGTGGCCGAGTTGGTCGCGCTCGAGGTGAAGCACGTCGACCCATTTTCGGAGAGCGTGCGCGTGCTTGGCAAAGGCCGCAAAGAGCGCGTCGTCCCGGTTGGCGCTCCGGCGCTGGAGAGCATTCAGCGCTATCGCCGCGAGGCGGGCGTGCACGATGGGCCGCTCTTCGTCAGCAAGCTGCGGCGCCGCCTTCCAGCGGACAAGGTGTGGCTGGTGCTGAAGCGTTATCTGCGGCACACGTCGATTCCGGTGGGCGTGAGCCCGCACAAGCTGCGGCACAGCTTTGCGACACACCTGCTCGATGCGGGTGCCGACTTGCGAAGCGTGCAAGCGCTCCTCGGCCACGCGAGTCTCTCGACGACACAGATTTACACGCATGTGAGCATTGAGCGGCTGAAGAAGGCGTATCACGAGGCGCATCCGAGGGCGTGACCTGAGCGATGCTTCCCAACACTCTCTTTCACTCCATGCTCGCCGCGACCGCCACACCAGATCCGCCGATCGCCCTGATTATCCCTTTTGTCGCGCTGCTCCTCTGCATCGCCTGCGGTCCGCTGACCTTTGCGAAACTTTGGGAGCCGCATTACCCGAAATTCGCGGTCGCCTTCGGGCTGATTCCGGTCGGCTATTATCTGCTCGTATTTAGCGCTGGCGAGCGGCTGCTGCACGTCCTGTGGGAATATCTCTCGTTCGTCATTTTCATCGGCTCACTTTTCGTCGCTGCGGGCGGCGTTGTCGTGAGGACGAAAGGCGGGGCGACTCCCTTGAGAAACACGGTCTTTCTCGCGGTGGGCGCGGTCCTGGCGAACGTGATCGGCACCACCGGCGCGTCGATGCTCCTCATCCGGCCATGGATGCGGATGAACAAATACCGCTTCACCAGCCTGCACGCGGCGTTCTTCATTTTCGCGGTCTCGAACATCGGCGGCTGCCTCACGCCGATCGGGGATCCGCCGCTGCTCCTCGGGTATCTGAAAGGCGTGCCGTTTTTCTGGACGCTCCGCTGTCTTCCCGCGTGGGGAGTCGCGCTGAGTCTGGTGCTCCTGGTCTTCTACTTCGTGGATCGGCGAAACTTCCTGCGCGCACCCGCCGAGGTGCGTGACGCGGGGACCGCGAACGACGAATTTCGCATCGATGGCGCCCGCAACTTCCTCCTCATCGCAGTGATGCTCGGCGCGATCATCTGGGCGCCGCCGGGCTGGCGGGAAGCCGCGCTGCTGCTTGCGGCGTTCGTCTCCTACAAGACCACTCCGCGCGACGTGCACGCCGCGAACAACTTCAGCTTCCATCCGGTGCACGAGATCGCGTGGCTGTTCGCGGGGATCTTCGCGACGATGGTTCCGGCGCTCGATTACCTGAGCCATCACGCCGCGGATCTTGGGGTCGAAAAACCGGCCGGATTCTATTGGCTCACCGGGATTCTCAGCAGTGTGCTGGATAACGCCCCGACTTACCTGGCTGCGCTAGCCACCGCGCTCGGCCGGAACGGTCTCTCAATCGATAACCCCGCTCACGTCGCGGCGTTCGCGGCGGAGTATCCACAGCATCTGCTCGCGATTTCGCTCGCCGCGGTTTTCTTCGGCGCGGGGACTTACATTGGCAACGGCCCAAACTTTCTGGTGAAGGCGATCTGCCAGCACGCGGGCGTCCGGACACCCGGTTTCTTCGAATACATTCTGCGTTTCGCGCTGCCGGTGCTCGTGCCGATTTTCGCGCTCGTCGCCTGGCTGTTCTTCTCGCGGTGACCGTCCGCTAATCCCCCGCGACATCGATCACCAGCGCGGTCGTATTGTCGCGACCAGAGTTCGCCACCGCTGCGGTGACCACATTCTGCGCAGTGGTGCCGACAGCCACCGGCACGCGCAGCAACTCGAGAAGCGCGGCGTCGAAGAGGCCGTCGATCACTCCATCCGAACAGAGCAGAAAGCGATCGCCCGGCTCGCACCCGACGGCGCCGACCTGTGGCTCGACGAACTGATGTCCGGCACCGAGCGCTTTCTGCAGTGAGGTCCGCCGCGGATGCTGCCGCGCCTCGCGCTCATTGATCTGCCCCTTCCGATAGAGCCAGCCGACGTGGGTATCGTCCTCGCTCAGCTGGCGCAGCTCACCGGTGCTCGCGGGCACGTAGTAAATGCGGCTGTCCCCGATGTGGCCGAAATACATCCAGCCCGGCGTGAACCAACACAAGCTGAGCGTCGCGCCCATTCCGGCGCACTCTTCGTAGTGGCCGCCGTAGCGCATCAGCGCGCGGTGAATCTCGGCGAAAAGTTCCGTCAGCACGTCCTTGAACCCGGCTTCCAAGCCAATGGCTTTTTGCCCGTAAGCGCGTGGGAGAAGGCGAGTGATCTGCTCCACGACGACCCGGCTCGCAAACTCGCCCGCTTTCGCGCCACCCATGCCGTCGCTCACCGCGAAGGCGAAGTCGTAATGTTCGATGGAAGCGTCACCGATCTTGCCGAGGTGATGCACCTCCTGTGCGTCGAACTGCAGCGCAAGGAACGAATCCTCATTGTTCGCCCGGACTTTGCCGCGGTCGGTGTGGCCGGACCAGGAGAGCCGGCGCGCAGACACTCGGGCAACGTCTTCACTCATCGAGCAGAGTGGCAAATTCGAAATCGATCAGGCAAAAGCGACCGTCGGTTTGCCGATAGGCGACGTTGCGTTTGTCCGGGTCATCGTGGCGCACACCGTAGGCCTCCAGCTCAGCGAAAAGTTCATGGCAGCGCTCGTCATCAAGGTGCTCGACACGGCTGCCGCAGTTGGTCGTCGTGATGCGTAACTGCTCCGGTTCAGCACGGATTAGCCTGGGCACAAATGGACAGCCGCGAGCCTCCAGGTGTTTCAAAATGCGCACCTCAGTCGCAAACCGCTCCTCCGCGTTCGGGCCCCGGAAAGTTTTTTGCACCTGCCCGTCGAAACTGATCCGCACCGTCGAGCGGAGCGTGTCTTTCACTTGCTGCATGACCGCGCAATGTGCGCTCTGGGACCGTGCCAGCAAGCGGGAAGGCATGCGGCGCTGGACGCGTGGCATTTCGCCTGCTAAGCCGCGCTGCGCGCAGAACGGGACACCTCAGCCCGAAGAAAAAACACCTCACAACAGCCGCTAACGCGCCGGCTGCACGACAACCTACACTGATCCAAACCATCGATGGCCAAGTTCAAACTCGAATACATCTGGCTGGACGGCTACGAGCCCGTCCCCAACCTCCGCGGCAAAACCCAAGTCAAGGAGTTCAAAAAATTCCCGGACCTCGAAGAGCTCCCGATGTGGGGCTTCGACGGGAGTTCGACGCGACAGGCAGAGGGGCATAGCTCCGACTGTCTGCTCAAACCAGTCGCGGTCTTCCCCGATCCGGCGAAACAAAACGCCGCGCTGGTGATGTGCGAAGTGCTGCTCCCGGACGGCTCGCCGCACCCGAGCAACAGCCGCGCGAGCATCCTCGACGATCCGGACGCCTGGTTCGGATTCGAGCAGGAGTATTTCCTCTATCGCAACGGCGTCCCGCTCGGGTTCCCGGACGGCGGCGGCTTCCCGCCTCCTCAAGGCGAATATTACACCGGGGTCGGTTACAAGAATGTCGGCGACGTTGCGCGCGAGATTGTCGATGCGCACCTCGACCTCTGTCTCGAGGCCGGCATCAACCATGAAGGGATCAACGCGGAAGTCGCGAAGGGTCAGTGGGAATTCCAGATCTTCGGCAAGGGATCGAAAACCGCGGCCGACCAAGTCTGGATGGCGCGTTACCTCCTGCTCCGCCTCTGCGAGCAATACGGCGTCGATGTGAACTGGCACTGCAAACCGCTCGGCAAAGATCTCGATTGGAACGGCTCCGGGATGCACGCGAACTTTTCGACGAAGTATATGCGGGAGACCGGCGGGAAGCCCTACTTCGAGTCGTTGATGGCGGCGTTCGACAAATACAAGAACGAGCACATCGCGGTGTATGGCCCGGACAATCACCTCCGCCTTACCGGGCTGCATGAGACGCAGTCGATCGATAAGTTCAACTACGGCATCGCGAATCGCGGCGCCTCAGTGCGGGTTCCGCACAGCTTCGTAAACGGTGGCTACAAAGGCTACCTCGAAGATCGGCGCCCGAATTCGCAAGGCGACCCTTACAAGATCACCAGCCGCATTCTCCAGACCATCACGACCGTCCCGACGCCGTAACACGCGGATTGCGGAACGTTTTGAAATCGCCGCCCTGCTCGCGCGGGGCGGCGTTTTTCATTTAAACGAGAATCAGTTGACCGTGGCACCCTCGCTGCGTGATTGGGCGTCGCTCTGACCATGCGCAAAACCCTTCTCGCACTTCTTCTCTGTTCACCGCTTTTCGCCCGCGCGACCGAATTCCCGGCTCCGATCGGAGAGAACACGGCACGCACCTATCCTTACGCGATGATCGGGCAGGTGCTCTTCAACAGCGGCGGGCCCTATATCGCGACTGGCACCGTGATCAATCCGAGATCCGTGCTGACGGCCGCCCACGCGCTCTACGATCGGCGCGAAGGCTGGTCGACCAACGTGCGCTTTCGGCGCAGCACCTATGGGAGCACGTATTTGGAGCAGCGATCCGCGCGGCGCCTTTTCGTGCTCGCACGATACCAGGAGCTGGCGGACTCCCAGGGAACGGCTTCCCCCGCGGCATTTTCGAAAGACCTTGGCGGGGTCAAATGTCGCAGCACCTTCAGCGGCGGCTCGACGGCCCGCTGGAGCGTCGACACCACGCTGCTGACTGGCTCCGCCTACAACATCGCGCTCGGCTACGGCGCGGTGACGCACTCGGGCGATAAGCTGCTCTATGTCGAGCCGACGGAGGGTTTCTATCAAAGCTACAAGGCGTTTTACGAGAACGACTCCATCTTCATCGAGGCCGGGATGAGCGGTGGGCCGCTCTTCGCGGAGCTGAACAATGAGCTCTTCGTCGCTGCGGTGATCGTCTCCGGGTCGGAGCAGCCATATAGTGGCGGGGTCCGCGTGATCAACGGGGCAGCCGACCGCTTTATCCGCGATTATCTGCCTTGATGCCAAACGAGCCGAAGCTGGCGCGCCCGATGGTCGGCGGAATCGTCGCGGCACTGATCGTCATCTCCGGGCTAGTTTTTTTCCTGGCGCAGCCCCGCACGCCGGCTTCCTCCCGCGAGAAAAAGCCAACAACACCCCTCGATCGTGCTCCGGAGCAGCCAGCGGCGGCGGCTCGCGCGCGCGGCGGAGCGGCCCATGCGGTGGATCCCCCGCGATCTGTGACTGAAAAAATCGCCTCCTTCTTTGCACGTCTGGAACAGGGCGAAATCGACGGTAAAGCGATGGCCGAGTTTCGTCGCGAGCTGCTCGCGAGCGATCCGCGCACCACCGTCCTCGCGATCGGCGAATTCCTGAAGAGCGGAAAAGATCACGCGACCGGCGAGTCCTTCAGCATTGCTGAGGGCGGCGGCGAACTCGAGAGTGCGCCCACGTTCCGCGTCTGGCTGCTCGACGTGCTTGGGGTCCTTGATCGCACCGCGAGCACCGGTGAAGGCGCAGCTCTCTCGAGACTGGTCCTTGCCGTCAAATCGAGTGCGGACGAATGGGCGCTAGCGTTGCGGAACGTCGCGTGGGCGGAACCTTCCGGAGGCGGTTTTCTCGCCGCAAAGTTTCGCGAGATGATCACGCATGAACTGTGGCTCGCAAAGCCAAGCGCCGGCTTCCTCGAAGCCTTCGATACCGCCGTGTTTCTGCGCGACCCGTCGGTGATGCAGCCGCTCGAGCAACTCGGCGAACGCCCCGAAGTCGATCGCGCTGCAGCCGTCGCGCTCGACCGTCTCGCCGAGGCCAATCCGCTCGGCGTGATGAACTACCTCAACCAAAACCCAGGCGCTTTTTCACGCCGTCCGATGGTGCGAGCAGATTTTTTTGCCAAAGCCGATCTGAGCCAGCCAGCGCAGCGCGCGGTTCTCGAGGCCTACCTCGCGCGGGCCGATGTTCTGCTGCCGGAGAAGACGAAGCTCGTCGAGGCACTCGCTGCTCCGGGGAGCTTTGTCGCCGAGACGCTCTTCTCCAGCGCTGCCCCGCCCGTGGACGACGACGCGCGCGTTGCGGCCGTTGAACGTGTGACTGCGGAGTGGATCGCAGCGCGCAGGTTTCCCGAACTGACGTCCGCCCTCGCCGACCTGCAGCGACAATTGCGCACGCCCTGAGAAGTTAGCGTAGCACCGCGCGAACCGCTTCGATCCGCTCCGCGTGTTCAGCGTCACTCAGCACCGCAGAGCGGGTTGTGCCGGCGGGCAACGGCGGCAGTTCTACCCAGGACCGGCATCCGCCGTAACGCGGAGCATCGGGAAACACGATCGGCTCACTGAGACGAAAGACCCGCACCGTGGCGAGGCTCACCATCGGCTGCTCGTCCTGGCGAAAACGCTTCTCGATCTCCGCCTCATTCCAGAGATGAAACGGAGCGAGGCGCAGCACCTTCTCCCAGTCCTGGAGATCCGCCGTGGATTCGACCTGTGCAGCGTAGCGGATTTCGATCTGGCCGTCGCCGCGAGGTGCGGGCAGCGACGTGCCGGCGGGCACTTTCAGCTTCGCCGCCTGCTCATGAAAAAGCGTTGGAAAGAGCAGGAAATCCTCATGCCGAAAGCGAAAGCCCGCACGTCCTTCGGCGATCCCGCCCTTGCGGAGAATGATGCTCTGCTCTCCGCGCCCAAGCGCTTCGCAGATCAGCGTCCATTCCTTGAAGGCGGGGTTCATTCCCGAAGATGGCGGAACTCCGCGGGATCGCGCAAGCGCGCGGCTTGCATCGTGCCGCTCGGCTCCCTCATCGTCCCTGCATGGTGCTGAAAATCGACCTGCATTGCCATTCATGGTTTTCAGGTGACGGCGTGAGCAGCCCCGAGGACCTGATCAAGACGGCGCGGAAGAAGGGGCTGAACGGTTTCGCGATCACGGATCACAACACCAGCGACGGCTGGCGCTATCTTCGTGACAAGGGGCTCGCGCGCGATGACGGCCAGCCCGTCGACGATTTCCTGATCATCCCCGGAGTCGAAGTGACGACCGAGGAGGGCCATCTGCTCTGCCTCGGCGTGCTCCTGCCCTATCTCAAAGGCACGCCCGCCGCCGAGGTCTGCAAACTCGTGCACGCCGCTAGCGGCGTGGCGATTCCACCGCATCCTTACGATCTGTTCCGCGCGGGAATCCGTGAGTCGGTGCTTGATTCGTTGGAGATCGATGCGCTCGAGGTCTTCAACGCGGCGACGACGCTCAAGCGCTACAACACCATGGCGCTGAAATACGCGACCGCGCGCAATTTGCCGATGACCGCGGGCAGCGACGCTCATCACGAGTCCGCGATTGGCACCGCTTACACGATTCTGACGACCGAAGATTTCTCGACGGCTGGGGTTCTCGCGCAGATCAAGATCGGAACCGAACTGAACCAGCGCTATCTCAGCCGGCGCGACTCCTTTCGCAAGACCTGGAATAATCTGCTCCGGCTGCGGCGGAAGCGGCATCACAAAACCGATCCGCCGCCTGCCGAGTAGGCTGGCGCCCCGGTGCAGAGCCCGGTGACGTGCAGATCTTCCCCGATGCGCTCATAGCGAGCGCCGGTGAGGGCGATTGATTCCGCCGTCGCACCAGCCCCGCGACCGCCGATGACGTCCCGTCCGCCGCAGATCAACGGCGCCACGTAGAAGTGCACCTCGTGCACGTGGCGCGCGTCAAACGCTTCCCCGAGCACCACCCCGCCGCCTTCGATCAGGACGCTCGTGATCTCGCGTTCGCCGAGTTCCGCGAGCACCTCGGGAAGCGCGCGATCTTTGAAGACGAGCGTCCGATCGCGATGCGCGTCGGTGAAAACGTAAGCGTTCTCCGGCAAGGCACCGCTACGGCTCATGATGATGCGCCATGGTTGCTTCTGCTCGAATCCGGCGACGCCGCGAATCGTCAGACGCGGGTTGTCGGACCGCAACGTTCCTCCACCGATTAGGATCGCATCCACGTGCGCGCGGAGCTGCATGGCGTGGGCGCGCGCCGCTTCACTCGTGAGCCACTGACCCTCGCCAGGGGGGCGAGTGAGCCGGCCATCGAGCGACATTCCCGCCTTGGCGATCACCCATGGCTGGCGCGTCACGATCCAGTGGTTGAACGGGCGATTCAGGGCCGCGCACTCCTCCGCCAACGGGCCATTTGCCACCTCCACTCCCGCTTCGCGCAAAAGCGCCGCTCCGCGCCCGGCATGCTGCGGGTTCGGATCGATCGTGCCCATGACCACGCGCGCGATCCCGGCGCGCACGATCGCTTCCACACATGGCGGTGTCCGCCCGTGCGTCGAGCACGGCTCGAGCGTGACGTAAAGCGTCGCGCCTCGTGCATCTTCTGCCGACGGCAGCGCGTGGAGCGCTTCAATCTCCGCATGTGGGCCGCCGGCGAATCGATGAAATCCCGTGGCAAGCACTTGCCCGTCGCGCACGATCACCGCGCCCACCGCGGGATTTGGGCTGGTGTGCCCGACGCCCCGCACCGCTGCGTCGAGCGCCATGCGCATCCAGGTTTCGTCGTCAGCCACGCGTCCGTTTAGCTCTTGCTGCGGTTGAACTGAACCGGGAACTTTCGGATTCATGGGCCTGAGCCACCGCGAGAAGCAACGATTATTCGACAGCCTCGCCCGGCTGGTCCGCGCCGGCATCACGCTCCCGGCTGCCCTCGACAAACTCGCCGCGTCTGCTTCCGGCGAAGCGCGGCGCGTGATCCGTTCGGTGCGGCTTGGATTCGCCGAAGGCGACCACCCCGCGGAAGCGTTCCGCCGCGAGGCCCGGGCGCTCGGCGTCATGGAGGCGAGCGTCCTCGGAGCCGCGGAACGCACGGGCCGCATGGACGAGGTGCTGCACCATCTCTCGGAATACCACGGCGCACTGGGGGTGGCACGGGAGCAGATCCGGGCAAAGCTCCTCTATCCGTTGTTTCTTCTGCACGTCGGCGTTCTCGTCCTCTCCCTGCCGCGGCTCCTTCCGAAGTCCGAATTCTCCACCGCGCCCGCCGGTGTCGAGCACGGGCTGCAGGCATACCTGTCAGTCACTCTTGGCCTCTTTGCCGCGATCTACGCAGCAGGCTTTCTGATGGTTGTGATTGCGCGTGCGCTCAGTCGTGTGGCCACGCGCAGTTCGCCGATCGCTGCGCTCTTAGGCTGCATCCCGGTGATCGGCTCCATCCGCCGCAACTTCGCGCTCGGACGCTTTTGTCTCACCTACGAACTCCATCTCAGCGCTGGCGTGAATGCTCCAGACGCTCTCGAAAGCGCAGCGGAGGCGAGTCAAAGCGGGGTGATCCGTAGCGCAATCCGTGAGGTGGTTCCGGGTGTCCGCCGCGGGGCGCAAGCCGGTGAGCTTCTGGCCAAGGGCGGCTCGCTTCCCGCGAGTCTGATTGAGGGGCTGGTTGTCGGGGAGGAAACCGGCCAACTCGATCAAACTCTGGCTCGCCTCGCGAACGGTTTCCGGAGCGATGCGATGGCATCACTGCAGACCTTCGCGGAATGGCTGCCACGGATCTTGTATCTCGCGGTGGTGGCGTTCCTCGTCTGGAAGCTCGTTCAGACATGGGCGCAGGCTTATCTTGGCCCCCTGCAACAGTTGATCGATAGCACGGCGACATAATTTCACTCCCGAATCGAGCAGGGGTCCTCACCTTGCATCTGCAGAAAGCAGAAGCGGTGAAGCCGCGCAAGATTGCGGTAACGGACTGAGCGACCCTTCGCCTTCCGATCGTTCAAGCCCCGCAGGATCTCACGATCCGCGGGGCTCTCTTCTTTCCTGAAGGACCGGCGGTTCGAGAGGGCGCTTGCGAAAGCTGTAAACTGCGCCACTCTCGCGTCGCGAAACGGATGGGTGCCAGAGTGGTTGAACGGGCACGCCTGGAAAGCGTGTTTGGTCTAAAAGCCAACGCGGGTTCGAATCCCGCCCCATCCGCCACTTCGTTAAGGTTCACGCTTTGTGGGAGTTGCAAAATGGAATCGAGGAGTAATATGCGGCATGCGACAACGCAAGTGACAACTTCTAATCCGGGGCGACGCCGCTGCTTTGGCTGATCTGTGCGCCCGCTGGGGTGGGCGTGCTGGCACGGGGTTGTGATTACGCGTGGTCTTCGAGAACTTTTTCAAGCTCTGCCAAACGATCAACCGGGTGCCTTTAACCTCCTTCTCGCTTACTCAATCTCTTGCATTCACCGGTGGCCGGTAGCGATTTACTTCAGTTGGCAGGATCAGCGCGTTGAGAGCGGAACGGGTCGCCGGGTTCGCGCGCAGATGAGTTGACCCGGACGCGGCAGACGGATGTAGAGCGGTTCTTCCGGTTCAGCGACTGCCCCCTTCCGAGAACTTGTTGGGCCGCGAACGTCAGTAGCAGGAATGTCCTTCCTGCCATCGCTCGCTGCGCGGAACCCCCATTCTCTTCTTCACATCGCTGATTTCGCGCGACGAAGCAGGTCAGAGGGAGGTGATGCGCGGCGGGATGCGCTTCCTGGCCAAACCCGTAAATCCCAAAGTCTTGGTGGATACGATTGACCGGATTCTCGCTGGTGAAGGCGTGACCGCTTGAGGTTGAAGGGTGCGCTGCCGTCTGAGGGAGAAAATGTGCGTGAGCTGAATCCAGATGCACGGCTGCTGATCGTCGACTGACAACGTGGCGAATGTCTCGCTGCTGCGGAATATCCTGAATCGGCTCGGTTTCAGCCAGATCGATTCGATCACCGACCCCCGGGAAACGTGTGTGCGTGTCGAAGAGTTTCGGCCGGATCTGATAATCCTCGATCTGAATATGCCGCATCTCGACGGCTTCGCGGTGATGCAGCTGCTCAAGAAAGTAATTCCCCGAGGCACCTTTCTGCCGGTGCTCGTGCTCACCGCCGACGCAACCGGAGAGGCGAAACGAAAAGCGCTCGCGGAGGGTGCGACGGACTTGGTGACGAAGCCGTTCAACTCCTCGGAGGTCTTCATGCGAATTCGCAATTTGCTGCAAACCCGATTTTTGCACCTTCAGCTTCAGGCCCACAATCAGACGCTCGAGATCAAGGTCGAGGAGCGCACCCGCGAGCTGCGCGAGATGCAGCAGCAGGTTGTCGCGCAGGAGCGGCTGCGCGCGTTTGGCGAGATGGCGGGCGGCATCGTGCATGACTTCAATAACGCGCTGATGTCGGTCATCGGCTACAGCGAGATGCTGCTGAATGACGACGAGATGCTGCGTGATTTCACCACGGCTCGCTCTTTTCTGCAGATCATGAATACGGCGGGACAGGACGCTTCTCACGTCATCGGCCGGCTGCGCGATTTCTACCGGCCGCGCGAGATCACGGACGTCTTTGCGCGGGTTGATTTGAACGAAGTCCTCGAGCAAGCGGTGCCGCTGACTCAACCGAAGTGGAAAGGCCTGGCCCTCGCCGACGGACGCACCATCACCGTGGAGCTCGATCTGGCCAGGTTGCCCGCCATCTCGGGAGATGCCGCGGAACTGCGGGAGGTAGCGACGAATCTCATCTTCAATGCCGTGGATGCGATGCCGCTCGGCGGGGCCATCACGCTGCGAACCGCAACCGAGGCAGGACAGGCGGTGATCGAGGTGACCGACACCGGCAGCGGGATGACCGAAGAAGTGCGCAGCCGTTGTCTGGAGCCGTTCTTTTCCACCAAAGGCGAGCACGGCACTGGGCTCGGTCTCTCGATGGTCTTCGGCATCATCAAACGCCACGAAGGCACCGTGGAAATCGACAGCGAATTGGGTCGGGGCACGACTTTTCGCATTCGTCTCCCCGCGCAGACGAGATCGCACGCAGACCACTCGGAGGAATGCCAAAAACTGGACCGTTCCTTGAACGTCCTGGTGGTGGATGATGAGCCGGTCTCCCGCAGAGTGCTCGAGAGTTACCTCACGGCGGATGGTCACGAAGTCGTCACCGCCGAAAATGCCGCGGAAGCGATGACGAGTTTCGCCGCGGCGGATTTTGATCTGATCATCACTGACCACGCGATGCCCGGTCTGAACGGGGTGCAACTCGCGGAAGCCGTCCGTCAGTTGCGAGCGGAGCATCCGGTGATTCTCGTCACGGGCTTTGCCGCGGGCGGGCTTGGCCCGGGCGAGTGCCCCGCTGGAGTGAATCTGGTCATGCGAAAGCCAGTTCCGCACAGCGAACTACGGCGCGCCCTGATTTCGGTGATGGGGGCGTGAGCGCCGACGCACAGACGACCGTTCAGGCGACAGGCGCGGACACGGAATCAACGACGGTGAGGAACGGCGAATATCGATCGGCTTGGTCAGATACTGCGGAGCGCCGGCTTCCCGGAGTCGTTGAATTCGCTCGGCGGTGGCGTCGGCGCTGATCATCACGACGGGAATCTCGCAAGTCGCGGGATCCGCGCGGAACCCGATACTACAAACGCGACGAATTGCGAAGGGTAACGCGACGCGCGCCGCGGTGCGCGGGGTGCGCGCTCTGTGCGGGGAGGCCAAGGGTTTCTCCGCACGGCAAATTTACAGGGTCACCCCGCCAACTGGGGCACTTCGGTCGCTACATCCGTAATCTGGCTGCGTCCGTCGTTTTGAAGATGTCGCCTCGAGCGGCGCCGCCCGCACAACCAAAACAGAAAAATTCCATGCCTCATTCTGCCAGAACTTCCGGGCTCACCTTGACCTTCCTCTCCGTAAAGCATTGCGGCCACGCCGCGAGGGTCATCGGAACGCGGAAAGCCCTTCGCCTCGCTGTCTGGATGCTCGCTGCGATCTTCCTGCTGGGTCGCTCCGCGGAGGCGACGGATCAGCAGTGGACCGGGACGAGCACCACGACGTGGAGCACAGGCGGAAACTGGAGCGGCCTCACGGCGCCGCTGTCCACAGATAACGCCCTCTTCGACACCTCGTTTTCGCGTCAGGCAAACCTCACGGCGGACGCGACCGTCGGCGGAATCTGGATGACCACCGGCGTGCAACAGAACGTCACCATTTCCTTATCCGGCGGGACGGCGCTGACCCTGAATGGCAACACCATCAACGGCACTGCCGGCCTTGGCATCCTCATGGATAATTCCAGCGCCTTCGCCCTCACCATCACCGCTCCCGTGCGGCTCGGGAATGCGCAAACCTGGGCCAATCAATCTGGCAACCTCCTGACCGTGGGCGCAGTCAATCTCAACACCAAGGCCCTGACGATCGACGGCACTGGAAATACTGCGGCGACCGGCGTCATGAGCGGTTCGGGAGCACTGACCAAGAACGGGTCCGGCACCTTGACCCTGACGGGGACCAACACCTACGTCGGGACCAACACGTTCAACGGCGGCACGGTGGCGATCAGCAAGGCCGCGGCCCTGGGCAACGCGAGCAACACCGTCACCCTCAACGCCGCCACGCTGGAAGCGACGCTGACCTTCGCCACGAGCCGCGTCTTCACGCTCGGTGACGCCGCCTCGACGATCATGGTCGATCCCGCGAAGACCTTCACGATCAGCAGTGCGATCGGTGGCACCGGGGCGCTCACCAAGACTGGCACCGGCACGCTGCTCCTCAGCGGGACGAACACCTTCAGCGGCGGCACCACCGTCAGCGCGGGAACGCTTTCCCTGACCGGCTCGCTGGCGAGCGGCGCCACGGTCGGCAGCTCCGGCACGCTGACTGGCACGGGCACCGTGAATGGCGCCGTCACCAATGCCGGCGCGCTCACCGTCACCGCGGGAGCGTTCACGCTCGCCGGCACTTCGAGCGATCTGAACAACAGCGGCACGGTGTCGGTAAGCAACAGCACCCTCAACGTGAACGGAGACGTCGCCAATACGGCGCCATCAGCGTCCTTTCCAACGGCACGATGAATGTGGCCACCGGCTACCAGATGACGAACACCGGCACCGTCGCCATCGAGGAGGGAAGCACGATCGCCCTGGCCGGAGGCACCTACACGCAGAGCGCCGGCAGCACGACGGTTACCGGCAGTCTTTCGGCCTCAGAGGTCACGGTGAACGGCGGAACGCTGAGTGCCGAAGGCGATGGCTCGCTCGGCAGTGTGAGCAAAGTAACGGTCAATACCGGAGGAACCCTGCTCCTGGGCGTCAGCACCCCGGCCAACGACCGCATCGGCGACACGACAGAAGTGGAACTCGGCGGCGGAACATTTGAAACCGGCGGCTTCAGCGAAACGGTCGGCGCGCTGACGCTGACCGCTGATTCAACCTTGGATCTCGGCGCCGGCACGAGCTACCTCACCTTCGATGGCGCCAGCAGCTTCGGCAGTTCCGTTCTCACGATTCTGAACTGGTCGGGGACCGTGGGAAGCACCGGCGGGACGGATCGGTTGTTGTTCACGAACTCATCGTTCGTGGAGGGAACGACCAACGGCCAGATCGTCTTCGACATCGGCGGGACCCGCTACGACGCGGAATTCCGACCATTGACGGAAACACCGTGGAAGCGTTTGCGGCTCTGACTGTCGTGCCTGAGCCGAGCACGATCTTTGCGGTCAGTCTGCTCGTCATCCTGATCGGCTGGCGCGAGCGCAACCGGCTTCGCTCGCTGGCCCGGTTGGTGGCGGTCGGCGCGATCAACTGCCGGAGACCTCGTCCCGGCCAAAGTAACGGATCGATCGCCCACGCCATGCCCGGAATGAACGGGGTGTAGCTCGCGGAGGCGGTCCGTCTGCTCCGGGCGGAGCATTCGGTGATTCTCGCCACCGGCTTCCCCGCGGGCGGACTCGGCCAAAGCCGGTTCCGCGCAGCGATCTGCGGCGCGCCCTGGTCTCCGTCAGGGGGGTGTAAGCGCCGACGAGGATCGGTAGTTCAAGCGCCCAACGGCTGGACAGCGTCGACGACGGCGAGGAACTGGCGAATATCAATCGGCTTGGTGAGATACTGCGCCGCACCAGCTTCCCGGAGCCGCTCGACTCTGTCGGCGGTGGCGTCGGCGCTGATCATCACCACGGGTATCTCACGCGTCGCGGGATCCGCGCGAAGCCTGCGCAACACCTCCTCTCCGGACAGATCGGGCAGATGCAGGTCGAGCAGGATTAAATCGGGCTGATGTTGCTGGGCGAGTTCGAGACCCATGCTGCCTTGCATCGCGGACATGAGCGTCACTTCCGGCCGCCGCGCGAGGATGCGCTCGACGAGCCGGAGATTGGAGAGATTGTCCTCGATGTAGAGCAGGGTGCGTGGAGCGCTGGAGCGCGGCGGTTCCGCGGCGCTCGGGATGGGTTGCTGGAGCCGTTGCGCCGTCGCATCGGAAGTGCATTGGACGAGCGGCAGTTCGACCCAGAAGGTCGATCCATTTCCCACGGTGCTCTCCACGCCGATCTTACCGCCCATCATCTCGACGAGGTGTTTGGAAAGCGACAGGCCCAGCCCCGCGCCCTCCGTCACGGTATCGCGGACTTCCAGCCGCTCGAAGGGGCGAAACAACCGGCCCAGATTCTCCGCGGAAATGCCGCGTCCCGTATCGGCGACTTCGATCCGCAACCGGTCCTCGACTTTCTGACACGAGACGGAGACCGCGCCGTTCTTCACGTTATATTTCACGGCGTTCGAGAGCAGGTTTAGCATCACTTGCTTGAAGCGCAGCGCGCTGGAAAGCACCTCGCAGTTGAGATCCCCCGTGGGCGGTTCCAGCCGCACGCCACGCTGGGAAGCGAGCGGCTTCACCAGGGACAGTGACTCCTCGAGAGTGTCCCGCACGCCCACCGGCTCCGGGGTGAGCGCGAGTTTCCCCGCCTCGACGCGGGCGATGTCCAGCACCTCGTTGATCAAGCCGAGCAGATGATTCCCGGCACGGATGATTTGCGTGAGGTTGTCCGCCTCCTCATCAGTGTTGCCCTCCACTTCCAGAAGCTGCGCGAAACCGAGGATCGCGTGCAGCGGCGTGCGCAATTCATGGCTCATGCGGGACAGGAATTCGCTCTTCGCGCGGTTCGCCCGCTCAGCTTCTTCCTTGGCCTGGTGAAGTGCGGCGGCCGCGCGGTTTCGTTCCGTGGCATCGCACTGGAAGCTGATAAAATGCGTCACTTTCCCGCTCTCGTCGCGGATCGGCGTGATCTCGTTGGAAAGTATGTAGTCAGTTCCGTCCTTCCGGTAATTGACCACCTCAAAGCGAGACGCTTCGCCGCGGGCCAGATGCGCGTGCGCCTCATCCAGCACGCGGCTATCCGTCTTGGGTCCTTGGAAAATACGCGGTGTTTTCCCGACGACTTCCTCTGCGGTATAGCCGGTCAGTTTGGTGAATGCCGGATTGATCAAAACGATTTCCGGCCCGGGAGGATCGAGTAGCGCGGTCGTGACCATGATCGCGTCGCTGCCCTGCTGCGCGGCCGCTTGTAAGAGCCGCAGACTCTCCTCAGCGCGTTGGCGCCCTCCGATTTCGTAGCGCAGTTCGATCTCGGCGACGACGAGCGATGCGAGGTGAGAGAGGGTGGCGAGGTTCGCCGGCGTAAACTCGCGGAGCCTGGTGTCGCTCACGGTCAACGTCCCGAGATTAAGCCCGTTGCGCGTCCGCAACGGCGCCCCGGCGTAAAAGCGAATATGCGGCGGGCCGGTCACCAGCGGATTTTCCACGAAGCGAGGATCCACCCGCGCATCGGGAACGACCATCACCTCGGTGCCTAAAATGGCGTGGGCGCAGAAGGCGATGTTTCGCCCTACCTCGCGGGTCTCCAGGCCGACACATGACTTGAACCACTGCCGGTCTTCATCGATCAGCGCCACCGCCGCGATTGGCATCTCGAACAAACTCGCCGCCAACCGGGTAATCGCGTCGAAGGCTTTCTCCGGCGGTGTATCGAGGACGGCCAGCCGCCGGAGTTCCGCCAGCCGCTGAGCTTCGTTGGAGGGAAGAGGACTACTCATAACCAAACGCCCGCTGCGCCGTGGTCGGTCCGAACGAGAACCGCGGCTCTACGGTTGAACTTCTGTATTCAAGCTGGAGCGCGCAGTCAAGCTTCGCGCCCCGAATGGCCGCGCCGGCTCACAGCGGTATCTGCAGGCGCAGGTAGCGAATTTCTGCGCCGGCAAACTCCAGTTCCTTGACGCGTTCGGACAGCGCGGCTTACGGGTTCATGATGGGCAAGCCGACGAGGATCGGGCCTGCAACTCATCCTTGTCGAAAAGGCTTGATCAGGTAGTCGTCTTCGCCGGCGTGAGGCCTTTGACGAGATTCTCTTTGCTGCCTCGGCGCCGTGAGCAGGATGATATAAAGAACGCGATCGCGCGGGCGCAGATCAGCTTGCGAGAGACAGCATCATCTTCCGCCACGAGGATTGATTTGGGGTGCGTCTCCGTGCCCGGTTGGCGGCTCTGAGTTCAGGCGACAGTGTAAGTAGCCAGGGTTGCGTGAACTTGAGCAGTTGCGAACTCAAGTGCGGCGAAGGTTCGTTGAACGTGTTCATAGTTATCGGTGTGAGTATGGGCTCCGAGTTGTTGCGCGAGAGCGTGAGCCTCCTTTGCTCCGAAGGCGCCGAGCGAGCTGAGCAGCGCGTGCGCGGAGCGCGAGAGCTCCTCGGCGCCGCGGCTGGCGACGGCAGTGCGGACGTGCTCGAGCAGGCGCGGCGTGTCCTTGTGGAAGAGCGCGATCATTCGCTGCAGCAGCGCTTCGTCGCCATCGAGCTCATCGAGGAGCTTTTCGCGGGTGAAGACGGGCAGCGCTTTCGCGGGGACGGGGGCGGACTTGGCTGACGGAGACGAAGAGGTGGAGCCGTTGGCCCCCGCTGGGGCGCGGCCGGCGACGGCGCGGTGCATGACGGCGAGCAGTTTCTCTTTTTCCAGCGGCTTGGAAATGTAGTCGTCCATGCCGCCGGCGAGGCAGCGCTCGCGGTCGCCGGCCATGGCATGCGCGGTCATCGCGATGATCGGCGTGCGGTGGCCGTTCGCCGCTTCCCGCTCGCGAATGCGGCGCGTCGCTTCGAAGCCGTCCACCTCGGGCATTTGCACGTCCATGAAAATCAGGTCGAAAGGCTCGCGCGCGGCGGCTTCCGCGGCTTCACGACCGTTGGCCGCGTGGACGAGGGTGTGGCCGCGCCTTTGCAGGAGGCCCGTGGCGAGCGCGCGATTGATGACGTTATCCTCGGCGAGCAGGATGTGCAGGCTGCGCGAGCCGGGTTCGTCGCGGGGCGTGGCGCCGTTCGCCGGTTGCTTCGAGGACGAGGCCGCGACGCCGAACCACGCCGTAAAGTGGAACGTCGTCCCCTCCCCGACGACGCTCTCGATCCAGATGCGCCCGCGCATTTGCTCGATCAGCCGCGAGGCGATGGCGAGCCCGAGGCCGGTGCCGCCGTAGTTCCGAGTGGTCGAGCCGTCGGCCTGCGCGAAGGCTTCGAAGATCGCCTGCTGCCGGTCGAGTGGAATGCCGATGCCGGTGTCGCTGACGTCGAAGCGCAGACAGCACTCGCCATCGCCGGCGACCTCCACAGTGACTTTCAGCCCGATCACGCCTCGCTCGGTGAACTTGAAGGCGTTGTCCGCAAGATTTGTGACGATCTGCCGCAGCCGCAGCGGGTCACCGAGGAGGTGATCCGGGACATCGCTCGCGAAGTCGAGATTCACGGCCAGCGTCTTTTGACGGGCGCGCAGGCGAAGCGGCTTGAGCATGTGGGCGATCGTTTCGCGCAGATCAAAGCCGACCGCCTCCAAGGACAGCTTGCCCGCTTCGATCTTCGAGAAATCGAGGATGTCGTTGATCAAGGTGAGGAGCGCCCGCCCCGAGCTTTTCGCCATGTTCAGATACTCGCGCTGCTCGGGATCCAGATCCGAGTCGAGGACGAGATCGGTCATCCCGAGGATGCCATTCATCGGCGTGCGAATTTCGTGGCTCATGTTCGCGAGGAATTCACTCTTCGCGCGGCTCGCCGCCTCGGCCACGTCCTTCGCGGCGTGCAACTCGGAGGTGCGCTCCAGCACGCGGATGCCGAGCTCCTCGTTCGCCGCCTGGAGGATCTCTTTCGCCCGTTTCGCGTCGTCGATGTCCGTGCAGGCGCCGACCCACTGGATGATCTCGCCAGACTCGTTCCGCCTCGGCAGCGCGCGCCCGAGATGCCAGCGATACGCACCATCCGCGCCCCGCTTGAAGCGATACTCGATCTCGTAGTTTTCCCCGGTTGTGAACGAGCGCGTCCACGTGTCGATGCAGTGCTGGAGATCGTCGGGATGCAGCACCGCGCCCCAGCCCCAATCCCGTGTCTGCTCAAAGGTCAGGCCCGTGTAGTCGAACCACGCCTTGTTATAGTAGTCCAGGTTTCCGTCCGGTTGGCTGGTCCAGATAATCTGCGGCACGGTGTCGGCCAGGAAGGTGTAGCGCTCTTCCCCTTCGCGCAGCGCTGCGGCGAGCTTCACTTCCTTCAGCTCGCGCTCCGTGCGCAGCCGCTCCGTGATGTCGCGCGCCATCTTCGATACCCCGATGATCTCGCCCCGCGCATCTTTCACCGGGGAGACGGTGATGGAGACATCGACCAGGCTGCCGTCCTTTCGCTGCCGCACGGTTTGATAAGGCTCGACCGAATCCCCGCGTTTGATGCGTTCGATGATCTCCGGCTCCTCATGGAGGCGATCCTTGGGAACGATGATCGCGAACGACATTCCGATCGCCTCCCCGGCGGTGTAGCCGTAGAGCCGCTCCGCCGCGCGGTTCCAGCTCGTGATTTTGTCATCGAGCGTTTTGCTGAGGATGGCGTCCTCGGAAGTTTCGACGATGCCGGCGATCCGCTGGAGCGCTTCCTCGGTCCGTTTGCGCTCCGAGATGTCGCGCACGATACCCGTGAAATGATCGCCCTCGCTCGTCTTCCACGTGGAAAGCGTGAGCTCGACGGGGAACTCGCCGCCCTCTTTGTGCAGACCCACGAGCTCGACCGTCCGGCCGATCACGCGCGCCTCTCCGCCGGCCTGGAAACGCGCCATGCCCGCGCGGTGCATCGCGCGAAAGCGCTCCGGCATGATGATCCCAAGCGACTTCCCGAGCACCTCGTCCTCGCGATGACCGAAGATTTTCTCCGCGCCGCTGTTCCAGAAGATGATCTCGTCCGCGCCATTCGAGGAGATGATCGCGTCGCCCACCGACTGCGTGACGGAGCGGAAGCGGAGCTCGGAGGCGCGCACCTCCTCCTCGGCGCGCGCGCTGATCGCAGCCGCCTCGCCTCCCTGCCGCACCAGCGCCGCCACCACGCGGGTGACGACGATCGCGCTCGCGATGCCGAGGCCGAGAAAAAGCACGATCGCGAGCCGCGACCACCATTGCGAGCGCGAGGTATCGGCGCCCCATTGCTTGCTGAGGCCGGCGATTTCGGCGGTCGCCAGGCGCAGCGCCTCATCGACCAGGAGCTTGTTTTCGCGCTGCGCCGGCAGGTAGCGGGCCAGGTAAAGCTCCCGCGCTCCAGCGGGGTCCGTCCCGGCCAATTCGAGCACTCGGGTTTCCAGCGGATCCGTGACGTCGCGATCGTGCGCCTGCAGCGTGAGCAGCACGCGCCGGAGCCCCTCTCCGGACGTGGCGGCGAGCGCGCGCCCGAGGTGCTCGGTCTCCTGGGCGTCGATCCGCGCCTTTTCCTCCGCCAGCCCGCCCGCGGCCGGATCGAGGAGCCGCCGGCTCACCGCCTCGCCCATTTCGAGAAAATCCGCGCGCAAGGAGCGCACCGAAGCGCGCAGATTGAGGCTGCCGGCATCGAGCGCCCGCCCTTGCTCCACCGTCTGCTGGAGCTCGCGCACGAGGAAAAGACTCGCCGCCAGGCCGAGCACGATCAGCAGGCCGAAGCCGGCGGAGGCCAGCGTGGGAATCCGTTTCCTGAGGAAGGCAAGATTTGAGACCTGCGCCGCCGCGCGCGCTTCGTGGCGCGACGAGGCCGGGAGGCTGGGGAGCAGGCGGTTGTTCATGGATTGGAAAGTGTGCGGTCGAACTGCTCCAGCGCGCTTCGGACCCGCGCGACTTCCTGACCGAGCCCGGTAAAACTGCCGCGGGCCCCATGGAAGTCGCCTGCTTGGGCTTGGTCCTCGATGCACTGCGTGAGGCCGTATGCAGCTTTCGCGCCAAACGCCCCCAGCGAGCTGAGCAACGCGTGCGCGGCCCCGGCGAGGGCAGGCGCATTTGCACGGTCGATCGCCCCCCCGATGTCTGCCATCAGCCCCGGTGTGTTGGTGTGAAAAAGGCCAATCATGCGGGTGAGCAGCGTCTCATCGCCATCGAGCTGATCGAGCAGCCGCGCGCGCGGAAAAATCGGGAGCGCCTGCGCCGCAACCTCCTCGCGCGTCGTCGTCGGCGGGGCCGGTTTCACTGCGGAGGGTGACGAGCCTTGGCGGCAGCGCGCGAGCAGCGCGAGCAGCCTGGCTTTCTCCAGCGGCTTGGAAAGGTAGTCGTCCATCCCCGCGGCGAGACAACGCCCGCGGTCGCCTGCCATCGCGTGCGCCGTCATGGCGACAATGCGGGTGTGCCGCCCGGTCGCTAGTTCGCTGTCGCGGATGCGTTGCGTCGCTTCGAAGCCGTCCATTTCCGGCATCTGGACATCCATGAAGATAAGGTCGAAATCTTCTCGCGCCGCTGCTTCCACCGCCTCCCGGCCGTTCCCCGCATGCACCAGCGAGTGCCCTCGCTTTTCCAGGATCCCCGTGGCCAGCGCACGGTTGATCGCGTTATCCTCGGCGAGGAGGATGCGCAGGCTCCGCTGCTTTTTCTCGTTCTCTTCATCCGCCTCTGGCTTCGGGAATAAGGCCGCTGCCGACCCGATGCCAAACCACGCCGTGAAGTGGAAGGTCGTCCCCCTGCCAACGGTGCTTTCGATCCAGACCTTTCCGCGCATCTGCTTGATGAGTTGCGTGGCGATTGCCAGCCCTAGGCCGGTGCCGCCGTAGGTCCGGGTCGTGGACCCATCCGCCTGCGCGAAGGCCTCGAAAATGACCTGCTGCTTGTCTGCCGGAATCCCGATCCCCGTGTCGGCGATACTGAAATGCAGGCAGCACTCGCTTCCGTTTTGCGCCTCGGTTGCGACCTGCATGACGATCGCGCCGCGCTGGGTGAACTTGAGCGCGTTGTCCGTGAAGTTGCTCAAGATCTGCCGCACGCGGAGCGCATCGCCACGGAGATGCTCGGGCACGTCCGCGGCGAACTCCGTGGTTAGCGCCAGTTGCTTTTGCGTGGCGCGGAGATGGAGCGGCTTGAGCAGGTGGGCGATCGTTTCCCGTAGGTTGAAATCGACCGTCTCCAGCTCCAGCTTCCCGGCCTCGATCTTCGAAAAATCGAGGGTGTCGTTGATCAGGCCGAGGAGCACCCGGGCCGAGCTGTGCGCCATGCCCAGATACTCACGCTGTTCCGCGTCGAGTTCCGTCTCGAGCACCAGCTCCGTCATGCCAAGGATGCCATTCATCGGGGTGCGGATCTCGTGGCTCATGTTGGCGAGGAATTCGCTCTTGATGCGCGTCGCCGATTCGGCCGTCTCCTTCGCCCGCACCAGCTCGATCGTCCGCTCCTGCACGAGCACCTCAAGATCCGCCAGCCGGCCGGTGAGCGCCTGACCCAACGCCCATTTCTCGGTCAGCGCGTGGGCGAGCTGGAGGACTTCAATCGCTTCGAAAGGCTTTTTGAGGATGAGCAATCGGTCGGAGTTCCCGATCTTCGCGATCATCTCCTCCCAGGAGTAATCCGAGTAGGCCGTGCAAATGACGACCTGCAGCTCGGGATAAATGTCCCAGAGGCGGGTCGCTGTCTCGAGACCATCGATGCCCGGTGGCATGCGCATGTCGATGAAAGCCATGGCGTAGGGCCGCTCCTGCGCGAGGGCTTCGCGGAGCATGGCCACGCCTTCCTCGCCTTGATGGGCGGATTCCAGCTCGAAGGACGCTTTATTTTTCGCCACTGCCGGCTCGTCGAAAAAAGTCGCGCGGGCTTCATCGAGAGTGCTTCGCTCCCCGTTTTCGGCGACGAGGATCTTGCGGAAATCTTCATGGATCGCCCGATTGTCATCGATCAAAAGGATCCGGCGGTTGAGTTCGGGTTTCATAGTTTTCTCGGGGGAGAGTGGTGAGCGTGGAGTGGGAGCAGGAGGGTGAAGACGGCGCCTTTGCCCGGTCCGTCGCTGTGAACCGTCAGAGCGCCGCTCAGCTCCTTCGCGGCGAGCGCGGCGCTGTGCAGGCCGAAGCCGTGGCCGTCGGCGCGAGTGGTGAAGCCATGCTCGAAGAGGCGAGCCAGATTCTCTCCGGGAATGCCGACGCCTGCGTCGGCCACGGCGATTTTGACGGTGGCATTGTCCTCGGAGCTGATACGCAGGGTCAGTCGCCGGTCTTCGACACGGACCTCGGCCATCGCCTGTTTGGCGTTGCGGATCAGGTTCACGAGAATCTGCAGCGCCTTGTGCTTGTCCACTTCCAGCAGCGGCGTCTCGGCGTATTCGCGAATCACTTCCACGCTGTGCAGCCCGAGCGCCGCTTCGTTGAGCTGGAGCGCGCTCTCCACGAGGCTGACGGGCGATAACGCTTCGATCACCGCGGCCATGCGCGCGTAGCTTTGCTGCATGGCGACGATCTCTTTGATGTGATCGATATGCGCGCTCAGCGACTGAAGCTCCGCCAGCGCGACGTGCTGATCTCCGGCGAGCGATCCAGCGAGCACCGTGAGGAAGGCCGGCAACTGCGCACCCTGCGCGCTGGTCAGGAACGCGGGAAGATCCTCGCGATGCTCCTGGAAAAGTGCGGCGACCCGGGTGAGGTCGGCACTGCAACTTTGGCGGATTTTATCGGAGGCGTGCGCCGCGGAAATGTTCACGCTGTTGAGGACGTTGCCGACATTGTGCAGCACGCTCGTGGCGATCTCGGCCATCCCCGCCCGGCGGGAAGCGTCCACCAGTTGCCTGTGCATTTCGTCGCGCTCCGCGTCCGCCTGTTTACGCTCGGAAATGTCGCGAATGATCCCGCTGAAAAACGTGCCGGCGCCGGTCTTCCAAGTGGCCAGGCAAATCTCCGATGGGAACTCCGTGCCGTCCTTGCGCAGGCACATGAGTTCGACTGCCTTGCCCATTATTTTGGCCACGCCCGTGCTCAGGAAGCGGCGCATTCCCGCGCGGTGCATTTCCCGAAATCGTTCCGGCATGATTTCCGTCATCGGCCCGCCGATGAGTTCCTCCGCTGCATAGCCAAACATCGTGCAAGCCGCTTTGTTCCATGAGAGAAGCACCCCTTCTTCGTCGGCAATGATGATCCCATCTCCCGTTGATTCCGCGACGGAGCGAAAGCGCTCTTCGCTTTCCCGCAGCGCCGCTTCGGAGCGTTGGAGCGCCTCCATCTCCGCCAGATCGATTCGCAGTCGCGCGTTGGTTTCGGTAATCTCACGCGCCTGCAAGAGGCCTTCGCGTGCCCCTTCCAAACCGAGCGCGGCTTGGCCGATCTCTTCCTGCAGTCGATTGAAGTTGGCCGCCATTTCTCCGACCTCGTCGCGCGAATGGACGGCGATCGGCACGAGATCGAAGCTCGCCTTGGCGGCATCGAGATCACCCGCGGCGAGCGCGCGCATGGCTTTGGTGAAATCGGCAAGCGTCCCCTTCACGAGCTTGTCGGCGGCGGCGGAAACTTCGACGGCTGCGTGCGCGATCATCCCGGGCAGGATCAAGCCAACCCCGATCGTCAGCATTGCGACGACGACGAAAATGTCGCCCAGCATCGCGATGAGC
>Ga0136611_10000560_pt1 | contig 24684 bp, 20 predicted proteins | sample AntDrymUQ2232306_2_FD_106645 | JGI IMG/M metagenome (GOLD analysis project Ga0136611, IMG submission 106645) | Polar desert sand microbial communities from Dry Valleys, Antarctica - metaG UQ223 (23.06) | ecosystem: Environmental > Terrestrial > Soil > Desert | place: Antarctica: Dry Valley...
CTCCCGGGTCGAGGCCGAGCCGCTCGAGCGTTCGCAGCGCGCCGGTCGTGAGCCCGTCGCCACAACACTTGTCGCGCGGGAACGTGGCCTTGTCGACCAGCACGACGCGGCGGCCGCCACGAGCGAGGGTGATGGCGGCAGCCGCTCCGGCGGGGCCGGCCCCGACCACCACGACATCACCGGCGATCACCAGGGCGACGCTACCGCTGCAGGATGGCGGTCAGAGCGGGCTCGATCTCAGGGGCGGCGAAGCGGAAACCTGAGGCCAGGAGGGCGGCGGGCTGTACCCGCAGGTTGGCGAACACGACCTCCTCGGCCATCTGCGAGCCGAACACGAGCCCCGGGCCGAACCGCGGCACCGGCAGCACCGACGGCCGGCCGAGCGCGTGCCCGATGGCCTTGGCCAGCTCCGCGCCTCGTACCGGGTTCGGGGCGCAGGAGTTCACCGGGCCGGTGAGCGCGTCGACCTCCAGGCAATGGCGGATGGCTGAGACCTCGTCGTCGAGGGAGATCCAGCTCCACCAGTTCTTTCCGCCCCCGAGCCGGCCTCCCAAGCCGAGCTTGAACAGCGGCAGCTGCCGCGCCAGCGCGCCACCCTTCGGGCTCAGCACGATGCCGTTCCGCAGGTGCACGACCCGGATCCCTGCCGCCTCGGCCGAGGCCGTCGCCGCCTCCCACTGACGCACCAGATCGGCCAGGAAGCCACCACCCTTGGGGCCGCCCACACCGTCCGCCTCGGTCAGCACCTGGTCACCTCGATCGAAGCCGTAGGCGTTGATGCCGGAGGCGCTCACGAGTGTCGTCGGGCGGGTGCCCAGGTCGGCCAGCGCCTGGCTCAGCAGCGTGGTACCGAGCGTGCGGCTCTCGAGCAGCCGCCGCTTCTGCTCGGCCGTCCAGCGGCGGTCGCCGATGCCTTCCCCGGCGAGGTGCACGGCGGCATCGACGCCTTCCAGGCCGCCCGAGTCGATCGTGCCGTCGCCCGGGTCCCAGCGGACCTCGTCATCGGCCTTCGGCGCCCGCCGTACCAGCCGCACGACCTGATGGCCCTCGGTTCGGAGACGGCGGACGAGGGCGGTGCCGATCAGTCCGCTCGAGCCGGTGACGACGATGCGCATGACCGGAGACTACGGGCGGCTCAGCAGTTGACCCCCTCGGCCGGTCGGTAGATGGCGAAGACCTCGTCCTTCTCCGCGCGGCCATCGGTATAGGTGCGAGTGCGCTCGGTCGTGACCCTGGTGCAGTTCCCGCTTCGCCCTCGAGACTGGTTCGTCTGCTCACCGGTCACCCAGCGGGTCGAGTACATCGTCATGGTGATCGATGTCTCCGTGTAGGTGGGCCAGAGCATCACCCCGTAGGGGGTGTTGTTCTTGAGCTCCAGGTCTGGCTTCGGAAAGCTCAAGGTCGCCTCCCGCCCGTAGGGGTACCGGGTGATGTAGATGCTGTGGCTCTGGTACTCGGGGATGTCGAGGCCGGCGAAGAAGGCTGCGTTGAACGTGGTGGTGGCGAACTGAGAGATGCCTCCGCCGATGTCCTCGGTGAACCGCCCGTTCTCGATCACACCAGCCGACACGAAACCTCTGGCTGCGGTGCGCCGACCCACGAAGTCGTTGACAGAGAACGTCTCTCCGGGCTTGATCACCTGTCCGCGGACGAGGTCGGCGATGCGGTGGATGTTCCTCACGCGTGGCTGGTTGCCGGCGTGGGACGTCGTGAAGGAACCGATCGGCTCGACGATGCCGAGCCGGACGGCATCTTCCGGAGAGATCGAGGGCGCCCGGGGCCGCAGTGGAAGCTGCACGGCAGGCACGGGTGCATCGACCAGCATCGCCTGCTCGACGCGCGCCAGAGCGGTGGGGTCGCAGCACTGCGTCCCGCCCCGGCCCGGGATGATCCTGACCTGGCCGCCTTCCACGACGAACCGGCTGTCCACCGCAGGCTCGCCCGCCTTCTCCAGCAGTCTCTCGATCTCCGGCTGCGCGGCGGCGTTGTCGACGGTCAGGCGCAGGCCCCCATCGGTGACCACGCTCGTGACCCATGAACGTTGCGTGTCCACCGCCACCTCCGCCGACGCTTCGCCGGCCCGGACGGGAAGCGGGGTGGCGACGAGGCGCGCCGCCTCCTGGGCCAGCTGGTTCGCGGCCTCGTCGGAGAACCGCGGCGCCACCGGCCCGCGCCCGACGCGTATTCGCAGCGGCGCCACTTTGCGGGCCGCCTCCGGGATTGCTGCCGCCACCGCGGCCCCGTCCACTCCCTCGCCGTCGACACCATCCTCCACCACGAACGCGCCGTCCTTGAAGACCACTCGAGGCTCGGCGGGAGGCTTCCGGGAGGTGTCCTTGGCCGTCACCACCCTGCGGACGGTGTCTCCGTCGACTGTCACCGCCAGTTCCGAGGTCCGAGCGCCCACCAACGCGACCACCCACTCCTGCAGGCGGGACCACGCGGTGCCGCCCCGACCGATCTCGAACGCAGCCTCGACCGATGCAGGCACGTCCACTGCGCTGGCCAGCTCGTTTGTGGACGTGGCGATGGTCGTGCCTTCCGCTTGGATCTCGACGCCGGCGGCCGCGTACCGGGCGGCCAACCCCTCCACCAGCGCAGTCACCGCTGGGCGGCGGAGGCCACCGACCGGTGTGGTGTCGACCAGCTCGATGTTGCGGAGCACGCGCTCCTCATGGTTCCGGACGTCGACCAGCCAGCCGACCACCAGCAGCACGACGAGCGTGGCAATGACGCCGAGCGCGACGAAGAACCCTCGGAGGAGCCGGTGCACGCCCCGACGATGGCACACGCCCGTGACTCGCGTGACGCACTGCGCCGGCGCCCGTTTGTCCGGCGGGGCCGGGACCTAGGCTGGCGCCATGGAGACCGCCCTCACCGACCTGCTTGGCATCGAGCACCCGGTCATGTTGGCCGGCATGGGGGGTGTGTCCTACGCCCCGCTGGTCGCCGCCGTGTCCGACGCGGGCGGCTTCGGCTGCCTGGGCGCCTCCACCATGGGCGGCGAGGAGATGCAGGCGGAGATGCGCGCCGTCCGGGCCACGACGGACAAGCCCTTCGGTGTCGACCTGTTGACGGCGGCGACGGCCGACCTCACCCCGGCGGTGCGTCAGATCATCGACGGCGGCGCCAGCGTGTTCGTGGCCGGGCTCGGCGTGCCTCGGGATGTGGTCGAGCTCTGCCATAGCCGCGGCGTGCTCGTCATCAACATGTGCGGCAAGGTGCGCCACGCCGTCCTGGCGGTGGAAGCGGGCTGCGACATCGTCGTCGCCCAGGGCACCGAAGCCGGCGGCCACACCGGCCAGGTGGCCACCATGGCGCTGGTGCCGCAGGTCGTGGACGCCGTGGGGGACCGGGTGCCGGTGGTGGCCGCAGGCGGCATCTTCGACGGGCGAGGGCTGGCCGCCGCGCTGGCGCTGGGCGCCGCCGGAGTGTGGGTGGGCACCAGGTTCATCGCCACCCCTGAGGCACGGGCCGTGCCCGGCTACAAGGAGGCCCTGTTGGCGACCGGGGAGGATGGCACCACCATCTCCCGGGCGTACACGGGCAAGACGTGCCGGGTCATCCGCAACCCGTACACGCAGTACTTCGACGATCACCCCACCGAGCTGTTGCCCTTCCCGGCGCAGATCCGGCGGGCGTCGTCCGACAACGCGTTCCACCTCGGCGCGCCGGAGGACACCGAGGGCATCGACCCGGCCAAGGAGTTCTTTCCGGCCGGCCAAGGAGTCGGCGCCATCGGCGAGCTGGTAGGGGCGGCGGACCTCGTCCGACGCTTCGTCGACGAAGCCGAGGCCGCGTTGGCCGGCCTCACCTCACGGGTGGCCTTGTAGCTCAGGCCGCCTGGTCAGCGCTGCTTGTCGCCCTTTTCCTCCGGCACGCCGTAGGGCTTGGCGGCCTGCTCGTAGCACTCTGCGTGGTAATGCTCCACGCGCTTCCACACGCCTTCGTCGTAGACGTTGGCGATCACCTGCTTGAGCTGAACTCGCGCCGCGAACTTCACCTGGGCACGACAGTGGGCGCACATCGCCGAGCTGCCGGCCTCCACTGACCGGAGGACGCAGCGACTGGTCATCGTCAGAACCTTGGGCACACCTATGCATCGGCACAGGGCGGCCCGCAGTTGAGCCAGCGCTGCGACGCGAGCGACGTCGCGGGCGCCGGCCGGCGTCAGCCTCGGATGAGCGGCTTGTACTTGATTCGGTGCGGCTGGTCGGCGTCGGCTCCGAGCCGGCGCTTCCGGTCGACCTCGTAGTCACTGAAGTTGCCCTCGAACCAGCGCACCTGCGAGTCCCCTTCGAAGGCCAGCACGTGGGTGGCGATGCGGTCGAGGAACCAGCGATCGTGGCTGATGACCAGGGCGCAGCCGGCGAAGGAGAGCAGGGCTTCTTCGAGGGCCCGGAGCGTGTCGACGTCGAGGTCGTTGGTCGGCTCGTCGAGCAGCAGGAGGTTGCCACCCGACTTGAGCACCTTGGCCAGGTGCACCCGGTTGCGCTCGCCCCCGGACTGGTTCCCGACCTGCTTCTGCTGATCGGCGTTCTTGAACATGAACGAGGACACGTACGAGCGGCCGTGCATCTCCCGGCCTCCGACGACCATGTAGTCGACCCCACCGGTGATCTCCTCGTAGACCGTGTTCTTCGCCTCGAGCGTGTCCCGGCTCTGGTCGACGTAGGCCGGTTGCACGGTGGTGCCCAGCCGGAGGGTTCCCGAATCGGGCTGCTCGCGACCCGTGATCATGCGGAACAGGGTGGTCTTGCCCGCGCCGTTGGGGCCGATGATGCCCACGATGCCGCCGGGCGGAAGGGAGAGGTTGAGCCCGTCGATGAGCAGGCGGTCGCCGAAGCCCTTCACCAGGTTCTCGGCCTCGAGCACGATGCCGCCGAGTCGGGGACCGGCCGGGATCATGATCTCGAGCTTTTCGGCCCGATCGGGGCCCGCGGCCGCATCGGCCAGCAGCTGCTCGTAGGAGTTGAGACGAGCTCGCCCCTTGGCCTGCCGGGCTCGAGGCGCGAGTCGGATCCACTCGAGCTCGTGCTCGAGCGTCTTCTGGCGCTTGATGTCGGTGCGCTCCTCCTGCACCATCCGGGCCTGCTTCTGCTCGAGCCAGCCGGTGTAGTTGCCCTTGTACGGGATGCCCGAGCCGCGATCGAGCTCGAGGATCCACTGGGCCACGTTGTCGAGGAAGTAGCGATCGTGGGTGACGGCCACGACCGTGCCGGCATAGTCCTGCAGGAAGCGCTCGAGCCAGGCCACCGACTCGGCGTCGAGGTGGTTGGTGGGCTCATCGAGCAGCAGGAGGTCGGGGTGCTGCAGGAGGACCCGGCACAGGGCCACCCGTCGCCGCTCACCACCCGAGAGGCTGGTGACGTCGGCGTCGGGTGGAGGCAGACGGAGCGCATCCATGGCGATCTCGATGGTGCGGTCGAGGTCCCACGCGCCGGTGGCGGCCAGCTTGGTCTCGAGCTCGGTCTGCTGGTTGCCCAGCTTGTCGTAGTCGGCATCGGGATCGGCCCACTTGCCCATGAGGTCGTCGTAGGCGGTCAGCAGCGCCCTGGTGGCAGCCACGCCGTCGTGCACGTTGCCGAGCACGTCCTTGGTCTCGTCCAGGTCGGGCTCTTGTTGCAACCAGCCGACGGTCGAGCCTGGCGTGAGGCGCGCCTCGCCCGTGTAGCCGTCGTCGGCACCGGCCATGATCTTCAGGAGCGACGACTTGCCCGAGCCGTTCGAGCCCAGCACGCCGATCTTGGCGCCCGGGTACATCGAGATGTTGATGCCCTTGAGCACCTCGCGGTCGGGCGGGTAGAACCGCCGGAGATCGCGCATGGTGTAGATGAACTGCGGTGCCATGGCCGCCGACGCTACCGGCTGCGTCCCTGTCTTCCTCCGCCGACGACGGCCGGAGAAGCGGGCTGCCGGGGCACTCCGACCCCCCGGATCCAATCTGTTGCCGCCGGTAGGCTGGACGGCAATGCCTGACGAACAGCGGCCCACGTTCGGTCCCAACGCCTGGCTGGTCGATGAGATGTACGACCAGTACAAGAGCGATCCGTCGAAGGTGAGCGAGAGCTGGCGGGAGTTCTTCGCCGACTACCGCCAGGAGCCGGCGTCGCCTCCCGCGTCGGCTGCTCCTCCGGCGCCGGCACCACCGACGGCCCCGCCTACCACGGCGCCTCCGGCGTCCCGTCCGGGCCCCACCGCCAAAGGCCCGGCCACACAAGGCCAGCCGGCGTCGGCTGCCTCGACCAACGCGGCGGACGCAGCGGTCACACCCGGCGCTGTCACCCCGCAGCCGCTGCGGGGCGCCGCGGCCCGCGTGGTGTCGAACATGCAGGCCAGCCTCGGGGTTCCCACTGCAACCAGCGTGCGGCCCGTGTCCGCCAAGCTGCTCGAGGTCAACCGCACGATCGCCAACAACCACCTGTCCCGCACGCGGGGCGGCAAGCTGAGCTTCACCCACCTCATCGGGTGGGCCCTGGTGCGGGCCCTGGAGGACGTACCGGCCCTCAACAACGCCTACGTCGAGGTCGGGGGCAAGCCGCACATCGTCCGCAACGCCCATGTCGGCCTGGGTCTGGCCGTTGACGTTCCCAAGAGCGACGGCACGCGCACCCTGCTCGTGCCCGTCGTCAAGCACGCCGACAAGATGGACTTCAAGGCCTTCTGGGAGGCCTACGAAGAGATCATCCGCAAGGTGAAGACGAACAAGATCGGGGTGGACGACTTCTCGGGCGCCACGCTGACCCTCACCAACCCCGGCACCATCGGCACGGTCAGCTCGGTGCCGAGGCTCATGCCGGGCCAAGGGGCGATCATCGGAGTCGGGGCGCTGGCCTACCCGACCGAGTACACCGGCGCCGACCCGGCCAAGCTGGCCGAGCTCGGCATCAGCAAGGTCATGACCATCACCTCGACCTACGACCACCGCATCATCCAAGGTGCGGAGTCGGGCCTGTTCCTCAAGCGGGTCGACGAGCTGCTCACGGGCGGGGACGAGTTCTACGAGTCGATCTTCCGGTCGCTCGGCGTGCCCTACGAGCCCGTGGCGTGGCACCGCGACGTCAACCCGGTCGACGCCGAGCGCACCCACCTGCGCAAGCAGGTGCACGTGCAGACGCTCATCAACATGTACCGGGTCCGTGGCCACCTCATCGCCGACCTCGACCCTCTGCAGGCCAAGCCGCCCCGGATGCACCCCGAGCTCGATCCGGCCACCTCCGGGCTGACCATCTGGGACCTCGACCGCGAGTTCTTCACCGATGGTCTCGCCGGCCGTGACCTCATGACGCTCGGCGACATCCTGGGCGTGCTCCGCGATGCCTACTGCCGCACCATCGGCGTCGAGTACATGCACATCCAGGAACCGGACCAGAAGCGGTGGGTGCAAGACCAGATCGAAGGCGTTCCCGGCAAGCTCACGTCGGCCGAGCACCTGCACGTGCTCTCCCGGCTCAACGCGGCCGAGGCCTTCGAGCGCTTCTTGAACACGAAGTGGATCGGGGCGAAGCGGTTCGGCATCGACGGAGCAGAGGCGGCCATCGTCATCTGCGACTCGGTGCTCGACGAGGCGGCGAGGGCCGGCATGCACGAGGCGGTGATGGGCATGTCGCATCGCGGTCGTCTCAACGTGCTGGCCAACATCGTCGGCAAGTCGTACAAGGAGATCTTCCGCGACTTCGAGGGTGACATCGACCCGGACACGGTGCAGGGCTCCGGCGACGTCAAGTACCACAAGGGCTTCACCGGCAAGTTCGTGGGCATGTCCGGTCTCGACATCCCGGTGTCGCTGGCGGCCAACCCGAGCCATCTCGAGGCGGTCGACCCTGTCGTCGTGGGCATGGCCAGGGCCAAGCAGGACGCCCTCGACATGGGCGCCGCCTACCCGGTGCTGTCGTTCCTCCTGCACGGCGACGCCGCCTTCGCCGGACAGGGCGTGGTGGCCGAGACGCTCAACCTCTCCCAGCTGCGGGGCTACCGAACCGGCGGAACCATCCACCTGGTGATCAACAACCAGGTCGGCTTCACCACCAACCCCGACGAAGCCCGGTCGTCGGTCTACGCCACCGACGTGGCCAAGATGGTGCAGGCGCCGATCTTCCACGTCAACGGCGACGATCCCGAGGCGTGCGTCCGAGTGGCCCGGCTGGCCTTTGCCTTCCGGCAGCGCTTCCACAAGGACGTCGTGATCGACATGGTGTGCTACCGCCGCATGGGCCACAACGAGACCGACGATCCGCGCCTCACCCAGCCGAAGATGTACGAGCGAATCGACAACCGGCGCACAGTGAGAAAGCTCTACACCGAGGCGCTCATCAAGCGGGGGGACATCTCGCTCGACGAGGCCGAGAGGTCGATGGAGGACTTCCAGAAGCGGCTGGCGGTCGCGCTCGAGGAGACGCGCTCCACCGCCCCGCCGAAGCCGACGGAGCTGCCGCCCCCGCCGCGTGAGCAGGTCTTCGAGCCGAGCGACACCGCGTACCGCACGCAGGACGACCTCGACCTCATCGCCCGGCTCGTCACCGCCGGCCGTGACGGCTTCAACCTGAACCCGAAGCTGGCCAAGGTGTTCGAGGCCCGCACCAAGCTGTACGCCGAGGGCCAGGTCGACTGGTCACTGGGCGAGGCGATGGCCTACGGCACGCTGCTCCTCGAGGGCCACGACGTCCGCCTGGCCGGGCAGGACACGGGCCGGGGAACCTTCGGGCACCGCAACGCCGTGCTCGTCGACACGCAGACCGAGAACGAGATCGTCCCGCTCAATGCCCTGAGCAAGGACCAGGGTCGGTTCTTCATCTACGACTCGTCGCTCTCTGAGTACGCCGCCCTTGGCTTCGAGTACGGGTACTCGGTCTCGGCGCCCGACGCCCTCGTGGTCTGGGAGGCGCAGTTCGGCGACTTCATCAACGGCGCACAGATCATCGTCGACCAGTTCCTGGCCGCCGCGGAGGACAAGTGGGGGCAGACCTCAGGGCTGGTCCTGCTGCTTCCGCATGGCTACGAGGGGCAAGGGCCCGAGCACAGCTCCGGTCGCATCGAGCGCTTCCTCACCATGTGCGCGAACGGCAACATGCAGGTGGCCAACGTCACCAACGCGTCCCAGCTGTTCCACGCCCTCCGGCGTCAGGTGCGGGGCAGTCACCGCAGTCGGACGCCCCTCGTGATCTTCACGACCAAGTCCGGCCTCCGCGCCACCTGGAGCCGCTCGCCGGTGACCGACCTGAGCACGGGCGGCTTCTCGGAGGTGCTCGACGACCCCGGCGTGGTCGACGCCGGCGCAGTCCGGCGCGTGGTGCTGTGCTCGGGCAAGGTCGCCTTCGACCTCATGGCCAAGCGCGATGCCGATGCGGCGCCGGTGGCGGTCGTGCGCGTCGAGCAGCTGTACCCCTGGCCCGAAGAGCAGATCTTCGAGATCCTCGAGCGCTACTCCGCAGCCAAGGAGGTGTTCTGGGCCCAGGAAGAGCCCGAGAACATGGGGGCGTGGAGCTTCGTGCACCAGCGGCTGCACCGCATGCTCCGCGGCGATGCCTACGAGGTCCACCACGTGGCTCGCGTGGCCTCGGGGAGCCCGGCTGCGGGTTCCGACGCGGTGCACAAGCTGGAGCAGGCGGACATCGTGATGCGCGCCATCACCATCGAATAGCGGCCCTCGACCGGCTCAGGCCAGGGGAAACCCCACCACTGCCGCGAGCTCGGCGATGGCCACCGCCGGGTCGCCCACCTTGATGGTCGTCATGCCCATGGCCCTGGCCGGCTTGAGATTGACACCAAGGTCGTCGAGGAAGACGGCCTCGGAGGGTTCGATCTCCAGCGTCTCGCAGGCGATCTCGTAGAACTTCGGATCCGGCTTGCGGACGCCGACCTTGCTCGACTCGATGATGGCGTCGAACATGGCCAGGACGGCCTCGCGACCCGGTGCGGTGGCCCGCTGCGGGAAGTCGTTGAACCCCACCACGTTGTTCGTCAGGCACGCCGTCTTCAGCCGTTCGCCGCACCGCCGCACCGCCTCGACCATCGTGGGGCGCAGCTCGCCCCGGAGGAGTGGCATCACCTCCCTGGCTTCGATGGGGTGCCCTGCCTTGATGGCTTCCGCTTCGAACAGATCACAGAACGTGTCAAAGTCAACCTCGTTGCGCTCGAACAACGCCCACGCGTTGGTGTCGGGATTGGTGGCGTTGAGCGTCCGGATGAAGCGCTCGGGAAGGCCCTTTCGGGCCTCGTACTCTGCGAACGCGTCGAAGGGACTCGAGAGGATCACGCCCCCGAAATCGAAGAGTGCCGCCTTGATCGGCGAAGTCGTATGGGGCGCAGGGTCATTCGTCACCGGCAGATCGTATGGTTGACTGGCAGGCGATGTCCCCGACCCGAGTCGTCGTAGACGGCTCCAACATCGCAACCGAAGGTCGGTCGCTGCCAAGCCTTCGTCAGCTCGACGAGGCCGTGCGGGCCTACAAAGACGAGAACCCCGACGCCGAGATCACCGTCGTCGTGGATGCCACCTTCGCGCACCGCATCGACGACTCGGAGCGACCGGAGTTCGAGGAAGCGGCGTCCCACAACGAGCTCGTGTACCCCCCGGCTGGCGCCATAGGCCGTGGCGACGCCTTCCTGCTGCGCATCGCCGAGAAGACCGGCGCGATCGTCCTCTCCAACGACAGCTTCCAGGAGTTCCACGGTGAGCACGACTGGCTCTTCACCAAGGGCCGTCTGGTCGGCGGCACACCGGTGCCGGGCATCGGGTGGATCTTCGTGGCCCGCACGCCAGTACGCGGACCGAAGAGCCGGGAGGCGGTGAAGGAGGCCAAGCGCACCCAGGTGCGTCTTGGCTCGAAGGACGCTTCGGCTCCCATGCCGGTGCCGAAGGCGCCGCCGCCCCGCTCGGGCGCGAAGTCGGCCCCGACCGCGGCCGCCGGCAAGGCACCGCGGGCCCGCAAGGCCGACAAGAAGCTCGAGCGGGCCATCGCCGAGGCGGTCGACGAGGTGGTGGCGCCGGGCGCTACGGGTGATGGCGCCGACGACTCAGGCCGCAAGCGCCGCCGGAAGCGCAAGGGCGGCATCGTCGACCTGCCGACGGTGAACGAGCCGCTCACGTTCATCCAGTTCATCGCCGACCACAAGCTCGGGTCGACCGTCTCCGGGGTGGTGGACGGGTTCGCGTCTCACGGCGCCTTCGTCATGGTGGGCAAGGCCCGTTGCTACATCCCGCTCTCGGCCATGGGCACTCCTGCGCCCCGCAGCGCCCGTGAGGTGCTGTCCCGCGGCGACGAGCAATCGTTCGTGCTGCAAGCCCTCGACGCGCCACGACGCGGCATCGAGCTGGCCCTGCCGGGCTTCGAGAGGGTGGCCGGCCAGCCCACCGAGGAGACGGTGGAGGCGGAGATCGAGCGCGGCGCAGCCGAGCTCGACACTCCCCCAGGTCGCACCCGAGCGACCAAGAGCGCAGGTACGCGACCGGCCAAGAAGGCCGGCGGTGCCCGGAAGCGATCGGGGGCCGCCGGGCCGGGTGAGGTCGACCCGGCCACTGCCGCCGACGGAGCCACCGGCGTGGGCGGTACGACGCCAGTCGCCGACGCGGAGCCGGCGAGCGCGCCGGCCAAGAAGGCCGCTGGCGGTCGCACCCGGAAGAGCCTCACGCCGGAGGCGCCGGCAGAGAAGGTCGCAACGCGTGCCCGCAAGGCCCCGGCGAAGGCCGTGGCCACCCCGCCCGAAACGGCGACCGACGACACCGCAGCCAACGTTCCGCCGGTGAAGAAGGCGGCAACGAGGAAGGCGGCTGTCTCGAAGGCAGCGGCTACGACGAAGGCGGCCGGCACCACCAAGGCGGCCGGCACTACCAAGGTGGCGGCCACCGAGAAGACCACCGGGGCCAAGAAGTCGGCGGCTGCTTCCAAGGCCTCGGCGCCGAAGAAGGCGACGGTGAAGAAGGCGGCCGTCAAGAAGGCGTCAGCCGCCGCCTCCGCAGTCGAGCCCGCACCCGCTGCTCCGCCCTCGGGCCGGAAGTCGGCGGCGACGAAGAAGGCCGCTGCATCGAAGGCTCCGGCCTCGAAGGCGCCGGCGGCCAAGAAGGCGACGGCCACGAAGGCCGCCGCCGTCAAGAAGGCCCCGGTACCCAAGAAGGCGGCGGTCAAGAAGCTTGCGGTCAAGAAGGCGACGGCCGCGACCAAGCGGCCGCCCGCCGCTTCCTGAGCAGTCGGCCCGACGGGCTGCGCTGGTGCGTCTCGCCACCTGGAACGTCAACTCACTGAAGGTGCGCCTCGCCCGCGTTGAGGAGTGGATCGGGTACGCCCAGCCGGACGTGCTGTGCCTGCAGGAGACGAAGCTGGCGGATGCCGCGTTCCCAACGATGGCCTTCCAGGCCCTCGGCTACGAGGTGGCCTGCCACGGCGAGGGTCGCTGGAACGGGGTGGCCATCGCCAGCCGGGTCGGGCTCGAAGACGCGGAGGCCGGGTTCCACGGTGACGCGGCGGCTGCGACCGAGGGGCGGCTGCTCTCGGCCACCTGTGCCGGGGTTCGGGTGTCGAGTGTCTACGTACCGAACGGGCGCTCGGTCGGGTCGGAGCACTTCGAGGCCAAGCTCGAGTGGCTGCGCTTACTGCGGGCCCACGTGGCCGCCACCTCTGACCCCGAAGGGCTCGTGGCCGTGTGTGGGGACTTCAACGTGGCACCGGACCACCGCGACGTCTGGGATGCGAGTCGTGCCCACGGGGGCACCCATGTCAGCGGAGCCGAGCGTGCGGCGCTCGACGAGATGGTCGCATGGGGACTGGTCGACGCCTTCCGCCAGCAGCACTCGGGCGACCGCCTGTTCAGCTGGTGGGACTACCGGGCCGGCGACTTCCACAAGCACAAGGGCATGCGCATCGACCTGGCCATGGTCAGCCGCCCGTTGGCCGACCGCCTCACCTTCGCCCTCATCGACCGCCAGGCCAGGAAGGGCAAGCTGCCCTCCGACCACGCGCCGCTCCTGTTCGACTTCGACCTCTAGTCGGGCCGGGCGTCGGCCTCGGCCAGCGAGCTAGTGGACGAGGAAGGTCTGGGAGCGAGGCTCGTCTTCGAGCAGGGCCCACCAGTCGTCTTCGATGGGCAGTGGCAGCGCCGCCGCGCCGGACCCGAGGAGCGGGCGTGGCTTGCGGGGCTGGTGCTTGGGGCTGCTTCCACCGCGGCCCCGGTACACGATGACGCCGCTCACCGGATCCGGTACGCCGTCGAGTGCGGCCTGCACACCGGCGCTGTTGCGGAACCGGTCCCACGCGTCCTCGTCGGCGAAGGCGACCTCGAAGATCACGCCCCACGTCGAGCGGTGCCAGGTCCAGTCGACGGCGCCGTCGAGCAGCGCCGTCTCGACCAGCCGGTCACCGAAGGCCTCGGCCCAGAACGAGGCCGGGAAGGCACCGTCGATCACCTCTATCGACATCCAATACGGCGCGCTCACACGGGCATCGTACGGCGAATCGGGCGGACCTGTAAACGTCTTTGGAACGGTTTGTTCCCTCGAGACGTCAAGAGGTGCCCAGCCAGTCGTTCAGCACCCGGGACTCGAGCTCGGCGTGGCGACGGAGACCGGACACGATGGCGGCGGCCACCTTGCCGCCGACCATCGGGAACGACACGGCGACGTCACCCTCGGCCACCCGCACGGTGCCGTCGGGCACGGGGATGAGCTGGAACGTGCCGGAGGACCGCAGGAGGTTGGTGTAGTGGTCGGCCTCGATGCGCCACTCGCTTCGATGCGTGCGCCGGTCGAGGGTGGAGTGCTCGACCCACGTGAGCCGGGCCGGATCGAGCACCCGGCGCACTGACCCGCTCAGCTCACCCACGAAGCGGTAGCGCACCGACTGGCGGACACCGTCGGCGAATTGCTCCGAGTGCACCAGCTCAGGAGACCCGAGCTCGGGGATGGTGCCGAGGTGAGCGAGGTACCGCGGGTCGACGAGCGCGGACTCGACGTCGGCCAAAGGGGCCGAGAGGTGTTGGTCGATCTGGAAGCGCACGGTGCAGAGCTACCCAGCCGCGCTTCAGGCGGTGCGGCCGTGGTCGGACACGACCGCCAGCAGGTCGGCCCCGTAGCGCTCGGCCTTGACCGGCCCCAGCCCCGGCACGGCCAGCAACGAGGTGCGGTCGGTGGGCTTGGCGCTGGCTACCGCAGCCAAGGTGATGTCGTGGAAGATCACGTAGGCAGGCACGTTGGCCGCCTTGGCGGCTCGCGAGCGCCAGGCCTTGAGCGCAGCCAGCACCTCCGGGTCGACGTCTGGGCCCGGAGGGGTGGTCGCCCGTCGGCCGCCCGCCGTGCTGCGCAGCTTGGTGCGCTCCTCGGCGAGGAAGCGCCGCCAGTCTGCGCTCGGCCCACCGGCCTGGAGGGCCTTGGCCGCGGCCTCGATCGTGCGCAACCACGGCGACGCGGTGCGGCTCATCGTCCGCTCACCGAACGTGCGACGGGCAGCCCAGGAGCAGTGCAGCACCTCGTGTGACCGGGTGAGGGCGACGTAGAGCAGCCGCCGCTCCTCGGCCTCGGCCTCGGGGCTGTCGGCCCGGGCGATGGGGACGAAGCCCTTCTCCAGACCGGTGACGAACACGATCGGCCACTCGAGGCCCTTGGCCCGGTGGAACGTGACGATGTCCACCGCGTCGGCGGAGTCGTGGTCAGGCTCGTCGCCCTTCACCGTGGCGGCCAGCCAGGCGGCGAAGCCCGCGGCTGACGGTCGGATGTCGAGTGCGGCGTACTCCCGGCCGAGCTGCACGAGCGCCTCGAGGTTGAGCCGCCGCTCCTCGGTGCCACCCGGCTCCTGCAAGCTCTCGTCGATGTCGTGCAGCGTGGACGTGAAGGGCACCGAAGCCGGGGACCGGCTGATGATGCGCAGTGCGTCGCGCACCTCGGGCTGGGACAGGAAGCTGCCGCCGCCGCGGACCCGGTAGGGGATGGCGGCGGCCCGGAAGGCCTTCTCGAAGGCCAGTGACTGCGCGTTGGTGCGCAGCAGCACGGCGACGTGAGACCAGGGAGCGCCCGGGCGGTGGGCCTCGCGGATGCGGGCAGCGACACCGCGGGCCTCGGCCACGTCGGTGTCGTAGGACGTCACCGTCGGCACCGGCCCCTCGGGCCGGTTGGCCCGCAGCGGCGGCGACGTGACGCCGCCCGCGCTCAGGGTGGCGTTGGCGACGGCCAGCACCTGGGGTGTCGATCGGTAGTTGTCGTCCAGACGCACCGTGGTGGCATCGGGAAAGAGGCGGTCGAAGCCGTTCAGCAGCCGGGGGTCGGCTCCGTTCCAGGAGTAGATGGCCTGGTTCGGATCACCGACCACGCACAGGTCGCCCCGATCACCGAGCCACCCCTTGAGCAGCCGGAACTGCGCGGGGTTGACGTCCTGGAACTCGTCGACGAAGAGGTGTCGGAACCGCCAGCGCTGGCCGGCGGCGAAGTCGGCATCGGTTTCCAGAGCCCGGGCGCAGAGCCCCAGCAGGTCCTCGAAGTCGACCAGGCCTCGTCGCCGCTTGTCGGTCTCGTAGCGCTCGTAGACGGCGGCCATGGCCGACGCCGAGATCGGGGGGGTGCGGCCCATGCGTGTCGCTTCGAGCTCGTACTGCGAGGCCGGGATGAGCCGCGCCTTGGCCCACTCGATCTCCGACGCGGCGTCGGCGGCCTGCACGGCCGCCTTGCCGCTCGCCGCGCGCCCGAGGATGGGCACGAGGATGCGGATCTTGCTCTCGAGCAGGTTGGGGGCCGCCTCTCCCCGGTCGGCCCAGCGGCGCCGCAGCTGGGCGTAGGCGACGCTGTGAAAGGTGCCGGCCACGACCTGCTCGCGCACCCCGACCGCAGCCAGGCGCTGGCGCAGCTCGCCGGCCGCTTTGCGGGTGAAGGTGAGGGCGAGGACGTGCGGCGCGTCAGCGGTGCCGGTGAGCGTGCGGTAGCCGATGCGGCGGGTCAGCACCCGCGTCTTGCCGGACCCTGCGCCGGCCACGATGCACAGCGGGCTGGAGTCGGTGGTGACGGCCTCGCGTTGGGCCGGGTTGAGGTCGTGGAGGAGGTCGGCGGGGTCCACGGGCGGAACCCTACGGAGGCGGTGTGACACAGACGCGGATGGTCCCGGACCTGCCACGATGCGTAGTCGGCTAGCGTGCGGCTCCCGATGCTTCGTGCCTTCGACGACGGGCGCCTGTTCGGAGAGAGCTTCGGGTCGGGCCCGGCCACCGTCCTCGCGCTGCCGGGGTGGATGCGTCAACGGGGTGACTTCGAAGCCGTGCTCACCGGCGCCTCTGCGGTCGCCCTCGATCTGCCGGGCTTCGGTGGGGCCGTGGCCGAGCCGCCGCAAGCCTGGGGCGCGGCGGAGTACGCCGAGGCGGTCAGGCCCGTTCTGGCCGCCATGGCCGAGCGGATCGTCGTCGTGGGCCACTCCTTCGGCGGTCGGGTGGCCGTGCACCTGGCCGCGTCGCACCCCGAGCGGGTCGCAGGAGTGGTGCTCACCGGCGTGCCGCTTTTGAAGCGATGCGACCAGCCTTCGACTCGTGCCCCGGTGGCGTTTCGCGTGGCGCGGGCTCTGCATGGCAAGGGCCTGGTGTCGGACGCCCGGATGGAGCGGATGCGGAGGGCCCACGGATCGGCGGACTACCGCGCCGCGAGCGGGGTCATGCGGGACGTGCTCGTTCGGGTGGTGAACGAGACCTACGAGCCGCAGCTCGCCGCCATCGCCGCGCCGGTCGAGCTCGTCTGGGGGGCCGACGACGACGCCGTGCCGGTCGAGGTGGCCGAGCGGGCCGCCAGACTCGTGTCGCAAGCCACGCTGACGGTCGTGCCGGGCGTCGGGCACTTCTTGCCGGTGCGGCGGCCCGACGTCCTACGTGAAGCGATCGAGCGGGTGGCACCATGACGCCCCTCGCCGTGCTCGCATGCCTGGCCGGGGCGACCTTGGCCGGCATGCGGTGGTTGCGTGTGGCCCAGCGCGAGCACTACCTCCCCGGCTCGACCATCCGCTTCGCCCTCCGCTGGTGGCTGGGGCCGGGCTTCAACCGACTGTTGCTGTTCGCCATCCTGGTCAACCTCATCCTCACCGCCGCCTCCCCGCTGTTCGCTGTGCTCGTGGCCCTCGGCGTAGGTGTGGGCCCGTTCGGCCTCCGACTGCGAGGTGTGGCCCCCGGGCCGCTGGCCTGGACCCGCAGGATGAAGACGCTGGCCGGTGTGTGGGGGCTGTTGGCCGCGGTGCCGGCGGTGATCGGCCTGGCCCTCGGCTCCGCGGTACCCGCGGCCTTGGTGGCGGTGCTCACGCCGGCCGTGGTCGACGTCGCCCTGGCCATCACCCGCCCCATCGAGCGTCGGCTCGGAGAGCCCTTCGTGGAACGGGCAACGGCGAAGCTCCGGTCGGTGTCGCCCCTCGTGATGGCCATCACCGGGTCGTACGGGAAGACCACGACCAAGGGGTATGTCGCACACCTGATCGAGGGCACGAGGAGCGTCGTCCCCACACCACGCAGCTACAACAACTCGGCGGGCATCGCCCGCGCCGTGAACGAGCACCTGACCCTCGGAACCGAGGTCTTCATCGCGGAGATGGGCACCTACGGTCCGGGCGAGATCGCCGACCTCTGCCGCTGGGTGCGCCCCACGGTGTCGGCCATCACCGCCATCGGGCCCGTGCACCTCGAGCGCATGAAGGACGAGGAGACCATCGTCCGGGCCAAGTCCGAGATCTTTGCCACCGCCGAGGTGGCCGTGATCAACGTGGACGACCCCCGGCTGCAGCCCCTCGCACTCGAGCTGGTGGCTCAGGGCAAGCGGGTGGTGCGGTGCTCGGCCACCGATGCCCAGGCGGATGTCAGCGTCTGCGCAGAGGCCGACGGTGTGCTGGTGCGCAGGGCGGGGGAGGTCATCGCCCGCGCTCTCGGCCTGGAGGTGCCGCCGACCAACGTCGCCGTCGCTGTGGCCCTCGCCCTCGAGGCCGGTGTGCCGAATGAGGCCATCGCCAAGCGCCTGGCCACCTTGCCGGTCGCCGCCAACCGGCTGGCCGTCACGACCGGCATGAGCGGAGCGAAGGTGCTCGACGACACGTTCAACTCGAACCCGGCGGGGGCCGAGGCCGCGTTGCGGGCGTTGGGCCGGATGGCGGACGGTGCCGGCCGGGTCGTGGTGGTCACGCCCGGCATGATCGAGCTCGGGCTTCGCCAGGCGGACGAGAACCGACGCTTCGCCGCACGCGCCGCGTCGATAGCCACGGATGTGGTGGTCGTCGGCGCCACCAACCGGGTCGCGCTGGTGGACGGCGCCGTCGGGGGGACGTCGCGTGTCGTGGCCGTGGACGGCATGGACCAGGCCAGGGCGTGGGTGAAGGAGAATGTCGGCCCGGGGGACGTCGTCCTCTACGAGAACCACCTGCCCGACCACTTCCCCTAAGGGGCTCGACCGTGAGGAACCGAGTGTGAGCCGTCCCGTCGTCCTGTTCGGAGGACCGTCGCCCGAGCACGACATCAGCATCCTCACCGGGCTGTTGGCCGCTCGCACCCTTGCCGCCGCCGGCCAGGAGGCCGACCAGGTGTACTGGTCGAAGGGCGGAGAGCTGTTCGCCGTCGACGGCGCGCTGGAGGCCGAGGACTTCCTCGAGGGCGTGCCCCGCAAGGCCCGACCGCTGCGCCTGCAGATCGGAGCCGAGGGCGGCATCGTGGCCGAAGGCGGGGGAGGGCTGGGCCGCAAGAGCCGTGCTCTTGATGTGTCTGCGGTGGTGAACTGCTGCCACGGCGGACCGGGGGAGGACGGCAGCCTGCAGGGCGCGCTCGACCTGGCCGGCATCCGCTACACCGGGCCCTCGGCGGCGGGCGCGGCGCTGGGCATGGACAAGCTCGCCTTCGCGGCCACCGTCTCGGCCGCCGGGCTGGCGCACCTGCCCTGCGTGGTGGTCGACCCCGAGGGGCCCGCGCCCTTCGAAGGCCCCTACATCGTCAAGCCGCGCTTCGGAGGGTCTTCCATCGGGATCGAGACCTTCGGCGACTGGGACTCGCTGGCCGCGTTCTGCCGGGCGCCCCAGGCCAACCTCCGCAACGGTGCGGTGGTCGAGCCGTTCCGGGCCGGCATCGCCGACGTGGAGATCGCCGTGCGGGTCTTCCCCGACCTGCAGCTCTCGGCCGCGTCCAAGCCGCTGCGGGGCGACGCCGCGATTCTCGGCTACCGCGAGAAGTACGTGGGGGGCGAGGGCATGGTGAGCGCGCCCCGACAGGTGCTCGACGCCACCGATCCCCTCGTGGCTCGCGTCCGGGAGGCCACGACGACGGTGGCCAAGGTGGCCGGGGTCCGTGGCTTGGCCCGCGTGGACTTCCTGTTGGACGATGACGATCTGTTCGTCAACGAGATCAACACCATCCCCGGCTCTCTGACCAAGCACCTCTGGGTCGACCCGCCGATCCCGTTCGCCACCCTCCTCGGCGACATGCTGAGCGAAGCTACTCGGGGCCCGGCGCGTGCCTTCTCCACACAGGGAGCCGACGGCACCGCGCTGCGTTCGGCCGGTTCGATCAGCTCCAAGCTGGCCTGAGTGGTCGAAGTCGGCTCGGAGCGGTTCGCGGAGCTGGTGGCCGACGCGCTCGACGCCATCCCGCCCGAGCTGGGTGAGCAGATGGACAACGTGAGCGTGGTCATCGAAGACCAGGCGCCACCGGGCGGCATGCTCGGCCTCTACGAAGGGATCCCGCTCACCGAGCGGGCGGACTACGGGGGGCTGGTGATGCCCGACCGCATCACCATCTTTCGACGGTCGGTCTGTGCCATGTGCACGACGGAGGACGAGGTGGTCGAACAGGTTCGGGTCACCGTCGTGCACGAGGTGGCGCACCACTTCGGCATCGACGACGACCGGCTGGACGAGCTGGGATGGGCATGAGCGCGCTCCCAGCCGCCGAAGCGCTGGCCTAGTTTCTGCGGGTGGCCTTCTCCAAGAAGCTCCTGTACGAGGGTGAGGAGATCGTCCTCGACCTGCGCCCGCACTGGTGGTTCTTCTTCAAGCCGCTGGTGCTGACGCTGGCGCTGGCCGCAGCCACGGTGTTCGTGCTGGTGCAGGACATCAACGAGTGGCTGCTCGTCGGCCTGGCCGCGCTCACGGTGGCCGCAGCCATCTGGCTCGTGGGACGGCTCATCCGGTGGACCACGATCAACTTCGTGGTCACCACCGACCGGCTCATCTACCGCAGCGGGGTGCTGGCCAAGAAGGGCAAGGAGATCCCGCTCGAGCGGATCAACGACATCAGCTTCAACCAGCGCGTGCTCGAGCGGGTCGTGGGCAGCGGCGACCTGATGATCGAGTCCGGTGGGACGCAGGGCCAGCAGCACTTCTACGACATCAGCCGGCCGGCCAGGGTGCAGAACCAGATCCACCGCCAGATCGAAGCGGCCCAGGCGCGCGACGCCGATCGGATGAGTGGGCGCCGCGAGCTGTCGCTGCCCGAACAGCTCGACAAGCTCGATGAGCTTCGTCGGCGGGGAGTCATCTCCCAGGCGGAGTTCGACGCCAAGAAGACGCAGCTGCTCGAGCGGATGTAGCCCCACTCGCGTGGCTGCCGCGCCACTCCCTCAGCGAGGGCGCAGGTGGTGGAAGGCGAGAGCCGCGGCGGTGGCCACGTTCAACGAATCGACGCCCGGAGCCATGGGGATGCGGGCCCGCACGTGGGCTCTCTTCAACGCATCCGCGGTGAGGCCGGGGCCTTCCGCACCGACCAGCACCGCCGTCCGGTCCACGCTCGGCGTCAGGTCGTCCAGGTCGACATCGCCGGACGGGGTCAGGGCCACGACCGTGTACCCGTCGGCAGTGATGTCGTCCAGACCCTCCGGCCACGACGGCAGATGGGCGAAGGGAACGTGGAGCACATGGCCCATCGACACCCGCACCACTCGCCGATAGAGCGGGTCGGCGCAGCCGGGGGCGAGCAGCACCCCGTCGATGCCCAGGCCGGCGGCGTTGCGGAACAGCGATCCCAGGTTCTCCAGGTCGTTCAAGCCCTCCAGCACTGCGATGCGTCGCCCTGATCGCAGGAGGTTGCTCGGCTCGAGCGCCGCTCCACGTGCGGCGGCGGCGACTGCCCCACGGTGCAGGTTGAAGCCGGTGATGGCGTTGAGCACCGCTTGTGGGGCGACGTACACCGGTGCATCCAGGTCAGCGAGGGCAGGGGCGAGCTCGGAGTAACGCAGCGGTGTGAGCAGCAGCGAGCGCACTTGGAAGCGTGACCGCAGCAGCTCGCCGATGACGAGCTTGCCCTCGGCGATGAACACGCCGCCGGTGGCCTCCGTGGCCTTCCTGAGCTCGATGTCGGTGAGGTGGCGGTAGTCGCCGAGCCGAGGGTCGTCCGGTTCGGCGACGGTGATCGGTGGGGGCAGGGTCGGCCGAACTACTTGATGACGCCGTCGGCCCGCAGAGAGGCGATGCGGTCGGCGTCGTAGCCGAGCTCGGCCATGATCTCGTCGTTGTGCTGGCCGAGGGTGGGCGGCGCGAACTGGGCCGCCGTAGGCGTGCCGTGCATGCGGACGATCGGCCCCACCATGGACACGGACTCGACCAGGGGGTGCTCGAGGGTGACCACGAGGTCGTTGGCCAGCACCTGCGGGTCGTCGGGCAGCTCGGTGATGTCCCGGACCGGTCCGGCCGGCACGCCGGCACCATCGAGGACCTCGAGCCACTCGTCGGTGGTGCGCTCGGCCATGCGCTCGGTGATGGCGGCGGTGACCTCGTGGGCGACGCGAAGGCCCTCTTCGCTGTCGCGACGGATCTGCCGCTCGTGGCGCACGTCGTGGATGCCCATGGCGTCCGCCATCTTCCGGCGCAGCACCGGGGTGAGGCAGGCGACGACGATCATCGAGTCCTTGGTGGCATAGGCCCGGTAGTAGGCCTGTGCGGCGCGGGCGTCCCCACCGGTCGCCGCCACCGAACCCTCGATCGAGCCCCCGGTGTCGACGCCGGTGCGCATGAAACCGCCGCCCTGCAGGGCGAGCGAGGTGGCCAGCAGGGTGGCCTCGACCTTCTGTCCCTCTCCCGTGCGCTCGCGCGCGAACAGCGCGGCGCAGATGGCAAAGGCCATGGTCAACCCCGTGCCGTAGTCGGCGATGGCCGGGGTGAGCGGCAGGGGCAGGCCGCCGGCGTCCTTGCGGCCACCGGTGATGAGGAGCCCGGTCATGGCCTGGGCCACCAGGTCGTAGCCGGGGCGGTGTGACTGGGGCCCGCGGCGCCCCATGGCCGTGTTCTCCATGTAGATGATGCGGGGGTTGATGGCGCGCAGCGTGTCGTAGTCGATGCCCAGCTTGGCGGGAGTGTCCGGTCGGTAGTTGACGATGACGACGTCCATCGACGGCACGAGGGCATGGATGACCTCCTGGCCCGCCGCCGTCTTCAGGTCGATGGCCAGGTCACGCTTGTTCCGGTTGAGCGCAAGGAACGTGCGGCTCTCCGTCGGCATGAACTGGGTGTTGAGCCGCCAGGGCTCACCGGTTGGCGGCTCGACCTTGATGATGTCGGCCCCGAGATCCCCGAGGTGCATGCCCGCGAACGGTGCCGCGATCATCTCGGAGCACTCCAGGATCCTGATGCCGTCGAGGGCGCCGGCCATCAAGACTCCTTGTACAGGGGGGACGAGGCCTTCATCCATCGCAGCTGCATGCGCATGGATGCGACCACGGTGCCGTCGGCATCGGTCGCCCGGGTGTCGTACCAGACGTACTCCGTCTTGGGGCTGGCACCCACCGCCACCACCTCACCGGACACGACGTAGGGCACACCGAAGCGCACCGGTCCGGCATGGTTTCTCAGCTCGATGGCTCCGAACAGGCCGACGGCCTCGGAGATGCCCGTGCCGAAGTCGCCCGGGCGGTTGCGCAGCAGCTGCACCATGGTGGAGGGCGTGGCGATGGGTCCGCCCCACGGCGAGCTGCCCGTGTACCAGTCGAGCGGCTCGCTCAGGGCGCCGGCGTCGATGCGAGCCTTGAGTCCGGCGGGGTCCAGCGTCTGCTCGTTCTCGGCCAGGGGCTGGCCCGGCGTCACGCCGGCGATGATGCGGAGGTCGTCGGGCGAGCCGGCCCGGAGGTCGGTGTCGAAGAGGTACGACGGCTGGTCCACCCGGCCGACCGATGCCGTGCCCTCGGCGACCAGCTCACCCTCCGGGCGCTCCATGCGCACCGGCACTTGGATGTCGGTCGCCTGCGGCGGCACGCTCACCATGGCGATGACCGGCTCACCGCTGATGGTGGCGTTCTTGAACCCGAGCGACAGGGACCCGGTCTCGAACCAGCTCGGCCCGAACGCCTGGAGGAGCACCGGCACGAACTGGTCCATGTGGATCGACCCGGCGATGGTGCCGCCCTTGAAGCCGAGCTTCTGGGCCGTCTCGTCGTCGTGGATGTTGATGCGGGGGTCCCTGCCCGGTGCGCCTGTCGCCTCTCGGGCCTGGGCCATGGCCCGGTTCTCTGGGGCCCGCACAGGACCCTTCAGGACGCCGGATTCGGTGCTGATCTCAGTGGTCTGCTGGTCGGTCACAGTCGTACCTCTCTGGTCATGAAGGGGAGCGTTGCGTTCCCACCTTGAGCTCGCGAAAGGGGGTGTCGCGATCGACGTCGGGCTCCCGCGGCAGCCCGAGCACCCGCTCGCCGATGATGTTCCGCTGCACCTCGTCGGTGCCGCCGGCGATGGAGGTGGACGGAGCCTGCACGGTCGAGTGGGCCACGGCACCGCCGAGTGGTGCCTCGTGTCCCCAGAGCATGGCGTGAGGGCCGAGGATGTGGGGGCCGAGGTCCCGGTTGACGCGGGTGGCCACCGATCGGGCCAGCTTGGTGGTCGAGCTGGCCGGCCCGGGGGACTTCCCGCCGGCGGCCTCGGCCCGGACGCGCTGCTGGTTGAGGGCGTTGACCTGGCTGAACACGTAGTACTGCACGACCCGCTGACGCACGCCGGGGTCGCTGTTGCGGCCGAAGGTCTTGACGTACGTGAGGGGGCTGTTGGCCCCCGTGATGCCGGGGTTGCGGGCGTCGACGGCTTCGCTGGCTGCCGCTTGGCGCTCGGCCCGCACTTCCTCGATCACCTCGCCGGCTCGGCGGTCGAGCACTCCGCGACGCGAGCCGCCGCCGGCCCCGGCCACACCCACTGCGCCAGCGCGCCCACCCCGCTCGTAGGCGAGTGTGGTGGTAGCCGCAGCCCAGCCGTCGCCGGGCCGCCCGATCAGGTCGGCATGGGGGACCCTTGCGTCCGTGAAGAAGACCTCGTTGAAGTGCGAGGCGCCGGTCATCTGCTTGAGCGGGCGGATCTCGATGCCGGGCTGGTCGACATCGATGATGAAGTACCCGAGTCCCTTGTGCTTCGGGGCATCGATGTCCGTGCGGGCCAGCAGCATGCCTCGGTCGGCCGTCAGCGCACCCGAGGTCCACACCTTCTGCCCGTTGACCACCCACTCGTCGCCGTCACGGACGGCTCGTGTCTGGGAACCGGCCAGGTCGGAGCCGGCGCCGGGCTCGCTGAAGAACTGGCACCAGCCATCCTGACCGGAGGCCAGCCGGCTCACCATGCGGCGCCGTTGCTCGTCGTCTCCGTGCTGAAGAACGACCGGACCGCCCATCATCTGGCCCAACCCGCCCGGTGCTCCCAGCACGCCCCGCTCCTGGAACACGCGGCTGACGACGGTGAGGGCGTCTCCGCCGAGCCCTCGGCCGCACCACTCCACCGGCCACGTGGGGAAGCCCCAGCC
>Ga0136611_10000561_pt1 | contig 24677 bp, 16 predicted proteins | sample AntDrymUQ2232306_2_FD_106645 | JGI IMG/M metagenome (GOLD analysis project Ga0136611, IMG submission 106645) | Polar desert sand microbial communities from Dry Valleys, Antarctica - metaG UQ223 (23.06) | ecosystem: Environmental > Terrestrial > Soil > Desert | place: Antarctica: Dry Valley...
ACTGTGGAGTCGTGGTAGTGGCCGGGTTGATGCCAATGAGGCTAAGCTGCGCCGCCCGGCCACTGAGATTGCTAAAACTCCCGCCGACCTGAGAGAACTTCCCCTCAATGTAGATATTCACCGTGACCTCGGGGTCGATGATGATTTGCGCCGTATCCTTGACCGTCACATCTTTCGTGCACCAGATCTCGATCGTGCTTGGCTGCCCGGGAGTTGGCGATTTGAGCTTGAGCGTATTCGCTCCATCCATCAGGAGCGCTGATAACTTGTAGCGCTGTGGGGAGGAGGACGGGCCGCCGACCAGTGTGGCACTCGTGCTCATGATCGACGTCGGAGTCGGGCTGATCACGGGTCACGTCGGCAGCGCTTTTTTCTCCAGCGGCTCGTTGAACCCAGTCGAAATCGTGCCGGCCACGTTTCCAGTCGCTTTTAATATGCCGCTCGCAACGACGAGATCACCGTATCGGTATCCGCCACCACGGTTCACAATAGCGCCCGCCTGCGTTGTCGGGCAGCGTCGTCGTCGCTGTCGTCATCGTCACCGTCACATTCAGCGTCGGATTCGGCGGGGGACTCAGCTGCTCGTAAGACCCCGCCGCCGCATCGGGGACGCGGCGGCGGGGAATCTTGACGGAATTAAGCTGCGGATTTCCGCCGCCATGGCCGGCGGGAACTCCCGAGAAGACCGAGCATGGTTGCGAGCGGCAGCAGCGCGCCCACCTCGGGAATGACGGTGAAGCCCCGGATGGTATCCAGCTCATAGATATTACCGGTGCCTTGCGTTCCGAACTCCGAAAGTCCGCCTGGTCCGCCGTTTGGAGAACCCGCTTCAGATTTCGTATACTTGTCGTTCCAGAAGTAGTTCTGGTTGTCCTGCAAACCCTTGTTCGATTCGAAGTCCAGGTATCCCAATGCCGCCAAGTCAGCTTGGGTGAGACCTAACGCTTTGTAATCAATCGCGAACTCGACGATCGAAGCATCGGAAGGATTAATCCGGGTGAACAACACATTCTGGCCACTACCCTCGAGCTTCCCATCCGAGATGATGACCTGGTCATACCCATTCAGGTTGTGCTGCTCTTCCGGGTTATCTTCTTTAGTGACGCTGAGGCCAGTTGGTCCGCCGTTGCCCTTCACCTGAGCGGCGCCGCCCACGTCGCCATCAGAGTCTTTGAAACCGAAGGACTTATCCCCATTCCATTGGGTCGGGTTATTCTTGTGCGCCGGATCGTCAACAATGAACAGAAAGCCGTTCCGACCATCGGGATCAGTGCTGAGGCGAATGCCGTATTGATACACTAGACCTTCCTGAGAAATTCCTCCGCCAGAATCAATCTTGGTGAGACCGAACATGTCGATCTGGCCATAGTAGTAAGTGTTATCGAAGCCGCTCTTCGCCTGAACGATGTCGAGGTTACCCCAATAGTCCCCGGTAGTCGCATACCTGCCATCGACGTAAGAAAACGTCTGAGTTGTCGGGCGCTCATACATCTCGAACTGATATTTGTCAGCTCCGGCGTCGACATCGTAATGAAGTTTCCCGTCGCTACCCCGGAATTGGTTGTCGCCGGTGACCGCATCCCCGAATGTATTCGTGTAAACCGGAACGTTGGGCGCTGCACGGAGGCTTGCGGCGGTGCCTACGGTGAGGATCGACAGGGCAAGAATTGCCCGAGGGCTGACGGAGTGGAAGAGTGGATTCATATAATCTTGGTAGGAGAGCATTACGAAGGTTCTAGTAATCATACAAGTGAAATTTTCTGATTTTTCTGATTTTTTTCAACAGGCCTACCAAGCAGCCGCCACAGCCCGCAAAAGCACTCGTTGCTCCGGAAGCAAATTGGCGCCCTCCATTTTCGTCGCGATCTCCTGCGCCCGTGCGCCTTCGCCTGCGTCTTTGAGCAAGGTCGCGTAAAACGGCGCGATGATCGCGGTTTCCCGCTCCACGATGGGCAATGTGTCCATGAGTCTCAATGCTGCCTCGGTCTCGCCCCGGAGGTGCATGGAATACGCGTGCAGCGCCAGCGCAATTGGCTCCTGCGGATTTTTTTCGTGCAATTCGCGAGCGGTCAAGTGGAGCGTGTCGAGCTGTTTTCCCAAGAGCAGCCCCGTGAGGATGAAGTTGCGCTGGGCAACGTGGTTATCCGGCTGACTGGCCAACAGCTCTCCAAGCACCCGGTGCATTGATGCGGTGTCCTTTTCCGCTGCGTAAAGGCCGTAGAGCGTTTGTAATGCCCACGCCGAGCCCGGGGAATCCTTGGTGGCCCAGAGGAGTTCACGCGCCCGCGCCTTCCACCCCCACTCATTGACCACCGAAAAAAGACGTTTGGCCGTCGCTGGCCGGCCCCTCCCAGCCGACACCGCCGCCTGCCAGTAGGCATCGCTGAGAACCGTTTCCCCGCGCTCTCTGACAGCCAGTGAACGAAATGCCTGGCCGAGATAGTCGAGGTGGCGCCAGTCGACTTTGCTCACGAGGGCTTCGATCTCCGCCCAAGCCCGCGATTGCACAAAGCATGCGGCATGGGCCGCAGCAACCTCCGGAGCGCTTCTCGTTTCCTCCGGCAATTCGGCAATCCACGTGAGAGCGTCGGCGGAAGCACCGTTGCGGTTCATCCAGGCGATCAGGAAGGCCGCATCCTCCGGTTTCGTTGCAGCGATGGCTTTCGACTCTTCGAGCGCGTCTGGCAAAGCCTCCGGGGCATTCTGTTTCAACAGATGGAGATGCACCATCCGATCGGAGAATTCGACCGTGGGCCTGGCCACCAGCCTCCTCGAGTGTTCCCATGCCACTGCTCCGTCGTGGCGGTCCATGGCGTGGCGCACGAGCGCGCGCAGCGCGCCTGCCGCAACCGCTGGCTCGCCGGTCAGCTCTTCCAAAATCTGAAGGGCGGCACGGTGGGACTCTCCATTCGCCACACGGAGTGCGGCGACGGCCCACTTCAGGCGGTGAGCCGATCGTTTCGGCTCGAGTTCGATGAGCCGCTGATAATGGGCCTGCGCAACCGCAAAGCGGGCGTTGGCCACGGCCACATCCGCCGCCCGCAGGTGATACCCGGGAATGTCACGGGCGTTCACCGGCACCTTGGAAAGGGCGACCTCGGCCAACGCGGTATTCTCGTCGTGCAAAGCAGCGGCCGCGAGAGCCAGCGCCGCAGCGGCGTCTCCCGGCTGCAATTCCACGAGCTTGCGCCGCCATCCCACTTCCGCTGGAGATCCCAAGGACTGGCAGATGTCCGCCATGGAATCGAGAGCTTCCAAGTGATTCGGCGCCATTTGCAACGCTCGACGCACCGTTAAAACGGCCTCTTTATGGTTCCCGGCGGCGAAAGATTTGCGGGACCTTCCCGCGAGGATCTCTGGCTCAATCCGCTGATAGACAAACCAGCCTCCGACTCCGGCGAGCAGCACCGCCGCGGTTAGCAGGAGCTGAATGCGACCCTTGGTGAGGTATTTGCGCGGAGCAAAAGCTTGCATGTCGCGAGGCAGCGGAAGCATTACCTGCGCCTGCAGACCCGTGCAAGCCGTTTTCCCTTGTTCCGTTGGCTCAGCAAGCTGAGCCACTACCCCAAAGGTGGAGGGGTTGACCCGCTAGACGCACCGGACTTAAATACACGGTGCCGAACACGACTAGACCGCCCCATGCGGCTTTACTGGACTTGCTGGCGGCCGTCGGTGCATCCGCCTTCGTGGTTGTGCACCTTGCCAAATACTGGAGCAGCAATTCCCAATACGCCTTTGGGTGGCTGGTGCCCCCGCTCGCCGTGCTCCTCTTATGGCGTCGCGCTCTGGATGCGCCGGCCCCCGATCCCTGTTGCCGCCGCGTGGCCTGTGTCGTTCTGTCCGCGACTGCGTTTTTGTTGTTTCCCCTCTGGATTTTCGAGCAGCCCAATCCCGACTGGCGGCTCGTCAGCTGGGCGCTGGCCCTGAATGTCGTGGCCTTGCTGCTTGCGGGGACTTGTTTTCTCGGGGGCTGGGCTTGGGTGCGGCACTTCAGCTTCCCGATCGGTTTCCTGCTCACGGCGGTTCCATGGCCACTGCTGATCGAGAATAGTGTCATTCAGCTTCTGATGCGCGCCGTCGCGGCAACCGCCGTCGCGCTGGCTAACTCCCCATTGCTCGGCATTGCCGCGATCCAGCGGGGGAATGTCATCGAACTCTCCAATGGGCTTCTGGGGATCGATGACGCCTGCAGCGGCGTGCGGTCGCTCCAGGCGACGATTATGGCGTCTCTGTTTCTCGGAGAGCTTTACCGCTTCCGATGGTCGCAACGTGCCGCGTTGTTCAGCGGTGGAATCGCAATCGCATTTCTCTCCAATCTCATTCGCACGGTGATTTTAACGACGATCGCCTCTCGACGCGGCGTTGAAGCAGTATCGCACTGGCACGACTCCGCCGGGCTTTCGACAATGCTGCTCTGCTTCATCGGCCTCTGGTGGTTGAGCACTTTTTTCTCCGCACCTCCGCTGGCCCTCACCAGCGAGCGGTCTTCCCCTCGCTGGATCCCTCCGCTGGCGGCGTTCTCCTTGCTGGCATGGATGGCGTTGATCCTTGTGGCGACGGAATTCTGGTATTCTCGCGGAGACCAGCGGGAGGCGAAGCGCTGGTCGTTCTCCTGGCCGCAGGAGGAGGGAAGTTTCCGGCCGGTGCCCCTATCGGCCGAGGCGCTCACGAAGCTCAAGGCCGACGATTCCCGCGCCGGGACGTGGGCAGATGCTGAAGGCCGCCAATGGGCGACTTTTTTCATGCGCTGGGAAGCGGGGCCGAGCCGCGGGCGCATCATGGCGAGGATGCACCGGCCCGAAGCGTGCCTCCCCGCCTCCGGTTGGCGACTCGTCCGCGACCACGGAGTTCGCGAGTTTCCCGTCGACGACTTCACCGTGCCGTTTCAGCTCCTCGCTTTTTCCGGCGACGGACGTCGCGCGCACGTTTGGTTCTGCTGGTGGGAAGATAAGAGCGGCACGGCGAGCCAGCCGGGGTCTGCGGCGTTGCGCTGGGCGAGCGTCGCGTCGGTTCTCCGACGCGAACGCCATCTTGCGCAGCAAGTCATGCAGGTAGTGCTTTTCGACGCTCCTGAAGACGAGGATGTGCATGGCCTCTTCGAGCGTCAAATTGCGCCGCGCTTGAAAGCCGGAGGCCCGGTCGGTAAATAATCGGGGCCCTGGTCCGCAGGTGCTGGAGAGCGGTTGAGGGAGCGCCATATCCGTCTCGCGAGGGTGGCTCGTGGCATCGCATCTGCTGAAATGCCATAGCCACCGAATGCGACTGCCACCTCACTTAGTTCCCATGGCACGCCGATGCGCACCGCGTCTCGCCTTGAGGCGCGCGATGCACACTCCACGTGCCGGCGTCTTGGAAAGGCTCACTTCCGAAGGACGCGCCCGTCCCGAGGGGTTCACCTTGGTTGAGACGGTGATCGCCCTGGCGATCGTCGCCATTGGCCTTCTGGGAGCGTTCGGCAGCGTATTGCAGGCGGGAAAACTCGTTTCCGCCGCGGAGGAGGACGCCCTGGTTTCTTCCGGCCTGGAGCAGCGCATCGATAAACTTCGCATGCTCGAATGGACTGAGCTGACTGATGGGACCGGGATTACCAACAAGGTCTGGGCGGCGCGGCCTGAGGCGACCACAGGCCTGACCGTTTCCGAGACGTTGACGCTTTCGGCCTACGATCTCACCAATGCGAAAACGCTGAACGCGACTTGGCCAAGCACCGGAGGGCGCACGGCGACCTTGACTTCAGGCACCCAGGATCTGAGCGCGGCGGGCGCAGTGAGAGCGACGGCGACCCTGACGTGGATTGGCCGCCGTTCCACCAAACCGCAAACGCGCAGCGTTATCACCGTGATCGCGCGAGGAGGGATTTCCAAAAGTGACCCCGCGTAAGCTCATCCCACGCACAGCAGGGTTTACCCTGACGGAGATGATCGTGGCGGTTGCCGTGTTCACGATGTTCGCAGGCGCGCTCCTGACGACATGGATCGCGCTCCAAACTGCCGCCACCAATGTGACCTCCTACGCGAAGCGGCAAAACGACCAGATGCGGGTCGTTGACTATTTGAAGCGCGACATTCGCCGTGCGTCCAGCGTTTCGATCTACAATGGAGCAGCTTTGGTGACCGGCACCTCTTCCGGGAGTGAATTGCGAATCACCATCCCGGATTACTACGCCGATGCACGGGAGGAGGACAACGCCATCGGAACAAGGGTGGCCAACACGCCCGCGCTGACGGATGGCGCGGTGACCTACGGTTCGACGACGACGCTCCGTTACTATGTCCTTGCCGGGGCGGTTATCCGGCAGGAGGGCGGGACGTCGCGAACCGTAGCGGGCGCTTCGGGCGCGTTCACGACGTCCTTTCGCAAGGAGACGACCGGAGAAATTCGCTGCGAGGTTTTTTACGACCAGCCGCTGCGCGGCGGCCCCAGGACCAGGACACTGCGCCGCCAACTGAATGCGCTCTGCGGTCTCCGTTCCGATCTCCAGCTTTAACGCCATGACCAGTCCTGTATCGCTCCGACACCTTCAGAGGCCAGAGTCTGGGTCCGCCGTGCTGGCGGCCTTGGGTATCCTTGCTGTAACCTTCCTTGCCGTCGGCGCGGCGCTCTTTGAAGCGTCGAATCGCTACCGCACCAGCCATCATTCCTCGCGGTGGTCTCAAGCCGGACAGGCTGCGGAAGCCGGAGCCGACATCGCTTTCATGACCTTGCAGAAAAACTCATGGACAGCCGATGGTTGGAGCGGTGTTCCGGGCTCCCCTGGAGTGGCCCCAGTCGTGAAGACCATCACCCTCACGACCGCGGTCCCGGCAAGCAGCGCCTTCGTTTCCGTAGACAAGATCACCATGGGGGCCGCCCAGTGGGTGCGCATCCGCTCGAGGGGCATTGCCGATATCTCTGGAGGCACTCGCGCGGGGATCGACACCCAGGACATCCTGCTGCGCAAGCTGAGCTTCAGGAGCGATCGCAGCACCGGCACCAGCGTGACGACCCCGCGCGCCACTCGCACCTGTGAAATCCTCGCCGGTGGCAAGGCTGATAAGCCATTCAAACGTGCCTTCCTCTCGAAGGGGCTCTTCGACATCCACACGCAAACTATGATCGACAGCTATGATTCCAGCGATCCAAGTAAGTCGGATTTTTCAGCCTTCGGGAGCTACGGGACCTACGCGCTGGCGAAACGGCAGAGCAACGGGGATATCGCGACTCTCGATACAATTAACACTTGGAACCTCAATCAAGCACGGATCTATGGCAGCGTGCAGACGCCCACGGGCCGAGTGGACCAGAGCCAAAATGTCCAGGGGACAATCAGCAGCGGATTTTCGACGACGATTCCTGATGAAGTAAGTCCGAATTGGACCGTGGTGACGCAGAACCACGGGGTGGTTTCCAATACCAGCAAGACGATCACCGCCGGAACACAGGCCAGCCCTGCACGCCACAAGTTCACGAGCATTGAATACACGCAAACCGGTAAGAAGCTCGCGATCAATAACCCTGCAGGAGTGTCGGAGAGCTGGGTCGAAGTCTGGATTACGGGGGAAACCAAGATCAGCGATGCGGGCGGCGGCAACGGCATCTCCATCGCCCCTGGGGTGCATGCCACCATCCATTTTGGCGGAAAAGTCGAGTCCGTGGGCGGCATTGTCGGCGGTGTCGGCATCGAAAACCGCAGCAAACTTCCATCAAACCTGATCATGCGCGCTTATGGTGGGAACAGCGGCTCCTTCGCAGACTTTATCCTCAAGGGTCAGGACCTTTGGGGAGTCATCAGTGCTCCATGGTATAAGCTCAAGTTTGACCGGGACCGGCACGTCCATGGAGCATTCATCTCCTGGCAGGTTGATGCCAGTGACTATACCAATGTGCACTACGATGAAGCACTGAAAAACCTGGAGCACGGGACGTCTTCGACTTACCAAGTGAAGAGCTGGGTGGAGGCCGTCAGGTAACTGCTGGCTCCAGAATCGATGCGCGCAGCCCGTCCTCGGCCGGCCTCCCGGAAATAAGCGCGGGCGTCCTTCTCCTCGTCAGGAGTCCCCATCCGGGTCTGCAGTGCTCGCCGCCTTCGGCGTTCTTGCGCTGGGAACGCCTGGAGGGCCGACGGAATGGTCACTCACGGACGAGAACGGAAATGTTAATCACCGCGACTTGGCGCGCCTTCTCAGGCTCGCTTCGGATCGCGAGATCGATCACGCGCACCGTCGCTTCCGCTGACTCCATTGTGCCCACGGCGCGAAGCACGCCTTTCAGATCTTTGGCCGTCTCCGGGATGGGAACTTCCACCGCCCAGTAGATTCGCTGGTAGCCGGGGAGCTCAGGCTCGTCCAAGGCTGTGTTCAGCCGCGTCACCGCCTGAGGAAGTCCGAACCGCTGAAAATGCGCCTTGATCCGCTCGGGAAACCAGACCACCGCCGGGCCCCGTCGATCGCGATGCAACTGGTCGAGGGCACTCCGGACCCGCGCGACTTCCTGCTGCTGCGCTGCTACTTCCTGCATCGTCGCACGGGCTGCCGCGAGGGTTTGCCGCACTTCGGCCACCTGACTTTGGGTAGCCTGCTTCCTTGCCTGCAGCGGAATGACTGACTTCGTGTAAATCAGCCAGACCGCAATGAGCAGGGCTCCGCCTGTCCAGAGGAGAAAGGCCGTCAGGGAGCGCCCACCCGATCTCGTCAAATGCCCTCCTTGCTGGCGGTGAGGGACTTCGCCAGAGGGATTGTGGCGGAGATGGCAAAGCTCGCGACTGCTTCATTGGCAGGCGAGGCCGCGGATTTCGGAGCATCGTCGAGCCGCTCGAACCGTGTCGTGACGCCCTCACCCGGAAAATTCCGCTTCAGATCACCCTCCAGCGCCACACGAAACCGGTCGGCGAGCACCCGCGGGATGGCGCCGGCAGCGATCCCTTCCAGCAGCAGTGCGCAGGTGTCGGGATCCGTCGCCGAACTCACCGCGTGAATGCCGCGCAGCTCGATTTCCGCTCCAGCGGTCGCAACGATGCGTTCGAGAGCGCGCGCCCAGCCTTGTGCATCGTGTTCGGCAGCGACCTGCTTCAACCGGGCCAAAGTGCCGTCGAGCAGCGCATTGACTCGTTTCGCCTCAGCGAGTTGCACTGACACGTTCGCCCATTCTGCTTCCAACGCCGAAAGCTCCGCTGCGAGTGCTTTTTCCTGCGAGCGGAAAACCCAATACCAGGCACCCCACAGCACGGTAACAATCAGGCATGCCGCCAGCGCGGCGTAAATCGCCGGCGAGGGACGCGGATTCACGCTTTGCTGTTTTATCGAGTTTCGCGTCACTCGGCACGAGGAGCGTTCGTGATAATATAACGCGTCAACAACTATTTTCGCTTTCCGGCTTTGAAGATCGAACAAAACATCCGAACCCGTCAGCCCGCACTCGACAAGCTTTCTTTTCGTCGAGCTGCTCCAAATCGCGAGCGTTGATGGCCCCTCTTCTGCTTTTCATGGCGACTGAAACGGCGCTGCCGATTCCTTCGACCGATTCGGCGACTCTACGAGGCTCGCGCCTCCGTCGCGTTGGGGCGCGAGGACGAGCCCGCGAGCAAGTGGTGGGCCGTCCAGCAACCGTTGCGGCGCGACGGCCCTGAACGTCCTTTACGTCGCCCGCGGAACGGCTCGGCAAGCCTGAGGATGCTGGCCAAGGCTTATCGCCTGCTGACCCGCCTCGTCGGCGCCGAGCGATCCGGCTACCTGGGGTTGATCCGCCTGGCGGAGCAATCCGGCGAGACCCGCCAGTTGCGTGATCAAGTGAAGGAGCTTGTGGAGCGGTTCCCGTCCGACGCCGAGCCGCAGAGTGATCTTGCCTACCTCGGCGAACGGCGAACTGACCCTGGCGCGCAGTCATGTCGGCGACATCGGCCGCAGCCGGCTCCGAGCGGAAGAGCGGGAGCTGCTTCTGAACTTCGAGCCCCCTTTGGCTGAGTAGTAACCCCAAAACTGCCAAGGGAAAACCCGTAGGTGGCACTAGTGGTGCTTACAAGGATTGGAAATGGCCATATCCATTAGAACCCGCAACGACCTTCCGATCGCAGTCGTTCGGACGCTTACGGTGTGGCTGCTCGTCTGCTCGGTAGTCTTGCTTCCTCAGTGTTCCTCCGCGGTCGGCATCTGGGATGGCTCGAGCGACGGGCTCTGGGCGACGGGCGCGAACTGGGACACCGACGCCGTCCCGGGCGATGGCGTGAACCTCACCTTCAACGACGTCACCAACCAGACGCTCACGCTCGGCACGACCCGCATCGTCGGCACGATGACCTTCAACGCGGCGGACGCTTACAGCCTCGATGGGGGCGGCAATACGTTCAAGCTGGGCGGCACCGTGACGCAAAATGGGGCAGGCGCAGTCACGATTAGAAACGTCACGTTCGAGACTCAGAACGCCCCGCGCACCTTCACCGGCACTGGCACTGGAGAGTTCACAATAGGCGGCGGAGGAAAAGTGACCGGCTCCGGCTTGCTGACCTTCGCGGGCGGCAATTACACGATTCAGAATGGCACGGGTGACCACGACTACTCGGGCGGCATTTCGGTCACCGGCGGCCGGTTGCGGCTCTACAACGGCGCTGGCGATCTCAGTATCAGCACTGTAGGAAATACGGGTTACGCGGGCACCGGAGCGATCAGCATCAATGGCGGCGAGCTGCGCCTCGATGCCAGCGGCAACATCACCGGCCTGGCGCGCGCGGTAACCTTCGGAGCCAACGGCGGCACCCTCGACTTCGCGCGGCCGGTCACGAACCTCACGCCTTCGAGCTTGGTCATCAATTCCGGCGCGAACTCCTCGATCATCAAATACGGCACCATCGCGGCGGCGACCGGCGCCGGCGGCTGGACCGCGGCCGGCAACGATCTGAACATCGCCAACCTCTCCGGCACCGGGAAGCTGAACCTCCAGGCGACGAACGGCGCGACCATGGAATACCAGCAGGCCAGCTTCGGCGGAACCCTCTTGGTCACCGGCGTTTCCGGCGGCAACGCCGGCGCGGCCAGCACCGCGACCAACGTGGGCCGGTTCGCGCTCTCGACGGCGGCGACGGCCACGGTCACCGGCGGCGTCAGCTTTGAGAACGCCGTGCAGGTCACCACCTACGGCGCGCAGCGCACCCTCGACTCGAACATCACCATCAAGGCTGGCTCGGCGACCGCCTTCCAGGGCCGTGCGGAAACGACCGCGCAGACTGATGACCTCATTCTCGGCGCCACGGCTAATGGCAGGACCCTCACGATCGAAAACGGCGGCACGGCCATCATGGACCTCCGCTTCCGAAACGACACCGCGACAAACATCGGCGGCGTGACTTTGAACGCGCAGACCGTCCTGAACGCCGGCGGCACGCTGCGCTTCGACCGCACGGTCGCGGGCGGCACGGTGGAAAGAATCACCGCCAACGGAGACCTCACCGGCCAGGGCAGCGCGGCGGCGGATTCCGTGATCGATCTCCGACTTGGCAGCGGCGCGGGCGGCGTTGATTTCCTCACCGGCGCAGGCACCGCGGGCGTCGATTTGATTGTCAACGGCTCGGGCACCGGCGGCCTCCGCATCCAGGGGACGAAAGCGCACGTGGATGCCCTCCTCACCACCGAACGGTTCCAGGATCTTACCGGCACCGGCGGCACCCTCACCATCGCTTATTCGGACGCGGCCAGCCGCACCTTCAGCGCGCAGCCGAGCGCCGCGAGCAACGTGAAGCTTGGCTTCGACGCGCAGGGCGGCAGCGCGCCTACCTACACCATCGGTGTCGCGACCAATGACCTCACGCGCTTCAACGGCCTCGTGGTGAAAGGCGGCACCGTCACCGCGGCAGCCGACCAATCCTTCACGGGCACGACGACGAGCACCTTCGACATCGCCGGCGGCACGTTGAACCTCGGCGGCGGCAGCGCGGCGCGCACGCTCACCTTCGGCGGCGGAGCGACGCTGAGCGCGGGCGTGATCGATGGCGGCTCCAATGCCGCGAAAGGGACGCTGGTCCTCGGCGGCAACCTCGTCACCAACGGCACCACCGTCTCCAACAGCCCGAACATCACGCTCAACCCGACCACCGGCACCACCGTGGTCAGCGGGAGCAGCGCGCTGAGTGGCCTCGGCACCTTCACCAAGAACGGCGCCGGCACCTCGCGGCTCGACCTGCAGCTTTCCGCCACGAACAGCACCGTCAGCCAGGGCACCTTGCAGCTCGGCGTCGCGAACGGCCTCGGCACCGGCACGACCCTCACCGTCAACTCCGGCGCGATCTTCGACCTCAATAACAACAGCCAGACCATCGGCAGCCTCAGCGGCTCGGGAAATGTCCGCAGCTCCACCGGCTCGGCGGCAACGTTCACCATCAACAACGCCAGTGATGCGACGTTCTCCGGCACCATCGGCGCGAGTGGCGCGAACGGTCTCGGCCTCGCCAAAGCAGGCGCCGGAACGCTGCAGCTCAGCGCCGCCAACACCTTCACCGGCAACACTTCCGTCAGCGGCGGCACCTTGAGCCTGCTCGCCGACAGCGCGCTCGGCTCCACAGGAAAAGTCACGGTGAACACCGGCGGCACCCTGCTCCTTGGCACGACGGCCGGCGCAAATCGGATCAATAACGCCGCGGAAGTCGCACTCGCCGGAGGAACGCTGGGAACGGGCGGGTTCAGCGAGCAGGTCGGCAAGCTTACGCTCACGGTCAACTCGACGCTGGACTTCGGCAGCGGCGCGAGCCTGATGACCTTCGACGGCACCAGCAGTCTCGGCACCTCTACCCTGACGGTGCTGAACTGGTCAGGCACCATGGGCGCGACCGGCGGCATGGATCGATTGCTCTTCACCAACTCCGCGTTCACCGGCTTCGCCGGCTCGAGTCAGATCCAGTTCAACATCGGCGGCACCCTCTACGATGCGGAGTTCCGCACGATTGATGCGAATACCATCGAGGCGATCGCTGTTAACTCCGTCGTCCCTGAACCGAGCACGATTTTCGCCGTCAGCCTCGTCGGCATCCTCATTAGCTGGCGCGAGCGCAGCCGACTCGGTTTGCTGCTTCGCCTTGTGACGCAACAATTCCCGCGAAACTGAGAAACCAGGACGGTCCCCGCCCCCCAGCTTCCAGCAGCAGCAAGGGCGCTCGGCTGAGATCGTGGGGAAGACATAGAGGCGGGGAAGAGATCCACGCACGGGAATTAAGGGGACGGCTGCGCGACATCGCTCGGGAGCGTTGGGAATATGCCGGAGCTACGATGCTCCGGCACAGAGAGAGGAGCTCTTGCCGATGAAGGGGGAACGACCTTCGGTCCCTCGGGTTCGGCGACAGGATTACCGGCTTTGGTGACGATCTTGCCGTTCACGGCTTTGACGTCCTCGACGCGCAACGGCGAGCCGTCCTGATGCCGCAGGAACGGCTTCATTTCATCGAGGTGAAAGGGGCGTGAACCGCGGCGGCCAAAGACGACGGTCTGGCTACCGGTCTCGTCTACGACGCGGTCGCGATCGAGTCCGCGTGAGACGGCGAGCATTGGGTGATGCGTGGGATACGTCGCGATGAGCCGCGGTGAGGGGCGCGGGCTGAAGCCGGCAGCGCCGTCGACGGTGTCTGGGGAGATGAGTTGCAGGACCCGCAAGCCGTTGTGCCCATCGGCGACAAGCGCATACATCGAAGCGGCGACAGAGCCGATCTGGACAGCGCGCGTGTCGTTGAGTGCGCCGCCAGCGTTGAACATCTGATCGAGTTTCGGCCGCTCGGGGTTCTCGATGTCGATGATCGCAACGCCGTCGGGGCCATTCGCCACGTAGGCGTAAGTGCGGGCGACGTAGAGCTTGTGCGCATGCTGGAGTCGCACGGCCGCGTGCGGGAGGGCACGAGGTTGGTCAGGATTGGCGAGGCTGACGACTTTGAGACCGTCGTCATCCGTGACGAAGGCATACTGGAATTGAACCGAGACGGCTTTGGGGTTCCGCAGGAAACCATCAGCCAGTTCACCAACCAGGCGCGGCTTCTCCGGCTCATTTACATCTACGACGGCGAGCCCCCGCGGCGTGCAGACATAGACGCGGTGACCGGCGCAGACCGCGTATTCAGCGCCCGTGAGCCGCCCTTCGGGATTGAAGCTGTCGTCGACCTTACCCCGGCCATCGCGGAGCTTCGCGCGGCGCAGGAAGTTATTCTCGGGATTGCCGTCGAAGAGCGGCGAGACATCGACGACGAACAATCCTTCTTCGCGATCGCTAATGAAGGCGTAGCCATGAATTGGGTGAATCGGCTGCTCCTCGTTCTCCGGGAGCCGAACGCGTTTGGGATCGTTGAGCAGCGTCGCCGGGAGGGCCACCGAGGTGGCAAACTTCGAACGCACGTAAGTCCTCTGTCCGAGGGGGGATACCGGCGCGGTAACGATGCGTTCGCTGAAGCCTTTCTGATCGATGTTCGCGATGTCATAGACCTCGAAGCCTCCTGGGCCGTTCGCGGTATAAAGATACTCGCCGCGCATCGTCAGGTCATTGATCACGCGTGCGTGATGATGGAAAGCGGCGTGCTCGTAACCGCGGCGGTCCGTCGCTTTCAAGATGCGTCCGCGATCAACGTGCTCCTGATAATTCCGCGGATAAGCGATCTTGTGGAGGCTCGATCCGATCACCGACTGCGGCTCCTCGGACTCTGTCCAGATGACGCCGTAGATCTCCTTCTCGCCACCCACCCACGCATACCGTCCGAAAAAGTTCACCGTGCCCGTTCCGAAGCCGAGCAGCTGCGCCATCCATGCGTTGTTGTCGTTTGCTTTGGAAAGGTGACAGTCGGTGCAATTCTTGGTCGTCCCTTTGCCGCTCGTTGTATGGGCGAAGTGCGGGTTGAAAGCCTGACCGCTGTAGCCTTCGGCGCTGACTGTCTGCGCCTGTGAATAAACCCACTCGCGGTTGGCATTTTGCGACCCAACGACGACGGCGCTCGAAGAGCGGATGACGGCCATGCGGTTCTTTTTGACGGTGCCGTCGATGCCGAGCATGAAAACGTCGTCGCGCACCACCTGTGGGTTGTAGGTCGTAAAATTGCGGTTCAGCACACCTTCGTATTTGTTGAGAGGCACTTTCTGGTTGGCCTTCATGGGGAGGTGGCATCCGAAACAGCTCGTCGCCCACGAGGTGTGACAGATCTGGCAGTCCATCTTCCGATTGCTGTGCGCGAGTTTCGCGCACTCCTGCGCGTCGGCAGGCGCGCTGCCCCAGGTGACGCCGTCGTGCTGAAGCGTCTTGGCGTGGCGCGCCTTCGCATTGTAGCGCGCAGATTGCGGATCAATGACATCGATCGTCTGGGGCACTTCCCAGCGCGTCTTCGGAGACATTGAGGAGTTCTGAAAAAGCTTCTCACCCTCCCACTCGAATCGCGGCCGCCAGGCAGTGATCGTTTTCATCAAGTCCACCGGCGTGATCTTGCGCCGATCCGCCGGGTCGCTCTCCCCGGCGGGCCCGGAGGTCGGCATCGTCGTTTCACCATTCACGATCTTGCGTGGGCGCTCCGTGATCGTGCCGTGGCAATCGACGCACGTGATCGTGATGGCGTTGCGCGTTTCTCCATAGAGATTGCCGTTGCCGTGAACGTCGACTTCGAAGTGGCAGTCCACGCATTGCATCCCTTTGGTAAGATGGACGTCTTTCAAATGCACCGCGCGCTTGAAGTCTGAGTGCGCGACGATGTTGTCATCGAGGTCGAGCCGGTTCCCTTTCTTATCCTGTTTGAACACCGCCCGGAAGACCCACCCGTGGCCGTGATAGTCCGCGACCTGCGTATGTTTAAGTTTGGGATTTAGCTCCGCAGCTTTCTCGAGAAAGTCGAGATCCTTCCAGAGTCCCCGCGCGGCGGCAGCCTCAGGGTTTTGGACGGTGGTGCGGACAAGTTCAGCGTCGGTCGGATCGTGCTGTTCCTTTGGATAGAAGTGTTCGGCGTCGGTCTCTTGATCCCACCACGTGTAGCCGAGATAAGGATTCACGAACGAGTTACCCTGGTGCATGTGACAGGTCATGCACTGGCTGGACGGGACCGCACGGGTAAACTGATGCAGGATCGGATGCCCGCGCTCGCGCTTCGAGATCGTCGGATCTTTCGAGAAGCTGAGGCCCTGGTTACCGAACTGGCACCACGCGCCCGAGTTCGCCGGCGAGCGATCGTTTGCATAGACCACATGGCAGGCAGAGCACCCGCTCGACCGATAGTCGCCGGGGCGGTCGTTCGAGCCGAGGAAGCCGAGCAGGGGATCGTGAAGCCGCGTTTTCTGCGCTCCGAGAAAGATGGGATCGGTGCGGTTCAAGGTGCCGAGGCCGCGTGCCGAGAGCCGGCGGTCCGGCTTACCGGGAGGCTCGTCGAGTGTGGGGACCCCGAGTTGTAGTTGGTCGAATCCGCCCTTTTCAAAAATCCGCAGGGCATTCCCTGGCTGACTCAGATTGAAACGATGCAGCGGCCCGATAGACGGAAGGATGCCGTGCTTGCGGGTCTCTTCGGTAGTCGGCTTGAACGGGTTGCGCAGTTCGAGTGGAACGCCGTCCGCTCCATAAGCCATCCCGACGACCGGGTTCTTGCGATTGATCGCGCCATTGTTGTAAGCCGCAGCGTTCCAAAGCATCGCCCCGTGATTCATCATCGAATTACCCACCCGCTCCACGATATCGCTGTGACAAAGCCCGCACGCTGCCTGTGCCGCGCGCAGGTCACCGGGATTGATGAAGCGGATGAACTCCGGCGACTCATGGTTTAGCGCAACGGTGGAGTTGGGCGGATTCGCGGCGGTGGTCCAAACGTCCGGATGGCGCGGCTGAACGTGTGCCTCGAGGACCGTCAAACCGCGTCGTGCATCCCCGCCATGACAATCGGTGCAGCCGAGGACCACATTCGGCGACGCATGCATCGTGTGGGCGTCGGTGGTTGTGTGGCATTGGATGCAGCCGACGCTTTTCGCATTCGCCGCTGCCTGCGTTTGATCGATCCAGTTGCGCGGTGGGCGTGGCGCGGCATTTGGAATGATCGGCTTTCCAGCGATCGGGAGGCCGAAACCGGAGCCGTTGCGGACTTGATGGATGTCGTTGATGCGAGCGCGTTCTGTTCGTTCGAGGAGTCCCTCGCGTGGAACGCTGACGTCTGGACCAATGCCGCTGCCTGCGGGGAGCTTCAAGAACTCGTCGGGCGGTAAGAGCGAAGGCCCGAGCGGCGCGCCTTTGTCAAGAGGCAGCTCTGGAGGAATCGAAGTAGGTGGCCCCGAGCCCGTGCCTGTTTTCGCCTCCTCGGTCGAGAACGCGACGCCTGCAAGGAGCAGCGGCAAAAGCCAAACTCTAATCCAGAGGTGTCGCATCAAACTCGGAAGCTACCTTGCCTCTTCTTCTGCGACAGGCCCGGCGGGACAGCAAAGCTTGCGGTCTTTCGGCAAGCTTGGAATGAGAGCATTGGCTCGGTCACACGGCTTAGTAGAGAAAGGTCAAAGTGACGAAGCCGTTGTAGAGAACCTTGTCGACTTTCCCTTCATCGCCCTCGGGGCCGAAACCCGGGACGTCCACGGTGTTACGACGGTAAATGTCGCGATAACCGCCTCCGGGAACAAACAAACCCACGCCTAAGGAGAGGATGATGTTATCCGTTAGCAGCGGGCGATATTTGAATCCCAGGCTGGTGTCCAGCCCGAGTTCGTTCCGCACACGGTTGGTTTGCAGTGCGGTCTTGATCGGCATCGTTTCCGCCAGAGAAATGTAGTTCACGTTCGCGAAGGCTTTGAGCTTCGGGGTAACGTCGATATCCGTGCCAAGGCCCGCGATCAGCACCCCGGGATTGACGAAGTTCGACTGTCCCTCCGTCTTGCTCGTGCGCAAGTTTGGCACGAGAGAGTCGCGCTGCTTGAAGTTCACCGATGTGCCCGCGAGGTTGAAGCCCTGGTGCACATACCAGCTAAATGGACCGCCGATAAAGAATGGGTTATCGAGGATTGAGTCAAAGCCGCGCGCGGTCCGGTCCGTCGGGTCGCTGTCGCCGCTCGCGTAGAAGCCGGAGAGCTTGAGGCGAATCCAGTCGCGATCATAACTCAACTCGAGAGCTGCCATCTGTGCATTGATGTCGACGCGTCGCCCGGCGAGTCCGTTGAGCTCGTCTTCACCAAAGACCTGGTAGAAGGCATGCGTGACATTCAGCCGCCCAATGTGCCCGTCGCCTGTCCAGCCAAGGTAATACGATCTCACCTTATGGCCGCGCACACCCCCATCGGAGCCAGTGAAGTCCCCCTCATCCGGAACCGTGCCGAGGATTTGCGGACGGGTCAGGAAACCATTCTTGTCGTAGTGCGTCCCGCCGTCGTCCAGATTCATATGGAAGCTCGCCTGCGCGGTGTAGCCTTTCCACAGAAAGTCCTGCCGAAAGACATTCGCGATCAGCACCTGCTGGTGTCGTGACTCGAAGCTGTTCAGGTCCGAATACGTGTCTTTTTCCCGCATATCGAAAAATGCGAGATTGTATTGCGTGCGGTTATTGTCCGCGTTGCCAAAAATGCGCGCGCCGAGATTCGTATCCGCGAAAATGAATCCCCGAAAGTCCGAGACAAACGGCTGCATCCCAACGCGACTCGAGATGAAGTCATAGTTATCCGTGAGATCGGTAATGTGCACCTCGAGGAAGGCCTCTTGGAGCGCGTAGAAATCCTTATGACGCGTGGTGTAGCGTGTGCCTTCCAGGTCATCGCGCTCGAGTCGCCGAAGTTTCGGCGCGGTGTAACGGAAGATATCACTGGGGTTTACCGTTCGCTCGAACGCCCCTGGGTTGCCCGATTGTGGGTTGACTCCATTTTTCTCAGGTCGGATTGCCTGAATCTCTGCGGTGTTCGGATTGCCACGATCGTCGTCGTAGCCCGGCCCACGAGGATCGGGATCCACGAGATTGTTCTCCTTCACGCGAATCCAGTTCTGATTGTAGACGGCGTTCATGCGAAACAGCCAGGTCACAGGCTTGAACGCGGTCTCACCACGAAAGAGATCGAACGCGAGCGAGGTGTCATTCGAGATAAAGTGCTGCTCGCTACGGCCAAAAAACTCTGAGCTATTCGGCTGGGCCGCGCTCACGCCGCTTGGGAGCGGCAGCCGGCGGTATTCGTAAAGAGTAAAGTTCTTTGCGGTGAGGTTAACGAAGATATCCTGGCCGATCACCGGCACATCACCTTTGAGCAAGCTCTGCTCGTAAGGATGCCAGAGTCTCGGCGTTTCATACATGTAAGGCGTCTCGTGACTGGGATCGTGGTAGCGCGTCCACCGCGGGAATGGCAGATTCCAACGGTTCGGCTTTGCTTTGCTGTGGGGTAATAGTCCGAGCCCTTCGCGGCCGAGAGGATACTCGCGATAGGTAAAAGTCTTCTTGAGCGGATCGCGTCCCAGCACTGCTCCGCGCGGCAGGCGCAGACTCGCAGGGATTGGCTCCTCCGGGAAAAGCTCCGCGTGCTCCGCGCCGCCTTGCGCCTTCGGCTGATCCCATGATCCAGGGTCTGGATTAAACTGCGCTGGCGACTGGGGCGGGACACTCTGTCGCGTCACTCCTTCATCTGCACCGCGCAAGGTGCGGAAAGGGACGGTGTGGTCGCGAAAGCGCGGGCGCTTCGCCGCTCCGTTTGCCTCTTCCGGCGGTCTTGAAGGGACTCGATCGTTGCGAAACGCCGCACGCTCCTCGCCAGCGTTTGCTTCGACCCACACGAGCAAACCGGCGATGGAGCCGGCAAGCGCACGCCACGCTTCGCGGCGGGGGCAGGACTCGCGGGAGGCGCTCATTTCGCCGCGCTTTGTCTATGTTCCCATGCAAGCCGCCAACAAAAATGCTACTGCGCGCATCGTGCTCCCCTTATGTTGCCGCTCTGATCATGCGTTCGCCGCTCTCTATGCTGTTGTCCGTAGCTCTGTTCCTCGTGGGCGCGCAGTGCCACGCTGTTGAACAACTGACGATGGAAGAGGTCGAGGTGGTCCTCTCACAAGCGATCACCGAGGCGTCGCACGTGGATCGGCGGGCGGTCATCGCGGTTGTCGATCGGGAAGGGTTCGTCTTGGGTGTCTGGAGCGTTTCGGGCCGCCCGCCCTCCGCCGGAGTGCTTGCCGCAGCGGTGTCGCGCGCGGGCACCGCCGCCTTCCTGAGCAGCGATGAAAACGCCTTCACGTCGCGGACCGCAGGCTACATCATCCAGCAGCATTTCCCGGTCGGAGTGCGCAATACGCCGCCGGGGCCGCTGGTCGGCGTCGGATTCTCGAACCTGTTTTATTCGGACGTGAACCGCTTCAAACCTGGATCTGCTTCACTGTTGCCCGTCAAGTCCTCCAAATCGCCAGGGGCGCGTGGTGATCAAATCCCCTTAACGTCGCTAAACGATTCGCCTGGCGGCGTGCCCCTCTACAAAAACGGACACCTCGTCGGGGGCGTTGGCGTCACTGGCGACGGCAGTCCCACCAACGAAAGCGCCGCCGCCGCCTTTATCCACGGCTTTTCTCAACGCAGTGTCACCAGCGGTTTCAAAGCAGGTAGCGACACTGATGAACTTGTGGCGCTCGCGGGGCAAACCGGCTTTCGGCCCGCCACCGAGATTCTAGCAAGCAATGTGCTCATCAACGGCATCCGAATCCCTTATGTTCACCCGCGCCCCGAGGACATCGAAGATGTGGATGACGTGCAACCGCTCGGCGGCATCGGAGCCGCTGTTTCCCCCTATGAAGTGCAAGGCTCGCCGGCACCGTTCCCGTATCCATCCGCAGAACTGCGTGGCGTGAAAGGCGAGCTGCGCGCGTCGATTCGCGACGATCCGATCCGCGGGAAGATCGGCAAAGCGTCCCGGCTCACCGGCGAGGAGGTGGAAGAAATCCTCGGTCTGGCGGCGGAGCGTTGTGCCATCACGCGCGCGGCCATCCGCCTGCCGCTCGGACAGAGGGCGCAGACCTTCATTTCCGTCGTCAATCATCCCGATAAGAACGGCGTCGCTCCAACGGTGCTCGGCACCTTTCGGGTCGGAGAGGCGACGATGTTCAGCTGGGATGTTTCCGTGCAAAAGGCGCGCACCGCGGTTTTCTTCTCGAACAAAAAGCTCGCACAGAGCTGCCGCACCGTTGGCTTTCTCGCACAGCGCTTTTTCCCGCCGGGGATCGATGGCCGCCCGTATGGGCCGTATTTCGGGTTTCAGGAGGCGGTCTCGCTGAAAACGGCGCCGGGCACGACCGACAAGCGTCCGGGGAATCCAAATCTGCCCAATGGCATCACCATCTTTCCAGGTGGCTTTCCACTTTATCGCAAGGGCGAACTCATCGGCGCGATCGGTGTCTCCGGCGACGGCGTCGATCAGGACGACCTCGTCGCCGCCAGCGGCTGCGCCAAATTCCTCGCGCCAAAACGGATTCGCGCGGACCGCTTCACCTACCGCGGAGCGCGCCTTCCCTACGCAAAATTCCCCCGCAACCCTGAGGAATAGCCCACCGCCCGAGCGGCGCTACTTCGCGCCAGCGCTGAATGCGACCTGCAGTCTCGCGAGCGCTGATGCGAACTTCGCCGGCTCGAAATCTTCGCCTTCACGCGCGGCAAGATTCGCCTTTTCGAGTTCCGGCTCGAAGCTCCGAGAAGTGGTGCCGGTTTCCTTTTTGTATGCACGCCAGAGCCGGTCAATCGCTGGGACGAGCACTTCCGCGCGCCGCCGCAACTCGACCTTGTCCGCTTTCGTCTCGGAAAATTCAGCGTGCAGCCCGACGTATGCGGTTAGCAAAGCGCTGACTTGCTCCTTCGTCCAAAGCGCTTTGGCTGCATTGCGCGCGAGCTGATCGGCCGCGCCTTTCATGGCCGCGAAGTCTTCGCTTTGCGGCAGCTCCTTCTTCCCAGCTTCCGTCTTGCGCAGGAGCCACAGTAGCGCCCCCCAGCGTGGGACGAGCGTTTCTTCACGGGTCTCGGCGAGCTTCCAGCTTAGCTCGCGGAGCGCCGCAGCCTGCCCTGTGAGCCACTGGCGCGGCCCGAGCGAAGGGCGCTCGTCCTTGTAGTGAGGTGGTTGCTCGTGCACCTGGCGATCGAGCTCGAAGTAAAGCTCGGGGTGCCCCGCGCGCCGGATCGGTTCGTCCAGATTCGAGTGGCACGCCACGCAGGTGTTCGCGCGTCCGTAGACGTTGTTCAGATCGCGCATCCCGGCGGCGACCATCTGCTCGAAAGTCACGTCGGGTCGCGTGTGAAAGCGCAGCCAGTTTTCCGCCGGCGCATGACACGTCTCGCAGCTCACACCTTTGTCCGCGAGCGCCTCCTTCGCAAGCCGCTCGAGTGGCACGTCTCGCATCGGTGCGTGGCACACGTTGCATTGCGCCGCCTTACCCGGATCGCCGACGATCCCCAGCGCCTCCGCAATGCGCAGCGACGTGCCCTTTCCCAAAATCCCGTGCGACACCGCGTGCCGGTCTTTCCGCTCGTAAATGAGCGATTCGTTGCGCCCCGTGCCGCCGCCGTGACAGCTCGTCGAAGCGCATGACTGCGCGCCGGTGAATTTCGATTTTACCGTGAGCGGGTCCTCGGCCGCACCCGCCGGAAGGAGGAGCGCGCCGCTCGCGAAAACGAGACGGATCGCGGACGAAAAATTCAACGAAGCCACGGTGCTCGATATAGGATTCCACCCTGTGGAGGTCGAGCGTCGATTGGGCGTGCCTTGCCCAAGACTCGGAAAGCCGTTTCGGCACACGGGTGACTCATCCCCGCCATCTCGCGCCGCAGAGCTCCGAGGACAATGGCGTCGCCAGCCGAGAACTCGGGAACGAGGAAAGCCTTTCACGGTCCCGCGGAAATGCCGTTCGAGGCTAGGAAGATCGGCCTGCGCTGTCGGGAAAAGCCTCTCCGTCTCAGGCGACAAAGGGCTCGCGGCTTCGCCAACGATTTCTAACCGACGAAGCACCGCGTCCTGTTTCTCCTGATTCGCCAGAAAGCTCTCCCGGCTCACCCCGGCGAGTTAGCTCTGGATGCTCCGGGCCGATTCCAAAATATCGAGCAGCAGCCCGTCCTGCCGATCATCGGGCATAAATCGTCAGCGGATTGGCGAGGATGGCCCGGCGGCGGGTCGGGTTGCGGCTCTGCTCCACCCGAACACTTCCACACGTGCCACCGGGCGGCTCTCGCAAACCGAGCGAACCACGGCCCGCAACGCGTCCACTGAGGGGAAGTCAGGTCGTTTCTTTGTCATCTTTAGTGCGAGTTGGTAACGAACTTCACTTGGCTGGGCGCAGCTTAAGCGCTTGTGGCTATCTTCGTTACTTTTTCAAAGTCTTCGGCTCCGGGGGGTTGGAGCTTTTAGGACTGAATTGGACGTCGCGCAGCGCTCTTGGCCCCTCGCAAACGTCGTGGAGCCAAATCCATAGGACTCAAGGCAGTCGATGTGGCTAAAATCAACCTGGCCAGATCCTGTGTATCCTGGGCGTCAGCGATACCCAGCATGACCTTCTGTTCCAGCAGCAAGCGCGCGCCGTGGACTTGCGTGTAAGAGCTGACGTAGGCGGCCTTTTTGAGCTCGTCTGAATGCTCCAGAGTGAACATCCCGCTCATGCAAGCAAAAGCAACGAGCTTACATAACTCGAAGGTTTAAGGGGTGGATCGTAGGCGGTTATTGTGGGCGCCGAACTTGAAGTAGGCGGTTGCCTTAAGAACAGCTGAGGTAGATATTTGAACTTATCTTAAAGGAGGGCTTTGATTTGCCTTTTTCTTTTTCTCCCCGGGGTCGGCGGTAGTGTTGTGATTAATCAAGGGAACACTTAGCCTTCCTGCTCTTTTCTGATCGTATTTCGGTCCCACTGCATATTGAGTAAGGCAATTGAGCTTACTCGCCATGTTTTTAAGATACTTGTCTGCATAACCAGCAGGCAGGTTGTCTTTGTTTCTGGCTATAAGGTGAGCGGCGGCTTTGGCCCGTGCGAGCTTGACTTGCAGGGCTTCGCTTCGGAAAAACTCGAAGTAGTAATCTCGAATTGTATCGTTTGCAGCTGCGAAGCTTTTGGTAGCCGCAACCAATTTAACTCTTAGTGCTATCGGAATCTCGCTGTCGGGCGAATTTTCTCGACGGTATTTCGATATGGCATCGTTAAACAGTTTAAACTCTTCCCAGATCTCGTTCATTTTGCGCATGGTTTCGTCGTGCGTATTGTTGTTGCCAAGCATGGTAACGGTTAGCTTTTTGAGTGCGCCGCCTTTGGTTAGAGCATGCAATTTGCCTGCGGCAATTACATAGTCTTCCGAGGCCTGAGACAGCTTTTGCCCCCCACGCCACTTGATATTGAGGGCATTAACTTCATCGATAGCGCCACGGAATCCCTCGGTGAATTTCGCGATGTTTGTGTCGAATTTCAGCTGATCAAAGCGTTTTTCTGGCACCTTAACGTAATAAAGCGAGTGAAGCCGATCAACGGCCTCCATATTTTCGAGTATTCGTGCAAGATTATTAGAGATGTCGTCAGTAGCCCGGGGCGATTCTATTGAATCAAGGTAGGCCTGCGGTAGCTCCCCGGTAAAATTTGCAGTAGTCAATTCAGCCGCAACCGCGGCATCAGAACTACCCTTCGGAATCTCGGCGAGTCCCTCTAGGGAACCGCTGATCAAAGAGCCTTGCGTGCAGAAGTCATCTGATGCGGAGCGATTTCAGTGAGGATTCGGGGTGGTAGCTGAAGAGCGGAGGTAGTAAGTGCCAATCGCGGGGCGA